>Ga0307515_10022540_pt1 | contig 11091 bp, 8 predicted proteins | sample 17_EM_MG_FD_194513 | JGI IMG/M metagenome (GOLD analysis project Ga0307515, IMG submission 194513) | Populus trichocarpa ectomycorrhiza microbial communities from riparian zone in the Pacific Northwest, United States - 17_EM | ecosystem: Host-associated > Plants > Roots > Unclassified | place... | reverse complement strand
ACCAACGGGGTTCCTTACTGGTTCTCCAAGCCCACGTAATGGTAGGCAAGTCTCTCAAGTGGTAGCAAAGCCCATGTAGTTCCCAAAGCCGATAGGCGGGTTCAATGCGCAACGCCAGTTCTGTACGTGGGGAGTTGCAGGGGAACCGCAGAACAGGGAAGAACGAGCGGACGGCAGAAGCGAGGATGTGCTGCGCTCTGAGATGTGGGTAGCGCCACTCGTTCACCAGGGATGACGAGAGGCTCGATATTCGGCTCTAATTTTGACTGCAGCCTCACGTATTGCCTGACGTGACAGAACGGGAACTTTTCGCTCCGTTTCAGGCTGCCGATTTAAAGGTACAACGCTTACATGGACTGGAGAAAATTCTCATGGCACGAGGATCGGCAAGAAAGGAGCGCGAGGGTTAGGACAAACAGGCAGTACGGCAGCAGAGAGGAGACTCGAAGACAGAATATTATACTATCTAGGTCTCTCTGTCTAGTTTACTGGTACATATACTACGCCTTGTCGATATAAAGTCCTGCACCTGTCCCTCCAAGACGCACTGCTCGAGCGAAGAACAGAGCGTTCTATCCTCAAGAACGGAGTAGAAGTCTTCTTGAGAAGAAAATACTCATCCGAGTTTTGTTTTGATCACCCAGCCCCACCGTCCAACACCAGAACACACCAGCCGTTTCACTTACAAACCACCGTCCAACAAAGCCCTAAACTCGTATTGATTGCCGAAGTTGATATTCCGCAGGATAATTGTATGGACGGTTGGCAGCAATTCTTGCAACTTGCGTATTAATACCCTGCGTTGATCTGGCCAGGATGCCTCGGGGTTGAGGTCCACCTCGAGCGTCCCAAGCGATGGCAGCTTAGTACCATGAGGCGGGAAGCAGTGGATTGACGCCCTTTGATAGTGAGCTTCCGGACAGAGGGGAGGGTTAGTGGATCGCGAAGTATGAGCAGCCCTTCAAGACGGCCCAGCGAAGGAAGTATGAGATGGTGGAGGTTTTGGAACTGTGAAATCATATTCTAGAATACGGTGAGGCTTTGAGATCTAATTGAGACGGTCGTTGCAGACGCGCAAACCGACTGGGGAAGACGGAACACGTTGCCGACCTCGATGTCGATTCGGGAAAGGCAAGGTGTGGACGGGAGTATAATCGAATAGTCAGCGGTCAGCGGATGACCAGACCTCCATTGTACGGTGCGAAGGACTGGGGTTGGTGAAGTGAGTGATAGGAGCGGATTTATTGGCTGTTGTCGAGCGGTATTCTTGTACGTTAACCAGAGTTCTTCCCAACGGCTTACTGTTTCCAAGAGAAGGCAAAGAGCCATTTCATAGTCATCTGGGTCGTCCATATAGCCCGTCAAGCGAATGACGAGCGGACAAGACCGAGAGTGAAGGATGCGATTGCGGACATATGCATGGAGGGATTGATAGGGAGTTCGTTGGAGCACCGCGGGGTCAAGGATGATGAAGCGCCATAGCATCCCTTGGCTAATAACGATGTCGTACCACAACCGACAGATCAAGCTGAGACTTTCGGGCTCACAGAGGTTCAAATATTCACCGTAAAACTGAAATATGGCTCCCAATAGCTCAGGCGGGAGACGTTGAATAAGAACATCGGGTCGTTCTGGCGAAGAGGAAGACTTCGAGGGGGGATTGGGCGTCGACATAGAACCGAAGGTCGGCTAGGAACCAATAGGGTTCTTCGCGTGTTCGCTCCCGCTCCGCCGCCCGCGGTAGTCGTGGGCAGGGCTAACTGCGGCACTGGCGCAGCGTCGAGAGCGAAGTTGAATTTACGAATGAGCAGTGCAACGTTTATTGTTTACTCGTCTTTCTGCTCCTGCAGTGGACAGAGGCGGGCTAAGTGGAACTGCACGTGGAAGGGGTCGAAGGGGTCGAAGGGTTGAAGGGTTGAAGTCAACGCCGATACCGGCCCCTCACCAACCAGCCATGCCATTTTGGCACACATCAGCTAAACCAATCAGAAATCATTTCAAGCGCCGTTTCGATCCCTTGGAAGCGCGCGCGGACGAGGGAGATCGAATGCCGTGGAACCAGACTAGCCCTTGGGCCAATGTTCCCCCAGACATCCTCTACGGTATTTGCGACCAGGCATTCTCAGAGACTAGTGCATACTATGGTGTCGAGTTGCTTGCCCTCGTATGCATACACTGGTACCAAATCGTCACGAGCTATGGGCGGCCATGGTCCGTCATTCGAATCGCACCTCATTTATGCGAGTCAACCGTATATACGACGCTGGAAAGTTACGTAAACACACGGCTCAAACACAGTCACCACTATCCACTTGATGTAATAATCCATCCTGTCGACCGGTTGGGAACCCTAAAACCTCTACAAGAGGATATGAAGAATGCGATAGATGCTGTCATCGGAGGAGGTCGTCATACCCGTCGGTGGGGAACTCTCAGTGCAATAGTCCATCCGTACCTTCGACCTCGGCTCAAATACGCAACACCTATCCTCCATCGGGTAGACCTAGTCTTTGTCAATCAGTACGAAACGGATCTTACTCTTATATTCCCAGTAGCCCCCAAACTACAAGTCTTTTCTCTCACAGGGAGGACGGAGAGCGATTATTATTATCTCCGTCTTCCTGCCTTTACCCCTGTAACCCTCGAGAACCTGCAGCTGGTGGGATTTAGATTTTACGACTGCATCTCTATCTTGGAGAGATTTTCCGAAAAATCGCAGCGACTCACAACCCTCGAACTCACTGGAACCTGGAATTATAAACCCGGGAGACCACCCATCACGCTACGCACCATGCTACGCACTGTGCGTTCCTTGATCTTGAATGCACGGGGTCCGATATGTGTCATGTTTTCCGCCATAATATTGCCTACTTTGGTGGAGTTGATTGTCATCGGCAGCCAGGAAGCTCATGAAAGGAAAAACGTGCTAGATGATCGTGATGCTTTCAAATCTGTTGGGAGTCAACTGGAGACATTGCGTCTCGAGTCCTTACATTTCGACAACGAGGATCATCTCGAGAGTATTCTATTGGCGGCGCCTAAAGTGAAGAGATTGACGATGAAGGGTATCACCTATAAATCATACAAAGTTCCGGTGTTGGAGGATCCAACCTCGGAAGATCCAACGTGCACCTTCAGAAGTGTTGGGGGATGGATAACTGCATGGGAGGCCCCAGGAGAGCCCAGTGAGCCGGACTACGTGACGTTGCTCAAGGGCCCTCTGGTATTTCCTGTACTCGAGGAGTGCATTGTCGAAGATATCACTCGCGAGGATTTAGTCCTGCTACGTCGGCAGCGAGAGGTCGAATGAATATATGTGCCTTTAATAGTTCACGTCGCTCTACTGCGAGATGTAGTCAGGTTAGTAAGGCGGGTTCTATAATGTGTCTAGCAGCTAGGCAGTCTTGGGTGAAATTTGTGTTGGCTCGAATGTCGCTTGGCACAAGATTCGAACAAAGTACCTGGTAAGGTCCATGCGCTTCTTCGTGTCTATTCCCCCGGTGAGCAAGGGAATAAGCCAGTACAGCTGTTGCCCTGTGGCAGCAAAGTCGTAGACCATAACGAACAAAAATGTAAGGTGGGAATATACGCTTGACGGCTTGCGTTCATCTACACCTGACCGATGAAGAAGGATGAAGTAATACGGTTCTTGTGTTTGTCCTGCCGGTATGTGTAATCGAGGAGTCGTGACCGACGGGTTCGATCCTTACTAGTTCTCCAAGCTCACGTAATGGTAGGCAAGTCTCTCAAGTGGTAGCAAAGCCCATATATGTAGTTCTCAAAGCCGATAGGCGGGTTCAATGCGCAACGTCAATTCTGTACGAGGGGAGTTGCAGGGGAACCGCAGAACAGGGCAGAACGAGCAAACGGCAGACGTGAGGATGTGCTGTGCTCTGAAATGTGGGTAGGGCCACTCGTTCACCAGGGATGACAAGAGGTTCGATTTTCGGCTCTAATTTTAACTGCAGCCTCACGTATTACCTGACAGAACGGGAATTTTTCGCTCCATTCAGGCTGCTGGTCTAAGGGTACAACGCTTACATGCACTGGAGAAATTTCTCGTGGCACGAAGATCGGCAAGAAAGGAGGGCGAGGGTTAGGACAAACAGGCAGTACGGCAGCAGAGAGGAGACTCGAAGACAGAATATTATACTATCTAGGTCTCTCTGTCTAGTTTACTGGTACATATACTACGCTTTGTCGATATAAAGTCCTGCACCCGTCCCTCCAAGACGCACTGCTCGAGCGAAGAACAGAGCGTTCTATCCTCAAGAACAGAGTAGAAGTCTTCTTGAAAAGAAAGTACGCATCCGCGTTTTGGTTTGATCACCCACTCCCACCGTCCAACGCCAGAACACACCAGCCGTTTCACTTGCAAACCACCCTTCAACAAAGCCCTAAACTCGGATTGATTGCCAAAGTGGATATTCCGCAGGATAGTTGTATGGACGGTTGGCAGCAAATCTTGCAACTTGCGTATCCATACCTTGCGTTGAACTGGCCAATATGCTTCGGGGATGACATCCACCTCGAGCGTCCCAAGCGATGGCAGCTTTAGTGCCATGAGGCGGGAATCAGTGGATTGACGCCCTTTGATAGTGAGCTTCCGGACAGAGGGGAGGGTAATTGGATTGGGTGATGTGAAAAGCGCTTCAAGATGGCCCGGCGAAGGAAGTATGAGATGCTGCAGGTTCTGGAACTGTGAAACCATATTTTGGAATACGGTGAGGTTTTGAGATGTGATTGAGACGGTCCTTGCAGACGCGCAAATCGACTGGGGAAGACGGAACACGTTGCCGACCTTAATGTCGATTCGGGAAAGGCAAGGCGTGGACGGGAGTATAATCGAATAGTCAGCGGTCAGCGGATGATCAGACCTCCATTGTATAGTGCGAAGGACTGGGGTTGGTGCAGTGAGTGACAGGAGCAGATTTATTGTCTTTTGTCGAGCGATATCCCCGTACGTTAGCCATAGTTCTTCCCAACGGCTTACTGTTTCCAAGAGAAGGCACAAAGCCGTTTCATAGTCATCTGGGTCGTCCATATTGCCAGTCAAGCGAATGGCGAGCGGACAAGACCGAGAACGAAGGATGCGATTGCGGACGTAGGCATGGAGGGATTGATAGGGAGTTCGTTGGAGCACCGCGGGGTTGAGGATGATGAAGCGCCAGAGCATCCCTTGGCTAATAGCGATGTCGTACCACAAACGACAGACCAAGCTGAGATTTTCGGGCTCGGAGACGTCAAAAGATTCAACGTAAAACTGAAATATGGCCCCCAATAGCTCAGGCGGGAGACGTTGAATAAGAACATCGGGTCGTTCTGGCGAAGAGGAAGACTTCGAGGAGGAATTGGGCGTCGACATGGAACCGAAGGTCGGCTAGGAACTGATAGGGTTCCTTGCGTGTTCGCCCCCGCTCCGCCGCCCGTGCGCCCGCTCCCTTTCAAACTTCTCGATAGTCGTGGGGCGGGGCCGCCCTTGAACTGCAGCACCGGCGCAGCGTCGAGAGCGTAATTGAACTTAGGATGTAGTGGCGCAAGGGTTAATGTTTACTCCCAGTGGACAGACGCGGGCTGAGTCGGAACTGCACGTGGCAGGGTTGAAGTCAACACTGATACCGGCCCCTCGCCAAACCAGTCATCCATAGCCATGCCATTTTGGCACACACCAGCTAAGCAGATCAGAAATCATTTCAAGTGGCGTTTCGATCCCTTGGAAGCGCGCGCGGACGAGGGAGATCGAATGCCGCCGAACCAGACTAGCCCTTGGGCCAATGTTCCCCCAGACATCCTCTACTGTATTTGCGATCAAGCATTCTCAGGGACTAGTGCACACTACGGTGTCGAGATGCTTGCCCTTGTGTGCAAACACTGGTACCAAATCGTCACGGGCTATGGGCGGCCATGGAGCGTCATTCGAATCACGCCTTATTCATGCAATCCAACCGTATATACAACACTGGAAAGCTACGTAAACACACGACTCAAATACAGTCACCACTATCCACTTGATGTGGCAATTCTTCCTGTCTCGGTCGGCTGGATGGGGAGTCCCAGCTTTCTCCGAAAGGATATCAAGAATGCGATAAATGCTGTCATCGGAGGCGGTCTTCATACCCGTCGGTGGGGAACTCTCAATGCAATACTCCATCCGTACCTTCGAGCTCGGCTCAAACACCCAACACCTATCCTCCATAGAGTAGAACTAAACGTTGTCAATCGACATGGATGGGGTCTTACTGGTTTATTTCCAGTAGCCCCCAAACTACAAGTCCTTTCTGTCAGAGGGGGGGATGATATTTATTATCTCCACCTTCCTGCCTCTACCTCTGTAACCCTCGACAACCTGCATCTGGCAGGACTCAGTATTTACATTTGTGTATCCGTCTTGAAGAGATTCTCCAAAACGCGGCGACTGACAACCCTCAAGCTCACTGGAACCTGGAGTGATAAACCCCAGGGACCACCCGTCACGCTACCAACTGTGCGTTCCTTGACCTTGAATGCATTGGGTCCGGTGTGTGTCATGTTTTCCGCCATAACATTGCCCGCTTTGGTGGAGTTGATTGTCATCGGCAGCCAGTATGATCATGAGAGGAACAACGCGCTAGATGATCGTGATGCTTTCAAAACTGTTGGGAGTACACTGAAGACATTGCGTCTCGAGTCCTTGCATTTCGACAGCGAGGATCATCTCGAGAGTATTCTATTGGCGGCGCCTAAAGTGAGGAGATTGACTATAAAGGGTATCACCTATGAAGCATACAAAGTTCCGGTGTTGGAGGATCCAACCTCGGAAGATCCAACGTGCACCTTCGGAAGTGTTGGAGAATTGAGAGCTGCATGGGAGGCCCCAGGAGAGCCCAGTGAGCCGGACTACGTGGCGTTGCTCAAGGGCCCTCTGGTATTTCCTGTACTCGAGGAGTGCATTGTTGAAGATATCAATCGCGAGGATTTAGTCCTGCTACGTTGGCAGCGAGAGGTCTGATGAATGAATATACGTGTCTTCAATAATTCACATCGCCCTACTGCGAGATGTAGTCAGGTTAGTAAGGCGATTCGATAATGTGTCTACCATGCGGTCTTGGGTGAAATTTGTGTTGGCTGCGAACGTTCGCTTGGCACAAGATTCGAACAAAGTACCCAGTAAGGCCCATGCGTTTCTTCGTGTTAATTCCCCCAGTGAGCGAGCGTACAGTTGCCCTGTGGCAGCAAAGTCGTAGACCATAACGAACAAGAATGTAAGGTGGGAATATACGCTTGACGAGTTGCATTCATCTACGCGTTATCGATGAAGAAGGATGAAAAAAACGGTATGAAAGCTGATAACGTGTTGTGGTTCTTGTGTAATCGAGAAGCCGTGACCAACGGGGTTCCTTACTGGTTCTCCAAGTCCACGTAATGGTAGGCAAGCATGTAGTTCTCAAAGCCGATAGGCGGGTTCAATGCCCAACGTCAATTTTGTACAAGGGGAGTTGCAGGGGAGCCGCAGAACAGGGCAGAACGTACGAGCAGATGGCAGGCGTGAGGATGTGCTGCGCTCTGAAATGCGGGTAGCGCCATTCGTTCACCAGGGATGACGAGTGGCTCGATATTCGGCTCTAATTTTGGCTGCAGCCTCACGTATTGCCTGACAGAACGGGAAGTTTTCGCTCCATTCAGGCTGCTGGTCCAAGGGTACAACGCTTACATGCACTGGAGAAAATTCTCATGGCACGAAGATCGGCAAGAAAGGAGGGTGAGGGTTAGGACAAACAGGCAGTACGGCAGCAGAGAGGAGACTCGAAGACAGAATATTATACTATCTAGGTCTCTCTGTCTAGTTTACTGGTACATATACTACGCTTTGTCGATATAAAGTCCTGCACCCGTCCCTCCAAGACGCACTGCTCGAGCGAAGAACAGAGCGTTCTATCCTCAAGAACAGAGTAGAAGTCTTCTTGAAAAGAAAGTACGCATCCGCGTTTTGGTTTGATCACCCACTCCCACCGTCCAACGCATCTATCCTACGTAGACCCTACCAATTTGTCCGGTGGGACCCCGGAACTTCCCAGCCACACCGTAAATAGCTAGTAGTAAGAATTATATTCTCTTATATATATTTCGAGCGGTTTTGAGTACATTGAAATGTTTTAATCTTGGTCTTAAGTTTCACCAGCGGTGGTGTGTGGTGTGTTTGAGCGGACAAATAAACAACTCAGCATGTGCAACAACATCGAAAACGCGTTAAATGTCTCAAAACTCATCTCAGCTTCGTAAATGCAGGGTCCCCACATGCAAGACGCGTCTAGAAAATGAAGACATGTATGGAGCCTGTCCAGCCTGCCGCGCCAAAGACCAGCAGGCAGGAAAAGACGAAGATATGAGCAATCCAAGGCCCAAAACACGAAAGGTAACACACCTGTACAGTCCAAATCCACCTCTAATACACTGACAGCCACCCATCCTGGCTGTACTCCAATTTTGCAACACTCAGCCAATGTTGAGTCGCTCAGGGACGAGCAAAGCACCTCAGAAGACGATGATACTATTGTACAGAAACGACATAAAGTGAGTACTTGTCACTTCCACCACTTCTGAGCTCAATTAAATGGAACCCCAGGTGGCTATTGAGTACGACAACCTCCCACGTCTGCTAGAAGCACTACGCAGCTCAATAAAGATGTCGGAATCGACCAATGAGGCTGTATCATTCAGTGGCGCATATACTTGCCCATTGGGTGACATTTCGGACGAGAACGCCCACTCTTGCACAGTCGCTAGCCAGGTCTGGAAAGTGACAGGGTATCATTTTAGGTACGTAACACACAAGGATTAAAGTGCCTGTGCTTACCAATACCAGGAGTCTTGGCTATCGTCAAGTTAAAAGTGGAATCAGCATGCCCTGAAGTACAACCGTCAATACACCGATCCTCGTGCAATCACCTCCATATGTCAAAACACCAACACTGCGGTGAAGTTTGCAGAGAAGATTCAGAAAAAGGAGAAGGTGGAGTGATCTTCTACAGCATTGCGTCTAGCCACTTTTGACTCTAAGTATGCAGACCTCATGTTCATTCGCACTCGACCACGTAACATTTAGTCTCCAAAGCCGAATCCCATGCCCTCTTATAAAATTATTATTTTCTGGTCTTTTTTATTATTTTTCTGAGATTTTATTCGAATTTCTACGAGTTGTACAACATGTATTTGAAAGTGAAACATTATGTCATACTTCGAAGTACATCAATTATGTCCACTAAGGTATCCAGGGTCCCACCGGACAAATTGGTAGGGTCTACGTAGGGTCGTTGTCCAACGCCAGAACACACCAGCCGTTTCACTTGCAAACCACCCTTCAACAAAGCCCTAAACTCGGATTGATTGCCAAAGTGGATATTCCGCAGGATAGTTGTATGGACGGTTGACAGCAATTCTTGCAACTTGCGTATCCATACCCTGCGTTGATCTGGCCAGGATGCCTCGGGGATGACATCCACCTCGAGCGTCCCAAGCGATGGCAGCTTTAGTACCATGAGGCGGGAATCAGTGGATTGATGCCCTTTGATAGTGAGCTTCCGGACAGAGGGGAGGGTTATTGGATTGGATGATGTGAACAGCTCTCCAAGATGGCGCAGCGAAGGAAGTATGAGATGCTGGAGGTTCTGGAACTGTGAAAGCATATTTTGGAATACGGTGAGGCTTCGAGATGTGATTGAGACGGTCGTTGCGGACGCGCAAACCGACTGGGGAAGACGGAACACGTTGCTGACCTCAATGTCGACTCGGGAAAGGCAAGGTGTGGATGGGAGTATAATCGAATAGTCAGCGGTCAGCGGATGATCAGACCTCCATTGTATAGTGCGAAGGACTGGGGTTGGTGCAGTGAGTGACAGGAGCAGATTTATTGGCTTTTGTCGAGCGATATCCCCGTACGTTAGCCACAGTTCTTCCCAACGGCTTACTGTTTCCAAGAGAAGGCACAAAGCCGTTTCATAGTCATCTGGGTCGTCCATATTGCCAGTCAAGCGAATGGCGAGCGGACAAAATCGAGAGCGAAGGATGCGATTGCGGACGTAGGCTTGGAGGGATTGATAGGGAGTTCGTTGGAGGATCGCAGGGTTGAGGATGATGAAGCGCCAGAGCATCCCTTGGCTAATAGCGGTGTCGTACCACAAACGACAGACCAAGCTGAGATTTTCGGGCTCGAAGACGTCAAAAGATTCAACGTAAAACTGAAATATGGCCCCCAATAGCTCAGGCGGGAGACGTTGAATAAGAACATCGGGTCGTTCTGGGGAAGAGGAAGACTTCGAGGAGGAATTGGGCGTCGACATAGAACCGAAGGTCGGCTAGGAACTGATAGGGTTCCTTGCGTGTTCGCCCCCGCTCCGCCGCCCGTGCGCCCGCTCCCTTTCAAAACTTCTCGATAGTCGTGGGGCGGGGCCGCCCTTGAACTGCAGCACCGGCGCAGCGTCGAGAGCGTAATTGAACTTAGGATTTAGTGGCGACAGACGCGGACTGAGTCGGAACTGCACGAGGTGGCAGGGTTGAAGTCAACACCGATACCGGCCCCTCGCCAAACCAGTTATCCATATCCATGCCATTTTGGCACACAACAGTTAAACAGATCAGAAATCATTTCAAGTGGCGTTTCGATCCCTTGGAAGCGCGCGCGGACGAGGGAGATCGAATGCCGCCGAACCAAACTAGCCCTTGGGCCAATGTTCCCCCAGACATCCTCTACTGTATTTGCGACCAAGCATTCTCAGGGACTAGTGCACACTATGGTGTCGAGATGCTTGTCCTCGTGTGCAAACATTGGTACCAAATCGTCACGGGCTATGGGCGGCTATGGTCTGTCATTCGAATCACGCCTTATTCATGCAATCCAACCGTATATACAACACTGGAAAGCTACGTAAACACACGACTCAAATACAGTCACCACTCTCCACTTGATGTGACAATTCTTCCTGTCTCGCTCGGCTGGATGGGGAGTCCCAGCTTTCTCCGAAAGGATATCAAGAATGCGATAGATGCTGTCATCGGAGGCGGTCTTCATACCTGTCGGTGGGGAACTCTCAAAGCAATACTCCATCCGTACCTTCG
>Ga0307515_10022539_pt1 | contig 11092 bp, 8 predicted proteins | sample 17_EM_MG_FD_194513 | JGI IMG/M metagenome (GOLD analysis project Ga0307515, IMG submission 194513) | Populus trichocarpa ectomycorrhiza microbial communities from riparian zone in the Pacific Northwest, United States - 17_EM | ecosystem: Host-associated > Plants > Roots > Unclassified | place... | reverse complement strand
GGGGGCGCGGTTAACGTTAACAAGCGAAACCAACGAGGCACGGCAATGGACCATGTGCGACTTCACACTCGCAAGGCGCGTCTCAGCGCGCAATTCGCGCTACTACTCGGTGCAGCGTTGACCGGACGCTTGGCTGCAGCACAAATACACTTTGAGCAGAGCACGCTCGATGCACACAACTCGCCTTTCACCATAGCGGACATTACTTGCCCAGCGGACGGTGCCAATTCCCTTTACATCAACGGACCGATCGAGCTGATTCACCCAGACGATCTGGATCTCGCGAAAGTAGCGCCCGATATCACGATTCGCTGCGAAAACATCGTATTTGCAACGGACGCCAAAATTGTTTCGAAATCGAGCATAGCGATTCTCGCCGCACGGTCGATCACGGGTCCCGTCGTTGTCGAGAGTCAGCGAGGCATAGACGGGGAAGATGGTGTCGTAGATTCGACGATCTATGACCCAAAAAAAGCCGCCCAAGGTCAAGGTGGACCGAACGGCGGAAATGGTCGAAACGCGGAGACTGACCTCAAGGGTGACTGGGATGCGGCCCGCGGCGGTGACGGCGAGCGCGGAGGCGACGGCCAGAGCGGAAAAGTGGGTAGTCGAGGCGCCGATGGCCGCAAGGGGGCGAATGGATCGAAAGTGACGATAAAGGCCGGAGCCTTCTCGGCGAGCACGAAGATCACCATCACAGCTCGCGGAGGTGACGGCGGAAAGGGTGTACGCGGTGGCCGTGGCGAGGACGGCGGTAACGGTGGCAAAGGTGGCAATGGGGGAAAGGGTGGCAACGCTAACGAGGTTCACACAGCCGCCAACGGCGGTAACGGTGGCAGTGGCGGTGACGGAGGAAACGGAGGCGATGGCGGTCGCGGTGGTGACGGCGGCGACGGGGGAGATGGCGGCGATGTTTACGTCTACATCACGACCCGCGACGGTTCCCCGCCGATTGATCTAACCATCGAGAACTCCGGAGGCATCGGCGGCGAACCTGGCACAGGTGGGGAGCCGGGGAGTGGTGGAAAAGGCGGAGATGGCGGGAAGTTCGGGTGCGGTGGGAGCGGAAGAGATTGGGGTCCTGTTCGTTGGCACGTCGAGGGGGCCCTGCGGGGGCATGGGTACGGTGGGTCGTAACGGCGTTGATGGCCACGTTGGTCCGAGCGGAATTTTCGGTCGCGATGGGCGTACCGGAGCTCGCGGAGACTGGAAATGGGGACGCGTGATCGATGAGTCCGAAAAGAAGGTAGGCGAATCTGCCGCGAGCCCAGTGAGGGAACCGCAATGAAGCGAAAGGTATGGCTCTCGATATGCGCATCCTTTTCGATGGGGACTGCTGCCGCTGTGATCGAGGAACCTGCGGAAGTACGCTCCCTCACGGTGCCCTATTCCGCGGACGGCGCGGGCAGTGTCGGCAGCGGAATCGACATCGATCTGGTGGACCAGGTCCGGTTCACTTGTGTGCAGTTTGCGCCAGAAGACATTCGTTGGCTCGATGGCGATGGCGCAGTGGCGACCGAAGCCACCGTCAACTTGGTCACGAACTACGCTTCGCTTGCGAAGACACTGAATCTCGACGTCGATTACAAATCGAAAGCTGATGTCTCAATGGCGAAGCTGAAAGCGGGTGCATCGGTCGATCTGAGCATCAAGTACGAAGACTTTGCCCGCGACGAGGAACGCTCTCTCGCGCTCGTCTTCAAAGCTCAAAGCGACTATGGGCGTCAGGGCCTTCAACCCTATCAGTTGCAGCAGGAATTTAACGACCTCGTTGCACAGGGCAAGTTCGATGTTTTTCGACAACGTTGTGGAACACACACACAATCGTCTCGGTGCGTCGAAGTTCGATGGTCGCAGTGGTCCTCGAAATCTCCGAACTCACCTCATCCGCCAAGCGATCGCTCGACGCTCTGTACAAGACAAATGTGTCAGCGGCAGGACCTATCAAGGCTGTCGATGTGAATGCAAGTGTCGAGAAGAGCCTGCATGTGAAGTCACTGATCGAGTCAGCATCGAAGCTGGGATCTTTGCGGGTGCACTTTGAATCGCGCGGCGGCGCTGGAATCCCTGATGCAGTCAAGGCGGCCGTGAGCGCCAATCCTGCGAACGTGGACCAGATATTGGGAAGTCTCGCGCAGATCGGGGGTAGTTTCACGCAACAGACTTCTGCCCCCGTCCAGTACCAACTCGTCTCCAACAATGTGTTCGGCGTCAAGGCGAAGATATCGGATGCGGCCAAGCTGGACGTGCTGAACTCTTACTATCTGCAGTTGGCGCGGCTCGATTACGCGCTGTCGCGCATCGCCGGGTACAAAGATTCATTTGCGGAAGTGTATACGCGATTCTACACCAGCGAATTGACACGACTGCGATCGACCCGCAATCAACTGGTCAGCGCCATCGAGAAATGTGTCCTTCAGGACAAATGCGATTTATCGCGCTTCCGAGGACCTCCAGCTACTTTTTTTGGAAGACATAGTGCAGCCGGACAAAGTGGTGATGGAGTGTTCTTACAAGACATTCAAACTGACCGCTCCCGACGGACACTCCTATCAAACGAACGTGCTCGCCGGCATCAAGGTCGTGCTGCGCGGCCGGATTCGCTTGGCGGACTATGTGGGCATTCAAAGCGCGACGCTGAGCCGATTCGGCCCGGACACGCAAGCGATTAACATCATCCCGAGCTTTGCTTCGCTGGTAGTCAGTGAGACTGACAAGATCAAGGGCAATGCGCGCATCCTCGGCGTCATGGATTATAAGAATACAGGGGCGGACGCTCGCGTCGATGCGGGTACGGTAGTCGTGAACAATCTCGAGGACGTCAATACGATTCGGCATCGATTGGCAAACTCCTTATATGCAATCGGCATCCAGGCAAAGAATGGACTAAGCATCATCAACACCGTCGGACCTCCATACGGAGGAGATTGCCCGGTGCTTCGACGCGATTAGCAGGAAGTTGCCGTGACGAGGTTGTCGTGGATTGTTGCGCTTTCGGCATTACATGCCAGCGCTTGGGGATTCGATCTGCTCCTGAATCCGAAACCGCAGATTCGGCAGGACACCTGTCAGTCATACCAGATCGCCTTTGGGCTAGGTAACTTGGGCGACTCGAAGTTCTCAGTGGAAACCAGGTGAGAGCGGTCAGTATTTTTGATGGACCGATTTTCACGATAGATGATGGCCAGCGGACATGAGGTAATGCGCGCCACTGATCAGAGTGGCGCGGTGTGAGGCGCATCAGAACGGTGGGTCGGGCAGCGGCAAAGGGATCTGTTCGCGCTGAGATTTGCGGGCGGCGTGCTCGCAGTCGTAGCGACGCATCTGAGCGAAGTAGTGATTCTGGAAGCAGGTATAGAGTTCTTCCAGGAAGTCATTGATTGCGATCACGGCTTCGTCGGGCAGGTCTGGGAAGTCGAAGGGTTCGGTTGGATCAAGCATGTTGGATTTCCTGATTATTCCGAGCGTCATCAGCCTCGGTTAGCCGCACGGCGTGTGGTAGGTGTGTCGGGGCGAGCGAAGACTTGCAGGTAGAGCTTTTCATCGAGCGTTGTGATCTCGCGCTGCGCGGCGCTCATGAGTAACTCGCCGGCCATCGTGATGATGACGCGGTAATTGCCGGCGGCGTGATCGACGAGGGTTTGCTTGAGCTCGCGGGTCATGAGGCCGGCATTGCCGGCGCTGGTGAGCAGGTGATCGAGGCAGGCCAGCAACTCATCGCGGGTGGCGGTTTCGGCCGCCAGACGCGTGCGGATACGCGAGCCCAGAGGGATCAATTCCTCGCGGCGCAGCTTGTCCAGCAGCCGTGCATCGCCGGCGAGGACCACGCACAGCAGAGACTGGGAGTCGAAGCGTGCACTGGCGAGCAGGCGCAACTCGTTGAGCACGCCGGGACTCATCTCCTGTGCCTCATCGATGAGGATCACGGAGCGACGACTGCAGGAAGCCAGATGATCGAGCCAGCGGGCGCGTAGTGCTTTGAAGCCGCCCCAGCGGTTGCTGACGCGGATGGGCAGAGCAAAGATGTCCCCGAGCTCACGGTAGAAGTCGCTGAGGTTGCTTTGTGGGTGATGGATGACGCCGACGCACAGGTCGGCCATGCGCGAGAGGCGCTCGGCGAGCACACGCATGACGACACTCTTGCCGGAACCGGATCACCGTGCACCAGAGCAAAGCCGCCTTCGCGCAGATGCGCCTGTTCGATACGCCAGCAGAAGTTCTCGACTTTGGGCGAGACGTAGAGTGCCTCGATGGGCACCTCCGGGATGAAGGGATCAAATTTCAGCCCGTAGAGGGCCAGGAGTTTCGGGTTCATGTGGGGTCCTTCTCTTGCGTGGGCAGATAGCCGGGCGGCAGACCGGTTGCGGCATAGTCAGCGATCATCTGTTTGAGCAGCGGTGCGATGCCCGCAGCCGGTGTCGGGGTTGGCGAGTTCGTCATCGGCTCCAACGGCCGACGAAAACCGTCCGCGTTAGCGGCTTTGTCCAATGGGCGCATGGCAGACAGGATTTGACCGGATCGCGGTTCGATCAGATCCACTCGGCTGAAGTCCCAGCGCGCATAGCGCAGGTAAACCTCACTCAAGTGACGATACCGGGACGGGATTTCGAAGCGCTCACCGTGCAAGCTCACCGTGCCATCGGAGCGGCGTTGCCGGCGTTTGAGCTCGATGCGGAAGGCGGCCCGCAACGCCTCGCTCCCGGGGCACTCACGCCCGACATTCGGTCCGGCGAGGTATCGCTCAAGCGGCGTGCAGCCGATCTCGCGGTGTGCGGTGCGGTGATATTCCTGCGTGATCCACGCCTGCGTGGCGAGGTTGAGTTGCTCGAGCGAGAGACTCTCCTCGCCCTCCAGCATCGCTAATAGGCGCGATTCAACGCGCGACCAAAGATTTTCCTGCTTACCGTTGACATGGGGTGATCGGGGCAGCGTTGGCACGTGCAAAATCCCCAACCGATGCAAGCCAGCAGTGAATTCCCCGGAGATCATTGCTGAGCCGCGATCGCTCATGATGGAACGTGGTAGCCCCACCTTCTGCAGCGCCTGACAAAGGCCGTGAACGAGCTCTTCGGTGCCTTCGTTCGTGTACCACTGGGCATGACACAAGAAGCGTGAGCGATCATCGATGAAGCCGACCAACAGCGGCTTGATCCACTGGCCGCTGCGGGTCAAGACCTTGCGCGAGCCGTGATGGAAGTCCAGGTGCATCAGCTGTAGGACGTACTCGACTTCGTAACTGCGGATCTCGCGTTCCTGAAGCCGCGCGCTACCCGCCCGTACACGATCGCTGTCGCCTCGTGCCGGGGCTTTGCGCACCATGCCGTGAGTTTTGAGGTATCGGCGGACGCTCGGATAGGATGGACAGGCTTCCACGCCCGCGGCCGTGAGCCTCACACGCAGGTTGTCGTGATGCAATTGTGCGTTCCAACTCGGATGCTGTGCATACTGCTCGGTGAGCGCTTGCACCGCTTGGACAGAGAAGCTCGGGAAGCGGCCGATATCCCCGCGCACTTGATTGCGCAGCACGGCTACCGGATCAGCAGCGCGTCGGGCGGCGTAGTACCAGCGCTGGATCGTCGATGTGCCGAAGCGCAGCTCCAGTGCCGTGAACGGATGGCGCCAGGTCTTGGCGGCCAGCGCTTGCAATGCGTCCTGCAGCTCCCCGTCCGCCGGCGGCGCGGCCAGCAGCGGTCCAATGATGGCAAAACGTAGCCTCGCCCATCGATCGCGCGCGGGCAGCTCCTCTTCAGTACTCACGCAGCTTTCGCTCCCACTGCGCTGAGAACTTCGGCAGCGCTGATGGGCGCGCAGGTTATGAAGGTGCGCGCACGGGCGCCATCGGCATCCTCTGCGGGAGACGGGCCGAGTGCGGTCGGCCCTCGGATTACTTGATCAGGGCAGAGATGCTCAGCAAGGAGAGGAAGCGCAACGCCTGCACCAGCCGATCTTTTGCACGAGACGCCTCAAAGCGATCTAACAGACTCTGAGGTAACTGCGCGCTCAGGATCGGCGGCATGAAACGGTTGCGTGCGGCTTGCCAGAACGGTGTGCGCAGAAAATCTTCCGTCCACCACCGGCGCCAGCGCCGCACCGTGCGGATTGGAACGCTCAGCTGCTCGCACAGGTGCCGTATCGCAAGCCCTCGCGGCGGTGAGCTCAGCATCAACACTACCGCTACATAGACCCGGCGGCCGAAAAAGCGCACCGATGCCGATGTGGTTCGTTGCTCGCACCGACCGCAGGTGAAGCTGAAGCGCCAGGAGTATTCCTCCACCACGGCAGCCGGACAGCCTCGCGGCTTGCGGGGAAAGTCCGCCACATGCAGCGGTCCGCCACAATGCCGGCAGCCACCGCGGCACGTCTCGCGCGCAAACTCCTCGTCGATCTGTAACAGATACAGGAAAAAAGCGGGATCCCGCAGAGCCTCATCGTACACTGAGTATGTCTCCTGGCTTGGTAACCGGAGACTCAACCCGACGGGATCTTGTGATCAAGATCCCTGACGGGGGCCGCGTCAGTCCATCACGGAACGTGACCACCGCAGCTTATCTGGCCATCAAAAATCTTGGCCGTGCTCAACCAGCAGTCAGCTGCGTCAGCAGGAAGTGCACTTCCGCGAGGTTCTCGATAATGTCGCAAGCACGGCGCCGGGTGCACGCCGTAACGACGCGATGAGCCATGAAAACTGGAAGGAGGCCGTAGATGTCTTCACGAAGCATGAATATCGCCTGTGCGAGCACTTTTACAGGTCTACTGAGCATCTATATGAGGTGATTAGCAGCAAGACAGGAAATCGCAATGTGCAGATAACAGGTGCCGCACTCGCCGCCATCACAGCTCATCAACCGGTATTCACTTCCGTCTCACGCGTGGGGCCATTTAGCTATGGATCGGGTCATATCATCGCAGTATTCGGTGACGCCGAGCCGCTCGCTCCCCACAATCAGCAGAATGCTCTGGCGATCCTGAACTCCGCCATTAAGATCAATCAGGTCGAAGCTAACATGTGCTCGTTGAGCGCGGGCGACGAGAAATATCGCGCTGAGGTTTACTTGACGAAGGATTACACGCTCAAGAACTTCACCGGGCTTGGGTACAGTCTCATGTGGCTCGAAAGAGCTAAGCTCGGAGACGCCGCGTGCGTGGCGATTGACTGACCCCCTTGGCCTGCTGGCCCATCTTCATAGCGGCGGGCGTCAGTCTCAGCGCTTGCGGAGGAATACAGGCTAACGAAAAATATCTGGAGCTCCCTGCAAACGTTGCTGATGCTTTGACAAGTAACGATATAACGCCTCCGCTCGTGCCACTCGCCGAGAGGTTTTGAGTGTAAGTAGGGCATCCGTCGTGCCGGCGGGCTCGCGACTCACGAAGACAGCCGCGCAGATTCGAAGAAACATGCCGGCGTAGCGAAATCTACGGCAGCTCTTTTGGTATGTGAGTGGGCTAACAGGTTGTTGAACTCGACCTGTCAGGCTGGTCTCTCGAGCGCATTTCACCGCGCCGGCGCTTAGTCAGATTCCGACCAGCAGGTACTGCGAATCTAGCTATTGGATACATTAACAGTAGGATTTATTGCGAAGGAGGTACCCGCTATATCGCCCAAAGCCCTCCCATATTAATCCTAAGCGCAAGGGCCATGAATTTCGTTCTAGTACGCGAGAGATGCCACCAAAGATTGGATAGCGCTCAGATATAGCCGGCGACAGAAAAATTTAGAACTTAGATCAATTCGCACATGCCGCGGATCCGAACGATCGTTCCTGCATCTAGATAATACTAATCGCTGGCCGACTTCGCGAGCCGCCATAACAGGAACGGCATGACCGATATACCACCGAGAAACCTACACCTTCATACGCTTGAGTCGCTGTGTGCGGATCTCATCAGTGGTAGGTCGGTCGCACTAGAGAACAGCAAAACGTTCTCGCTTACTAGCGAACACGCTCGAAGTGCTTTGGAATGGTATCGAGATCGAGGCGCTTCGAATTGGACCGCAAATGTCAGCTCGCTTCACTGCGATCAATTAGTTGATCGGATTCTCCAGGCTCCGCCGAGCGTCGAAGCACTTCATGTCCGAGTTCCCCCGGATAGCTCTCGGCGGCTCACACTTACAAAGCTTGAGGCACATAGATTCGCGGGCCTTCACAAGTTTGGTCGCGCGGGCGCAGAACCGAATAACTATGTGCACGAGTTTACGGCGGACATCACCCTGTTCGAGGGGCGGAATGGCTCCGGAAAGACCTCGGTGATCAATGCGAACATCTGGGCACTTACAGGTGAAATTCTCCGGCCGCAAAGCGAGCCGCAGTTTGCCAAAGAAGAATTTGAATGCTGGGTTTCTGTCGACGGCACTGAAGAACGTGCTCGACGAAAGCTGACGCTGGTGACGCCGTTGCCGGACGCCGAAACGGCTCGGCGCAGCTCAGGCGTAATTCCGGCGGATACGTGGGTGGAACTGACGTTCGTTGACGAAAAAGGAACGATCCTGCCGCCGATTCGACGGATCCAGAGTCGATCCAGCCACGGGAAACTCCTCGAGAACGAGCCAGACCTGTCAAATCTAGGGTTAGATCCGATCGGTGCGCGCATCGGCACGTTGATGCCAGGTTGGTTGCCGAGGCTTCGGGTGGGTGCTGAGTCGGAGTTGGGGCAGGCAGTTGCCCAATTAACAGGGCTCTCTGCGTTGGGCGATCTTGCAGATCATGTGAGGCGCGCTAAGCAGAAGATTGAAAAGGAGTTGATGCGGAACAAGGAGTTGGAAAGAACTCGAAGTGATGAGGCATATAACCTAGCGCGAACTGATCTGGGCAAGGACCTAGTGTCGCATCCAGCAATCTCGCCAAGGGCGACAGTCCCGGCGCCATCTGATGATCTAACGATTGAATCGGTTCTGACTGAGATCACGCGCGATTTCGAGGATGCGAAAAGCGCCGCTTACACCTCGGCTCGCGAAATTCTGGGTAGTGGTTTCGATCCTGGCGATGTATTAAGCAGGACGAAGCTTGAAAGAGCTATCTCTCCGGCGCTGAACGAGCTCGGACAATTGATGCGCCTTCCATCTTTGAGCAGATTGCACAGCCTGCGGATTCCTACTGTCGTCCAACTACAGGAGGCGCAAGCAAAGATGGATGAGCTTGTTCGGGAAGCGCACGTACTAGCGAGCCTGGCAAGTACACCGTCTGAAGCGGCGAGAATCCGGCTCTATTCCCGGGTAGCTAGCTGGTTGGCTGAGCATCCTGATCCAGAACGCAATGATGATAGCTGCCCTTTGTGTGGAGGCGCCATCCAGAACGTGCAGGACCCAGTGACAGGAAAGCAGTTAAGTGTGCACCTTCATGAGGCTGCCCAGGATGCCGCCCTATTGTCATTGACGCTCGAACAATGGGCGAAGGTAGCACATGGGGAAGTAGTGCGTAGCTTGCCCGAGGCTCTACGTGCGGAGCTCGCACGTGACTTGCCGGACCATCCCTGTGATTTGATCCGAGCTGCCTTTGTCGACGAACTATTTGCCCTTAATCCGTTTGGCGATGTTCTGAATGCGCTTAAGGCGGATGTGGCGCTGGCGTTTGATTCGGTTGCGGCAAGCGCGACTTCGATCGGCCAAAGTCTTGACATCGAGTTGCCCTCGAGCTGCGGAGCGCTCGGGCAGTCGCTGACCCGTCTAGATAAAACGATTCGATTTGCGCGGTGGCGGCAGGAGAATGACTCTCTGGCTCGCGAACTGCTTGAGAAAGTAATCGGGAGAAAGCCGAAGGAAGGAGAGGAGCTTCAGGCGCGCACATTGATGGGAAAGTTGATTGCTCTCGACGCAACAGTAAAGGGTGCAGAGCCGATTTCGAAAGCGCTGATGTACTGCGGGAGGTTGAACGCTGAGCTGCGGAAGCGGCGCGCGGCGCAAAAACGAATTAGAGACTACGTCGTCGCAATTGCAGCATTGGAAGAGCTCATGGCGCTCGGTGGTCTGGCCGACGAGCAGGTAAATCACATGCGCCGTAAGCTGCGCGCGGAAGCGGCGAAGTGGAGAGACCGTATTTACACTGGCGCTTTTCCTAGCACGTCTCACGAGTTAGTGGACACCCCAATGGGGCGCAAGGGCGAGATCGATCTTGTTGTGCGCTCAGAGGGTGTCTCAGCTTCCGCGCAGAACGTGGCCAATGCATCAGCACTCCGCGCGAGTCTGGTGGGATTCTATTTGGCTTTTTGGGAGAACGTCTTAAAAGAACGCGGAGGGTTAAGGACGCTTCTTCTCGATGATCCACTTGAGCTGCTCGATAATGAGAATCGAGATCGCTTGGCCGCCTCGCTAGCGGCGCTGGTTTCGAGCGGTGCTCAGATTCTTGTAACGTCATACGATCGACAATTTTCGAATCAAGTTGCACGTTTATCCGGAGAATATTCCGTAGAGCACCTTGCGGTTCATCCAGCGACGAGCATACAGCCTTGCATTCGTACGTCACCCTCTGAATCCGAGATCCAGGAGCGTAAGAAGCTTTATGACGCAGATAGGAATGCGGAAGAGCCGGCGCGCCGCTTTGCTGATGGATGTAGGGTTTGTTTAGAGACCACGCTTGGTGATCTTTTTGAGGACGATGCGGCATATTCGAGTTGGGTAAAAGACAATCCGGCGCCGACGCTCGCTAATTTTGTGAACCGGCTCAGGCCGCTTGTGAGGTCTTCACCACAGGGAATGTTCAGCGGACAGGTATTTTCAGACTTTTTTGGGCATTCAGGGCTTGTCGAAGGTTCTGCGGTGATGCGTTTAATGCACAAATCGCATCACGGTTCGCGAGTCGATATCAGAGCCTCCGAGGTTGCCGAATGTGCGGACTCGCTTTCGCAGTTGGTCAAACTCGCAGAGCGAATGTACGACGAGTGCTCTCGATGGAAGAGAACGGGCGCAAGGAAGAAGCTTCAAGATATCAAAATTAAAACACCGGATTTGGAGGCAATGACGCTGCCGGATATCCACATATATGTATGTCCGGATTTAGCTGCATTTACGCAGCACGCTCCTACGGGAGGGTCTCAGGAAGCAGCAGTGTCCTTCGATGTAGAGCTTCTGAAGGGTAAGGCGGTCTTTTACCTTCGCCGA
>Ga0307515_10022538_pt1 | contig 11092 bp, 5 predicted proteins | sample 17_EM_MG_FD_194513 | JGI IMG/M metagenome (GOLD analysis project Ga0307515, IMG submission 194513) | Populus trichocarpa ectomycorrhiza microbial communities from riparian zone in the Pacific Northwest, United States - 17_EM | ecosystem: Host-associated > Plants > Roots > Unclassified | place... | reverse complement strand
TGAAATTGTTGTTGAATAAAAAACAATTCAATAGTGTTTGATTAAAATTATTCTTGAAAATAAAATGATTAAAAAGAACATGCAATAATTTCACAACTTATATAAAAAGTATGTGATTATTAATACATAAGAAATCTAGCAAAAAAATATAAAGGTCCTAGTTTAACAAAAAAAAAATACAAGTAATAAATATACTAATTACAAAGTTGATCCAAGTAAAAAGGTAAGCATTATTATTATTTATACATGTGTCAAAATATAAACTAATTTTATTATCCTATTAAACTAGCTATAATTCTATCATGTACATCATCAATTTGATATGATGGCTTTGTGAACAAGACAAAAGAACAAAATTTAAATTGCGATGAATATGGTTTGTCTCAAGTATTCTATCATATTCACGGTGGCTTTACAGCATGCATGATACTGCTTAACATGGGTCTGACAAACATGCCAGACCCAAAGAACTAAATTAACCAGCCAACGTTGATATAAAGGTGATGAGTTAAATTTTTGGTCTAGATTTTTATTTATAAAAAATATTCTCAAATAAAATAGGTCTGACAAACATGTTAGACATGAAAAACTTGGACTTGGTATCCATGCCCAATATAACATGGGTCTGGCAAACATGTCAGACCCAAAGAACTTAGACTTGACAGTCAGCCAAATTTAAAATAATATGGATCTAACAAACATGTCAGACCTAAAGATTGTTTGCCAGACCCAAAGAACTTGGACTTAGGGGTCAGCCAAGCTCAAGGTAACGTGGGTCTAACAAACATGTCAGACCTAAAGAACTTGAACTTGGAACTTAGCCAAGCCTAAGGTAACGTAGGTCTAACAAACATATCAGACCCAAAAAACTTGGACATTACCAAGTACTAAGGCTATATACTTGATCCTAGACAATCCTCTACAATATAAGTATAAAAGACGTGATAAACTACCATGCATCTTCATCTAGAATAATCGTTTATATTAAGGTGATAATTTCTCTATACTTATAGGTTTATACAAGGTATCTTAAGGTACTTACCATACTTACTCTTTCATTAATGATATTTAAGAGATATTTGCCTCTCATTAATGTCGTCGAAAGCAGAGGACTTTTCAGTCTTTTCTTTCTTTGAAAACAACAACGTTCAAGGCATAGTTTTGAAACTCGACCCGGTCATCGACCTGGTCCAGTGATCGGGTCACGGGTCAGATGGGTTGACCCGGATCAACAAAAAAAAATACTTATATAAAACACCTAACTAGTTACAATGCAACACTTACAAAACGATGAAATAAATACACGAAAATCTGTATTATAAGCATCTCAACACACGAAATAGGAATATTATGAGCATCTCAACACACGAAAATTTGTATAAGAATTAAAAAATTGCTAAGCTTTCTTAATTTGAAACATTAGTATTTTGTATTCCTTCCTTTACCTTGCGTAAACATTATTGTTTTTACATTAACATTGAGATTCCTCTAATTTTGCAAAATAAATGAATAGTTTCTGTAATTTTAAAAACTAATGAATTAGTTTATTGACTTGTGCCTCAATTTAATATTATTTTTTTTAATTTACTTTTGGTCAATCTTTCTATATTATTTACCATTTAAAAAATAAATAAATTAAAAACCAACATAAAATGGATTTTAGGAGTAATTAACTAGTTTTAAAAATAAGAAGAAACTATTCTTTTTATTTTGCAAATTAAAAGAACTAATTTATAATATAAATGTCATGCCCTTTTCACTTTTTGGACCAAAGCGTAACATTACATTACCACTTTAATAATAATAATATTAGTAATTAATTCATTAAAAACCAGACACAAACATCTCTAGTAATATTAGTCTTAAAGATGATGAAATTTGTTCCATCAACCACTACGCAGAATCATGAATAACATTGTAATGGGTAATCAAAGATAGTCATTCATAAGTGATTCTTCCCTCGTGCTCGACAACAACCCCAATTGGAAGAACAAAATAGCCATGTACAGACACAATGAACGAGCTGTACAGCAGAATATTGTCAGTCGCAGATCAAAGGATCACCACCGCTCTGTTTCTCAATCAATGGGTCCGGAAGGACAACCCATCAGCAAAATTCAGTTCTGTGAACTCATCACGGGGCTCCGGTCTCACAAACGATATGCTATTGCTCTTAAGTTGTATGTGTATATTTGTGTGTGTACTGAAACGGGTTTTTGAGAAACAACAATGATCAAGACGTCTTCTGCTCCTCTGCTCCTCAGTGATTGAAATTGGTCTTTCTTTAATTAGGTTTTGCTCTGTGAGTCTGTGTCCCCAATTCTACATCGTTGTTCTTCATCATTTTGGCCTTTTAAAAGGCCAAAACGATGTTGTTTAACATCTATATATATATATATAGTCGAGTCTCAGCCGGGTTTGACCAGGTGGCCCGAGTCCCGGCGGGTCGACCGGGTTTCACTGGGCCATCTCCCAAGCCCAGGTCGGCTGGGTCCCGAGTCGACCTGCCAAGCCGATCCGAGTTTTAAACTGTGGTTCAAGGTGTATAAATACCCCGTGAACCATCCAGCTAAAAGGTTCATAACTTTTCATCTCTTAAGATAAAAAGTATATATATTTCAAAGCATTAACCAACTTAAAAACTCAAGAACAAAGATTTTTGTTCCTTGAATTTAAGGCTCTTTTAAATTATTTATTGTCTTAAGTCATTTTATACATTTTTCATAAATACACTGATTTTATCATCGGATGGTCTTTAAATCCCCCGATTGGGACCTTTTTTGCAGGTATTCAAGCTTCTATTATTGGCCTGGAGTTCCTTAGATTAAAATGAAAAAAATCTAAGCAATTGAATATATTGATTAATCATTATCCCAAACACTGAATAATCTTTTAGTTACATATCTTGAATTTGGAGACATCATCAATGGCATCGACTGTGGAAAAACTTACTAAAAGTCATATATAACTTTATTGTTTAACTGTTTTTCCCTCATTATAATTATCAATAGTAGATAATCAAGAAACTTTAAGGATAGGATGAGTTATTGATCTCCTTAACACATAGATAATCCAACCCCTGCACAGCCAATCCTTTAATAACTTGTGGAACAAATATAGCTCCTCACCCAGGCAGTGCTAGGAAATCAACAAGAGAGAGAAAAAATCCACATCAACGAGTTTCAGCTCCTCCTTAGCAAATTGCTACATCTCTCCACTCGACTCTACAACAACTCCATCGAGTGTCAATAGACGATTACATTATCCAAAAGAGTGTATACAAAATGATCTAGTAGAGGGTCTTCAATCTCAGGGGTCATCAATCCATTCCAAAGTGTATACACACCCTCGTGATGCTCAAGCGCAAAGTGGTTTTTCTAGGCATCCATTTAGGCAGCGTAAGAACTAGGTTGTCTATCTATCATGTCATCCTACACTAGAGACATCAAGTTCATCTAAGCCCAATAGGCTTAAGAATGGTAAACAACTAGAAGAAGAATTCATTCATAAGGATGTTTAACACTCCTCATCATATTGGAGATTCTCTTTTATTCAGACATGTGGTATACACAGAACGCTACCAAAGATCGCTAGCAAAGATTACATCGCTGCCAAAATGTACCTGGATAATTATAATGGGCTTACAGATCCTGGGAAACATGTACAAAATATATGCAGCAATCTGGAGCTAGTTATTCAAGATAGCCATGTCATATGCAAGATTATCCCTACAACCTTTAGAGGTTCAGTAAGAACATGGTACAACAACCTTGAACCAAGTTCAGTCGCCAGCTTCAGTGACCTCTGTGCCAAACTGGTGGCACATTTCAATATAAGTATTCCAACTAGAAAGAGTTCCACCGAACTCTTTGGAATCACCCAAGCGAAGGACAAGTTTACAAGGACATACCTCAAACGATTCAACAGGGAGGGAAAAAACCTTATGGAGGGAGTTATATGTTCTACCAGATAGAAGATTACTAAAGGTGAAACAAACCATGAAAAGCCACATTCGAGTAAAGGAGGCAAATACACTAAATCATGGCTCCCCTCGTTTTACCAAGAACAAACAGCCAAAAAGGTCCTCCAAACAAGGTATGTAAACACCTAACAAAAAAAAGCCAAAAATAACACCACCGTCGCTGTCGATTATTGAATCGGCAATGACGTAATTTTTCGCTCCCGATTGCTAGGTCGGCAGCGATATAGTTTTTCGCTGCCAATCGCAAGGTTGACAGAGATATAGTTTTCGCTGTCGATTGCTGGATCGACAACGATATAATTTTTGCTGCCGATTGCTGAATCAGAAGCGACGCAGTTTTCAGGAGTTAAGAGGGGGAAAACCGGCCTTGGAGTAACCAAAGGGAGGACAATAACAAACTTAAACCAGCACCCAAACACCCCATCTCTTTAAAAGGGGGTATAAATATAAAAAGGAGAGAGAAGGTGACCTTTCCTCTTTCCAAAATCTGTCTCCAGCAGCTGCATGCTCCTTTTTCCCCTTCCTCTTTCCCAATAAAAATTTAAACTCAGCCAGCTATAGATGCCTCTATGAGAGTGAGAGAGAGAGTTGAGAGCTTGAGAGAAGGCTGAATAACTACTTAGAGGGAAGAGGGAAAGAGGCTGGAACTACTAGGAAGAAACTAACAAAAAAAAAAGAACCGATAGAGAAAGAAGAAGGGGGAGAACCAGGAGAAGGAGAGAAGGAATACTATCAAACTATCCCAAATCCATTTAGATTCGGAAGGTATGGGCTATGTAGTCTCTTTCCTCTTGTTTTTGAGACCCCAGAATAAAAAATGATGAAGAAAACCCTAAGAAAAATTAACCTAGGACCTCTAGTCTAATTGTGAAGGAAAAATTGAAATCAACTAAGAGGACAAGGAAACATAAATGAAATGAGGCCAATTTACAGAACATTTAACAAAGAAAAACGAATAAATTGAAGGAATAAAACATGGTAGAGGGTCGACCATAGCTGAAGAGTTGGCTAGAATGCATTGTGTAATAATCTGCACGTGGGTGTTCATGCTAAAATCATATGACTCTGCTGGAATTTAATGACAAATTATGTGCTAGAATTCAATTCGCATGTGTGTGTTCATGCCAAAATCATGTGACTCTACTGGAATTTAATGACAGATTATGTGTTAGAATTGAATTCACATGTGTGTTCATGTTAAAAGCATGTGATTCTGCTTGAATCTAATGACAGATTATGTGCTGGAATTGAATTTGCATGTGTGTGTTCATGCTAAAATCATGTGACTCTGCTGGAAACTAATGATAAATTGTGTTGTCTGCAGCGAATTAGCGTTCGCTGCCGAAAATTGAGTTGTTTGCATCGACTTAGCATTCGCTGTCGAAAGTTATGTTGTCTGCAGCGAGTCAGGGTTCACTGCCTAAACTGTGTTGTGTGCAACGAATCAGTACTCACTACTGAAAATTTATGTTGTCTGCAGCAAATCAGCATTCGCTGCCGAAATTGTGTTGTCTGCAGCTGCCAAAATTGTGTTATATACAGAGAATCAGTGTTCGCTGCTGAAATTATGTTGTCTGTAGCGAATTAGCGTTCACTGCTGAAATTGTGTTGTCTGTAGAAAATTAGCGTTCACTACTGAAATTGTGTTGTGTGCAGGGAATCATCATTCGCTGTCGAAAATTGAGTGTCTGCAGCAAATCAGCGTTCTCTACTGAAAATTATGTTGTGTGCAGCGAATCAGCGTTCGCTGCTGAAATTGTGTTATGTGCAGTGAATCATCGTGCACTACTGAAAATTGTGTTGTCTGCAGTGAATTAGCGTTCGCTGCCGAAATTGTGTTGTGTGCAGCAAATCAGTGTTTGTTGCTGAAATTTATGTTGTCTGCAGCGAATCAGAGTTCGTTGTTAAAAATTGTGTTGTGTCCAGCGAATCAGCGTTCGATATCAAAAATTGAGTTGTTTGCAGCGAATTAGCATTCTGCAGATAACTCAATTTTCGGCAGCGAACGGTGATTCGCTACACACAACACAACTTTCGGCAGAGAATGCTAATTCGCTACAGATAACATAATTTTCAGCAGTAAACGCTAATTCACTACAGATAACACAATTTTCAACAGCAAATGATGATTCACTGCACACAACACAATTTCAGTAGCAAACGTTTATTCACTGCAACCAACACCATTTTGGCAGTGAACGTTGATTCACTGCAAATAACACAATTTCAGCAATGAATGCTAATTCACTGAAGACAACACATTTTTCAACAACGAACGCTGATTTGCTGCACACAACACAATTTTGGCAGCGAACGCTAACTCGGTGCAGACAACACAATTTGTCATTAGTTTCCAGCATAGTCACATGATTTTAGCATGAACGTGCACATGCAAATTCAATTCCAGCACATAATCTATCATTAGATTCCAGCAGAGTCACATGATTTTAGCATGAACACACACAAGCAAATTCAATTCCAGCACATAATCTGTCATTAAATTCTAGCAGTCACATGATTTTAACATGAACACCCACATGCATATTATTACACAATGTATTCTAGCCAACTCTTCAGCTATGGGCGACCCTCTACCATGTTTTATTCATTCAATTTCTTCGTTTTTCTTTGTTAAATGTTCTGTAAATTGGCCTCATTTCGTTTATGTCTCCATGTCCTCTTAGTTGATTTCAATTTCCTTAACAACTAGCCTAGAGGTCCTTGGTCAATTTTCTTAGGGTCTTCTTCGTCATTTTGGTTCTGGGGTCTCAAGAACAAGAGGAAGGAGACGACATGGCCCATACCTTTTGAATCTAAGTGGATCTGGGACAATTTAATAGTATTCCTTCTCTGCTTCTCTCGGTTCTCCCTCTTCTTCTTCCTCTATCGGTTCTTTTTTTTATATCAGTTTCTTCCCACCGGTTCCAGCCTTTTCCCTCTTCCCTCTAAGCAATTGTTCAACGTTCTCTCAAGCTCTCAACTCTCTCTCACTCACTCACTCTCACAGAGGCATCTGCAGCTGGCTGAGTTTAATTTTTTGTTGGGAAAGAGGAAGAGGAAAAAGGAGCATGCAGTTGCTGGAGACAGACTTTGGGAAGAGGAAAGGTCACCTTCTCTCTCCTCATTGTATTTATACCCCCTCTTAAAGAGCTGGGGTGTTTGGGTGCTAGTTTAAGTTTGTTCTTGTCCTCCCTTTGGTTACTCCAATGCTGGGTTTTTCCCCCCTCTTAAACTCCTGATAACTGTGTTGCTGCTAACTCAACAATCAGCAGCGAAATCTATGTTGATGTCGATTCAACAATCAGCAGCGATGGTGGGATCATTTTTGCCTTTCATTTTTGTTAGGTGTTTACATTCTCTCATCAAACGGAACTTGTTAACACAAAGATCAATCATTTTGGTAACTGAAACCGGTGTCAACTAGCAATTTTCTCTCCTTACCGCTAAAATCCGATGACTTTCTCCTTCTCTCTCAAACCAAGAACTGAAAAATTTGGAAAATCAAGTTTTGAACCAAAATTGATTTTTCTTGGAATTTTGAAATTGGAGGTATCTAAAATTTATAATTCAGAAAGTATGAGGACTACAATGAATGTTTCATAACAAGTTTGAAAATATCACTCATTGCCTCTGCTTTTTTCACTTTGATCCTCTATCTTTTAATCTCATCATTTTGTAGCAAATTAACTTAAATTGACCTTCAATTGGATCCTATAAGGGCTAAAATAAAGTTTACAGACAAAAAATTGCATTGTGGCAATCCACAATGCAATGAGTTTGTGTCTACAGTGGTATAGGCTACAATGTTTTGCCCACGCTTTTTAGATTATAGTTAACCAAATCATTGGTCTGCATTACACTTCAAATTAGATCAATTTTTTTAACGTTGAAAAAAATTTAGGCATTATTAATGTTTTTTCCGGTAGAAAAAAAAAATCATATGAATTGACTCAATGTGACCTGATCAACTTGATGGATACAAAGAGAATTCAGATGACTAGCAAAAATATAGTTTGACTAAAAAAATCAAGATATATAATTTTAAAAAAATATTGAGATAACATCATATTGGATCAACTCATGTCAACCCGGGTTACATGTCAACCCGGGTTACATGTTAAATTTGTAACCGGTTGACATGTTAAATTTGTAACCATGATTGTGAGACCATGATAGCTCCACAAAAATAAATCAAAACTAATTATGAAGTCTAGTTTTTAATTAACTCAATGTTAAAAGATGAAATTGAAAAAAAAATCAATTAAAAAAACAAAAAACAACATGAGTCAACCCGAGAATAACATGTCGAACTAGCAACTCAAGTCATGAAATTGGGATGACTGCATAGAAATAAAATCAAAATAAATCATGAAATTCAATTATTAAATCAACCTATCGTTGAAGGATGAATTTCAAGAAAAAAACTCAATTAAAATAAAGGACATAAAAGATGACCAAAGTCAATTCAGGTTAACACACCAAACCTGTGATCAGAGTCATGAGATTAGGATAACCTCAAAAAACCATATCAAAACAAATAATGAAGTCTCATTCTCAATTAATAAAATACTGATGAATGAAAATGAAAAACACATCAATAAAAAACAAAAATAAAAATAATCGAGTCAACTGGGTTAATATACTAAACTTGCAACCTAGTTCATAAGGTTAAAATGACTTGATAGAAAACAAATCAAAATAAATTATGAAATCCAATTACAACAAACCAAAAGTTGAAAGATGAAATTAAAATTTTAAAAAAATATATAGGATAAAAAACCGAAAACAAAGCAATATTAAAATGAATAATACTTTGTAAAGTGGTGAAAGCAACAAATCTTTTAGTGTTAGTGTTAATAATCCAAATGCTTGTAGTTATGTGACTAGTTGTATGATGTGACAATTTAAAAGTATGTTTGTGATTGTAGTGTTGTGTGGTATGTTTGAAATAGGTTCAACTTTTTTATGGAAGTGTAATGTTAAATATTAAGCTTACCATAATTCTGAAAGAAGAATTTCCTTATTTTTCAAAGTTGCCAATTGTGAAATGGTTTTATTTGACTAAAATTTGAGAATACGAAGTAGTAACAATGATAATTTCAATGATTTAAAAAAAAAAAACTAATATAGAAATTAAGTTTAATTAATTAATGTGACAGGATTTATTACTTATTTTTTTAAAAATCTGTAGGATCATACAAAACATTTTCTTTTCGGAACAAAGAGACTAATAACTCTATTCACATCACATTTTGACCTCCAAATACAAATCTACACAAACTCATTGATTGTAATTCCGCCACAAGTAATTACGCTGCGAGTCACAAATTAGGACACCAGGACTGCACATGAAGGTTTGCACCACGAAGGCCTGATCCTCCGTGGAACCCCTCAACTAGCAAAATTTGAGGTGGAATGCCATGAAATATAAAAGACAGGTTGATACAGCAAATTCTGCCACCCTCAGCTTTTTCTCTGGTTATTAGCCTTTTTGCCCCCCTTGGGACTCTTCCCTGAAGACGATTCCACTAATATTGGCAAGAAAGCTTCATCCTTGAGTTCATTTGATATACATAGCTGCTCCACCGTGTTTCCCGCTTCCAGGGACACCATCAAATCCCTAAGCTGCATGTCAATGGTAATATATCAATTTTAATCTAAATTGCAGATCTATCTTTCCTTGTCTATAATAAGAATAGGATACGAGAGATGTCCAAAAAAAATAATCACCTGTTCTTCCAGGTCCTGAATTTTATCGTCCTTTATTTTCGAAGCCATTTTCTCCCTGAAAAAAAGGTGATACCACCAAAGTAGAGTTTGATTGGAATATAGGAATTCGAGATGTTTTCAATATGCATTTTTGGAGGCAAAAAAACACAGGAAATGGAGCAAGTATTGACTGAGGTGGGACTGTTGATGGTTTTCAACTTTCCTAACCAATCCACATAGCATTTCATGTAAAACTAACACAGCCATCATTTCAAACATGACCAACATAGAAAATGCAAAACCGAACTAATGTATAGAGAAAATTTAAAACATGGAAAACATCCAACTATCAACTCAATAGCAAAGACTATAAAAATTAATTTTAACTTCCACATCACACATTTTGTAATAGAAACTTGGGTTAGTACCATGCAATAATGCAAAGTCCAAACACAGGATGAAGGCTTTTGTTATAAACAAAACATACCTCTCTTCAATTTCCGATATCTTTGCCTTCCATATCTCCTGATTTTTCACTAAATTCTCATTGAGCTACAAGAAGAGAAAAGAAACGTGATAATTTGTAAACTTAGCATTAATACTTGGAATTGGAAATATATCACAAACAATGATACAGAGACATAACTACACCTCCTATCATCCTAACTAAACACGATCCGAAAAATTCTAAATAAGCCCAATTTCACAACAGAAACTGGGACTTACATCATCAAGGAATTTCTTCTCTTTTATACATCTATCCAGCTTGGCCTGAAACTTTTGTAGTTTTTGAGCAATAGCCTTCTTAACAGCTTTAGAAATTTCCCTTTCAGTTTCTTCTTCAACTTCTTCCAGCAAGGTCCCAAAAAACTATCAAAAGAAGATATATTACTTCAGAGTACCGAAAAAAGTGAAGCATAATGTATAACAGACTAAAAAGCACAAGCCAAGGCAGACATGGCCACATCATAATGAAAATTATGTTGAATCTCCCACATAGGCTCAAAAGGTAACTCATTCAATCATGGAAAGTTGAAGAATGCACTTACAAGATTTTGGTTCTCAAGTTGGGTTGCAAGGAGTTCATTGTACTCGTTGACAATCTGTAATAAATTTAAATAAGATTATTTATAAAAAAAAAAATAGAAAAGACAATTACAACCTTTTCTAAGTAACACAGTAAACATTACTGCTTCAACTTTGCTGTTCAAAAGAGCCTCACTAACTCCAGAGTCTGCACAGTCACAACCTCCACAACCATCATAAGCATGCCCGTTGGGGGAATTCAACTCAACTAACTTCCCATCAGTTTTTGATTGAATCAGTCGGTGAACATAATTGTCACCAACATAATCCCACACACGTTGTGTGTCCAATTCAAGAGAATAGCAGTGTTGTGTT
>Ga0307515_10022537_pt1 | contig 11093 bp, 8 predicted proteins | sample 17_EM_MG_FD_194513 | JGI IMG/M metagenome (GOLD analysis project Ga0307515, IMG submission 194513) | Populus trichocarpa ectomycorrhiza microbial communities from riparian zone in the Pacific Northwest, United States - 17_EM | ecosystem: Host-associated > Plants > Roots > Unclassified | place... | reverse complement strand
AGTGTATATAAAAGTCTAAATCTAAATTATTAGAATTTATTATAAAGTGGTTGTTAAGATATTAAGGTAGAATTTTTCTAATTTTTAGTAAGTTTTGGGGTGGCTAGCTCGCTAATAAAACACGTTACCCCCAAAAATAAGCACCCCTTATAACTTTACTAAAATAGCCCTAAATTTTATAAATAAGAGCTTATTTTATAGCCCTAAAACAAAGCTATAAAATATGTCTTTATTTATTAACCTAAGGTACAAGTGGTCTATTATTTTCGGGTCCTGGATTTTAAACCCTTGCTAAACCAGCTTTTGATTGGTCTAAAAAAAAGTCGTGGGCGGTATCTACCTGCAAAATACACGTGACGAACTTTAAGATTCTATTAATAAACCAACCTTTTTTTTAACATCTCTATCAATACTACTATACGCGTCTTAACTATGGTAGAACCTGCTTTAATTAAGTGCAGTAAGTGCTGTTTAATACAACCCCGTATTAATTTTATTAAAAACGGCCCATCTACTAAGCTTTTAAAGTAATGTCAATCGTGTCGGTTAAAGGCGCGTTTTCCCTGTATATTACTTCTACTTTTACTTACTTTCCTAGGGCTCTAAATATAGTTTAAATAGGCGGAAAGCAGAGCTTAGTTCTACTAAGATTCGTCCTATAAAGCGCCAGTGAAATGCTTTACCTAAAACCGATACTAAGGACGTTTTCTTACCTCGCGGCCAGAATAGTTAAGATACCCCTAAAATAGCTTAACGGCGGAAGACAATTAGGGTAATATAACGGGAGCACCGTATTCTTAATTGGCGGGGCAAAGCTTACTTGCCTATTCCTCCGCTATATACTATAGATGAAGCTCCGTATAGTAAAAGAGGCGCTCTAGATAGTCTAAATGCGTTCTTGCCGGACCTAGCTCCTATACCTGCTCTACCGCTAATACCTACCCTACCGCCAATACCACCTTTCTCGCGGCAAGCTCCGACTACGGCCACACCACTACCCGTTTCGGCTGTCGATTGGGAGCGAATCAAGAAGTTCAGGAGTATACTATAGGCTAAATGTATGAAGACGTGCAGTCGTTGCAAGGAGCGGTGGTTCTAAATGGGCCTAGCTACGGAGGGTAATAATATAGGTGTATATAAAGCCTGTATTAAGGACGCCAATAGCTTTAAAGATCTAACCCTTCCTCCCCTATTTGGTGAAAGCAATAAGCTCAATCTAGGGCCTGTTCCTAGCTTCTTACCTATACTTATTGCGGTGGAGGAGCTTCTAATTACGCGCGTATACGTTTATCTACAAGTTGTGCGTGTACGCGGCTAGCAATATCGCTATACTGGCCACGTCTGCTGCTTTGGCCAGAACACGCTAAATACTTAGAGGTAGCTACCACAGCTACCTACTGAACTCGATATACTGGTCGTGAGGCCTACGGCAGTAGAGGGTGGCGAATACCTAAGTTGACGGTTTACCAAGCGGTATACCGTAAGGCGCTCTGCTATATTACTGTGGCTTTACTTTCTAAAGGTCAATTATCCTAATTATTGTGACGTTGAAATATGTAGCACCTGGCTTACTAGCTTACCCAAAAATAGCTCTATATTAGATTAGCTACCTTATATTAACAAGTCGGAGTCTGATTCTAGTGGCCCAACGGCTTACCCTACTGCTCCTATACAACGTCCTGCTGTTAATCCTCTGCCTGCCAAGCTTGGCAGTAATATACCAAACGGCGAATTTGATGACGACGTACTAGATACTTTGGTTCCTGATCTAGTGCCTAACCTTAATAAATTGGAGCTTTTAGGTCGCAAGGTTCAACACTAATAAGACCTACGAGCGGGCCTAGAGGTTCCTACTGTGCGATAAATACCTCTCTCTGAGCGATCAGCCAGTTTTATTATGCGCGGCACCTTTCCTACTCTATTTCCTTATGGTAAAGCCGATTTTAATATACCACGAAGCCGTACTGTTACCCTGGCTGTGTATGCCAAGCATATGCTTAAGTATTAGAACGGTTGGTTTGGCCGCCACCCCTTATTTCGCTACTACGTGTTTAATTAGATTATAAGAGAGCAAGCCCTTAACGCTACCTACTTTCTCTACAGCCGATTAGATAAGAATAGTCTGTCTTTAAATAAGCTTAGTAATCTTATAAATAGTAATAGGGGTAGCTAGTTATTAAATAAGATTATATAGCATGCACGGAACCTTAAGGGTATTAGACCTTACTAGAAGCAGAAGAGAAATAAGCTTACGGCTTATACTGAGAATATTAAGAGCGGGTCTCTATTCTTTACACTTAGCGCTACTAATCTACATTGGTATAATCTATACTCTTATATGCCTCTATTTAACGAATATAAGGCTGCTAATAAGGCTTAGCGCTATTAGATTGCTTCTCAGAATCTTAACAATAATCCGCATATTGCTGCTTACTGGCTGTATCGCCGCTTCAATCTGTTTAGGAAGCACGTGCTTATAGGCCTATTTAATGGCACTGACTTTTAGTCCTAATATAAGTGGTAGGTATAAGGTAGCGGCTATATATATGGCTTCTTATGGAGTTTAATAGCTCTAAGGCCAGATCTGTTAGCTAGTGAATTAAGGGCGGCTTTTGCTAAGTACTGGGCTACTTTTATATCCGTAATTAATCCTAATTAATCTAGGCCTCCTAATCTTTAATATCCTTCTGCTCTTAGCTATAAAGATTAGCTTAATACTAGTGAGCTTCTTACTGCCTGCCTTAATCGATTTTAACGACACTGTAATTGCACCGAATCTTACTGCTTAAGATTAAAGAAAGGCTCCACTGGAGTAAAGGAGTGCCGCTTCTATTTTCCACGCTCTCTCTATAATGAGGCCGCTGTATTAAAGGATCAAAATCTATATCACTAGACGTTCTATCCGCAGCGTAACAATAAGCTTCTTAATGGTTATAATGCAGCTATAATATTAGCGTAGATGGCGAATATTAATACGTTACCCGCTATAAGTATATTAGTAATAGTTAACTATATAGGCAAGTATTGCAGTAAGGAAGAGAAGAAGTTGACTTCCTACTAGGAGTTACTCCAATTAGTACAGCCGCACGCTAATAGCCTTTATGCCTTTAGTTCGGTCGTGGCTAGGTTTATAAATAAGCTTATTACTAAACGCGATTAGTTAGCGCAGGAGGTATACTATTTACTTCTTAACATTCCCCTTTGCGAAGGCTCTAGGAATATAGTAACTTTAGACTACTACTAGGAGGACGATTAAAGCGCTACGTATAAGCTTAATAATAGGCAACTAAGAGGGTACGGACTGTCTGACTATAAGAAATATAAGCGCCGCCTAGATAGGGTAGAGGACGTTACTTTCCTTAATTTTCTACTCTATTTTAATTACTCTACTTATAAGCGTCGGCTAAGAGTAAGGCCTTAAGTTATATTGTACTTTCTATAATATAACGGCGATCGTTTCTATCCGCAGTATCCTAAGTTCTGCCGCGTAAAGCTTATTCTTTATTACCCATGGAGGGAGTATAAGGAAGTAGCTACTTATACTAATGGATTCGGGGCTCCTAATTATATAGCTTTCTATTAGGCTTACGTTAACTCTTATTAGCATTAGCCTAACTACTTCTGTAATCGGAAACTAGAGGAAGGTCGCGAAACTGCTAATAATATTAATAAGTTTAAGGGCGATTTCGCAGACAACTTAGAGCTATACTAGTCCTTTAAGGCCCTGCATGCCCGCGTTTAAAATACCAACGGAGTTAAAATTAAGGATCCTAACAGGCTTGGTGATAGGGAGCTTAATTATAACTATAACTGGAGTATATATTAGGGTACGTACCCGCAGCTTAATAAGAGGACTTATTGGTAGGAAGTATAGCTACAGCCTCTACTGTAGAGCCGCCTATCCTAAACAGCAACTCCGTCCTCCTTATAACCAGGTTAGCGTTATATCTATAATATTATAGTTAATTACTACAGGCAGATCCAATTGGGCCTTGGCCCCCCCCTACTGCAGATTAACGTTAATAGAGAGGCAGGAACCGGCAAGTTACATCTTATTGCTGTTCTGTCTACTACGCTCTATAATATAGCCATGTCTAATAGCAAGCTATTGCCATTAGTTTAAGCCGCCTTTACTAGAGTAGCTGCCTTTAATATTAACGGTAGAACTATATATGAACTACTGAGGTTACTAGTGAATCGCCCCTTCGAGGAATTGCCTGCTGCTAGTCTTACGCCTCTACAACAAGCTTTTAAGGATATTTACTATTTCATCCTTAATAAGAAATCTATGATCGGGCAAGTATATCTGGCCTAGATTAATCGCCGCCTCTGTTAGATCTACCCTACGCGTAACAATGACTACTTTAGAGGCTTAAACATCTTGCTAGTAGGCGATTTCCATTAGCTTCCCCCTATAGGTCAGGCGGCCTTATACAGCAATCTACCTGCTAGGCCGTCAGAGCTCGCCAGCTATGGAAAGGGAGCCTATAAGGCGATTAACCGAACAGCTATCCTAGATCAAGTTATGCGGCAGGGCGGTAATAACGCTAAAAGCTCTGCATTTAGGACCGCCCTTGCGGAGCTACGTAGTAATTCTATAAGTAATTCGACCTAGAAGCTTCTTTTAACTAGGTATAAGCAGGGCCTATCCACCAATAAGGTTGCGGGCTTTAATAACGTAATTTGGCTATATGGCACACGCGCTGCTATAGGTAAGTATAACGCTATTTGGCTTCGCGACCTTTTACAGCTAGTGGTGGCTATTAAGTTAGTTAATACTAGTGTAGGTATACGAAAAGTTACTCCTAATTAGTGCAATACTATAGAGAATCTAGCCCTATGTATTGGCGCGAAAGTAATGCTAATATAAAATATCTGGGTTAAACTAGGCTTAGTAAATGGTACTACTAGTACAGTTAAAGATATCGTATAGAAGGGACACGCGGATATTAAAAAGGATTAGCCTCAGTTACTACTAGTTATGGTAGATAGGTATAACGGACCTGCCCTATTCACTTGGCAGGATAATAAGAAGGTTATCCCTATATTTTCCGTGCTTTGTAAGTAGGAGGGTATAAGAGGCTCTTGCTTACGGCGTCAATTTCTAATTACTCTGGCTTTTGCTCTTACTATATATAAAAGCCAGGGCCTAATACTTAACCGGGTAGTTCTAGATGTTAAGGAAAAGGATAAGACAGCTGGGCTAACCTATGTAGTAATCTCACGAGTTAAGAAGCTTTTAGGGCTTATATTTGAACGTGGGTTTAATATAGAACGATTTTAGTTATCTATAAGTAAGACTAAAGAGGTATAATAAGAAGATTTTGTACGGAGGCAGTAGTAACTACTTATAAACGACTTTTCCTAATTAGGAAATTATATACTGGCTTAGAGGTAAGCGGAGAATATAGTATTTATCTTAGTTTCCTAACTTTTAAATAGCTTAACCGCGAAATCCAATTTTCTAAATTTTAACCCCCCTATCCGTCCTACCTTTTTACCGCTTCTAAAGCTGTTAGATATACATATAATAGTATATAAAGAGAATTGGCAGTACTACTGGATTAATATTGCTGCTGTCTATAGCGTTGGTTAATTTTTAGAATTTTTTAATTTTTTTAAAGGGCGGAAATGTTGCTTATATAAGAAGTCACGTGACCTCTAAGAATACTTGGGACCGCATATTAGTAGCCACGACTTCTCTACACTATAGTTAAGATTTTATATATACCGCACTTGGAGCTACTTATAATAACTATTACTTATAAATCTGCCGATTTACAAATCAAAAATTAGATGTGGTTAGAGCTGTTAGTAGGGGTCATTAATCGCACTCTCTGTAATAAAATTTTGGATTTTAGTAATCTAAACTAACGAATTAAATTAAAAGTTCGGAACGTCTAAATAAGGTTCTGCTAAGACGCTAGCTGGACCCTAACCTAGACCCTTCCTAACCTATCTATTTTCTCGCTCTCTTACGGGGGCTAAGCCTAGATAGGCTAGTCTATATACGGCTTCACGCATAGGACACAGTGTTAGTGGATAACTTTGTTATTTGCGGCACGGAGGCCTCCGTAGGCCGTGCAGGCCCGTAGGTGTAGATCTTGGCCTTAGGCGTCGCGTTAATGAGGCTGTAGAGCCTTTAAATTAAGCCGCTTAAAGGCCTAGCTCTCCGCCAGCTGCACGTACCGGAGGAGACCCTCTAACGCACTCCTAAGAGGCAACTATCTATAGGATGGTAGAAGGGTAGAAACAAGCTACGAGAGCTATTATGGCGTTAAGAATTAAGCTTAAGAGTTACAGAGTTTCCGGATCTCTTAGCGCTATATAACTTGCTAAAAATAAACCTCTTTATCTATTTTCTTGCTCTCTTACGGGGGCTAAGCCTAGATAGGCTAGTCTATATACGGCTTTACGTATAGGATATAATGTTAGTGGATAACTTTGTTATTTGCGGCACGGAGGCCTCCGTAGGCCGTGCAGGCCCATAGGCGTAGATCTTAGCCTTAGGCGTCGCGTTAATGAGGCTATAGAGCCTTTAAATTAAGCCGCTTAAAGGCCTAGCTCTCCGCCAGCTGTATATACTAGAGAAGACCCCCTAAATAACGTCCGTGCTAAACCTAGGGTATATATGGTGTTAAGGTTATACCTAGGCCGCTATACGGGCCATCGAGGCCGTAAAGGAGAAGGGGAGTAGAGTTCTAGTTAGGAACTAGTGGTTAAGGCGGTATAGCACAGCCAGATTTATTAAGAAGTAGGCCTAGAAAGCGTTAGAGGTTTATTAGCCTAGCGTTTAGATCTAACTGTTAAGTATACCACTATTATAGGCATGTTAAGCGGCGCCCTTATAGAAGCTATAGCTAAGGTAGCCGTTGGGCTTAACCCTAAGGTCTAGCAGCCCGGTTGTAAGGCGCTTAAGGAAGTTGTTCTAGTTAAAAATAGCCCTCTTAAAGCAGAAGAGCGGCTAGCCTAGCTCGCGTGGGTTTAGCATAAAGAGGGCTTTTAGCGCTTCTACTGGGCAGGCGCTGTCTCTGGATCTCGCCAGTATAATATTAACGCCTTTATAAGCTCTATCCGTCTTACTACGCTTAAGCATAAGCCTAGCGTAGTTAGCTGCGAAGCGTACGTCACCTCTTATAAGCTTTATAGCGGCGAAGGTCTTATCGTCCTTCCTATTAGCTATATTATAGGTAAACTCTCCTACTCTTATAAAGCCGGCAAAGGCAACTTAGTAGGCGGCCGCGAAGTTAACATCGTTAATTAAGGGCCGGGGCGGTCTACGGCTAAGGCCTTTGGCCTAGGGTGGCATAAGGCAGCTTAATAGCTGCGACACTAGGGCCTTTAAAAGAGGCCGTCTCTCTCTAGTTACCCATTACTTAAATAGTCGGCAGCTACCGTCTATAAGGCGGCGGACGTGCTTATTATTAAAGGCCTCTAGTAGGAGGCGTCTATCTACATATACTAAGTAGAGGGTAGAGAGTCCTTAAAGTATGGAGTTAGGGCGTAGCTACTTCTATAATAAGGACCCGAATAGCCGTATAGTAACCCATCTAGCTAGTGAGTCTGCTATGGCCGGCTATAGGGCGACTCCGTTTGAGGCGTAGAGTTTCTTATAGCTATTCTAGTGCGATTTATACAATAGCCTTATACCGGTAGATAGGCCGTTCTAGAGCAGCCTTAGGTGGGCGTCGCTAAAGGTATAGGTCTTATTCTCTTTCCGGAACTAATTAGGCGGCTTAAGGGTAAAAGGTTGCTTAACTATAGGCTTATATTAGTAATCCGCTTCCTATCTAGATATAAGAGAGCATCCGCTAGCGTATTGCCCTCTAAGGAGAGCTATATTAGGTGTAGGTCTATATCTTACGCGGCTATAAGTAGGAGGAGTTGTTTAAGAGGGGCGTTTATTACGCCTTTAATATATCCTTTCCGGAGGCCCCAGAGCGCGGTAGAGCTATTAGTGTATAGGACTGTTTTATAGCCGTGCTATAATTAGCTAAATAGCTAAAAAGCGATAAGGATTACCTTTACCTCTTTAACGTTAATATAGGCCGTCTTAAGCTCCGGCTTGACGGCTATTATTACGGCGTGGGCTAGTAAAAGGTATAAGGCGTAGTCCCGCCAGAAGGCGTCTATATTTAACGATTTAAAGTAAAAAAGGCCAAGACTAGCATCTAAGGCGTCTATAATAACATGCACTAGCGGCCTAGTAGCACTATTAAGGAAGCGGACTCCGTTAAACTGTGGTAGTAGGTCTTTCTACTATTTAAGGTCTTTTATAAGATCCGCTAGTAGTCAGCGCCGGCCGGCGCGGGCTATAGGGGGAAAGGCCGCGATAAATGTAAATAGTAAACGTAGCTGGGTCCTTCTGAGGAGCACTACCTGCGCGTAGAAGTTAAGATAGCCGGCAAGCGACTACGCCTCCGTCAGCGTTAGGCTGCCTTTATTAAGTGTATTAGCTATAGCCTAGAAGACCCAGAGCTTCTTATCTATAGGAAGCCTGGCCTCTATAGCCTCGCTGTTAATTTTTATGCCTAGGACTATAACGTAGGTACCTTGTTTATCCTTAGAGTTATTCCGCGGAATACTAAGTCCGTCTATAATAGCGCGGTAGACTATATTAAAGCGCTCTTAGAGCTCCAGCTAAGAGCCGCTCTAGTAGGTAATAGAGATAAAGTTATCTAGATAGTAGTTAACGGACTAATTAGATAATAGCGCGGCGAGGATCTATTATAGTCCTTTTGTAAAGAGGTTAAATAGAAATAGGGTAGTAGCTAGGCCGAATAGGAGGTAATATTTAACGTATATTACGCCGTCCCATTTAAAGCCAAGTAGCGGTTAGTAGTAAGGTGCAACTAACACTATATGGAAGGCGTCCTTGATATCTCGCTTAATAATAAGGCAGCCTCTTTTGGAGGCCATAATTATATCGTAGATCTCTTAGAGTTATAGGTACGAGAGGTAGCCATAGTGGTAAGGAATTTGCTGGTTGATTCCGCGCCCTAGTAGGTATAATAGGTTATATATATAATGCCAGCCGCCGTTATACTTTAGAACTAGCCTAAGCGGCAAAATAAAGGTATTAGTTATTAAAATCTGGACCCGTTTAGCTAAGAGGTTACTTTATAGCTTATCTATAATTACCGCTAGGTTATTAATAGGGTGGTTTAGGCTACGGGAGTAGGCCAGCGGCCCTATATATCCTATTTAGGCGCCAAATATAATAATAGCGGGTAGTAGCGTTTTTAGGTCGCCTAGGTATATCGTAAGTAGCCTTACCTAGGCCGACGCGTGTAGTAGAGAGGGTGAGTTTAAAATCGAAGGCTTAGAGTTATCGTAGGTATCAAACAACGGGTGCGTATTTGGCCGCTCCGGCGGCAGCTTAAGCACTTTAAACGCGGTTATAGTCGCTTCCTAGGCAAGTTAGTATACTAGGATTAGCTCTAGGGCCTTAATAGGTAGGAGGCTATAGCCTAGCGCGGACGGGTGGACTTTATCCGCGGAGTTAACGTCTATACTATTATCCGCACTAAGGCTCTAGCTTTACTTCTTTATGCACGCTATAGCGGCGTGCTTATTAAAGCCGCACTTATTATACTTATGCTTCCTTTTATACGCGTTAAAGAAGCAGGTATTAGTATTAAACTTATTACAGACCTGGCTCTTAATATTACTTTCGCGGGCCTAGCGTATACAACTCTCCCTCTTCGGTAGCCTCATATCGGCTACGGCCGGAGCAAAAAGGATCTTATTTAGCGTTAAGAAGAAGTCCTTAAATTAAGTTAGCACGGCCGTCTAATTAGAGTTTAGTTTATTAGTGTCGATTATATATTAATGCTATTATACGGCGTATAGAAGCACTATATCCTTTTATTTATAGATCTAGGCCTAGTCTAGGACTATATTATAGAAGGCTAATATCTTAGGTATAATAGTATGGTAATCCGGAAACAATTAGGCAACGATTTGGGCGTATATAATAAAGTAGTATAACTATATAGCATAAGAGGCCCTAAAGTCCTTAAGGGCCTTTTCCTTCTTTAAATTGGGCGGAGCCTCCTTACTAAATGGGGCCTAATATTACCTAGCCTGGCGAAGGAGTAGAAGCTACTTAGCTAGCCAAAATTTGTAGTTATATATCTGCAGTAAGATCTACTAGGGGATACCTAGAAATCTAGTAGCCACCAATAAGACGGTAAAAGGGGCTAGAGCCTTACCTATCTCCTTAATACTAAGATTTAAGCGCTTTTAACGAAGCGTTATATCCGGGTGCTTATTAGCCGTCCGCTTACTACTAGCCTTTACGGCCTTCAGAAGCGTAGCGAAGTATTCTAACTTTATAGCCTCCGGCATAAGCGCTAGCACGGCTAGGTTAATCTGGTTGCCTATATAGCGGCCCGCCGCAGCCGTAGGCCGCTCGTTGCCCCGCTCTATGTTTGATAACGTATTGCTAGTTATAGTAGTGGCTAGTATTAGGGGAGAGTTTAGGGCGGGAAGGGAGGAGTTTATATAGGTAGAGGGAGGAATATATAATTTAACAACTAGCTAGCGATTTGTGGCAACGTATAGAAGAGTATGCGATAGAAACAAGCTATGAGAGCCGTCGTGGCGTTGAGAATTAAGCTCTGTATAGAGGTTGATGCATAATTAAGCTCAAGAGTCGCAGAGTTTCCGGATCTCTCGGCGCCACGTGACTCGCTAAAAATAGACCTCTCTATTAAATTCTAAAAATAATAACCTCTACCAAATTAAAAATTAACCTTATCCTTAATAAGCCATCTAATTGGATTCAATGGTTCTTTATTATCTAAGACACAGCTAAAACTAATAAGGTATAGCAGTATATCGACCTATTTAAGAAGAAAGACGATCTTCTAAAGCTAGAACTACTAAGTCGGCCTACACTAAGGGACATACTACCCACGGCTACATTAATAGCAAAGCTAGACCCAAACTACAGTGCCAAGACATTAGTCTGTGCACACGCGAACCAACACCACACGATCGCAATATTGTCACCAAATTCAATCATTTACAACATTACAATGCAACGCTCGTTTGGTACGGAAATTAGTGGAAATCGAAGGCCTGGGGCA
>Ga0307515_10022536_pt1 | contig 11093 bp, 14 predicted proteins | sample 17_EM_MG_FD_194513 | JGI IMG/M metagenome (GOLD analysis project Ga0307515, IMG submission 194513) | Populus trichocarpa ectomycorrhiza microbial communities from riparian zone in the Pacific Northwest, United States - 17_EM | ecosystem: Host-associated > Plants > Roots > Unclassified | place... | reverse complement strand
CCCCATTCCCGCTGATGCAAAGTGCGTCGCCTCATTGTGACACGGCGCTCCGCTGGACGCGCGCAGTGGTGTTCTCGACACCGCCAATATCCTTACCCTGGCCCACAGGTGCACCCCTATGGCCACATGACGTGCCCGTCGTGGGGCCCCATCAGTCGCCGTCAGCTGTTGGGATCCTCGGTCTCTCCCCATTTGAAACCTCAAGTGGCCCGTCACAATTCGACTATCAAGAGGTGTTGAGTTATCCTTTCAATGGTGACCCAAGTATGTCTAAGTTGTATATGAAAGCAGCAACAACTCATATTTACATGGGCACAGCCGTTGCTCAACACACGCCTCAGGTGAACACCCACACGTCCGTCCCTTCACCCGATCGGTGTCCCAGCTTGCAAGAGTTTGCCAGTGCCTATGCCGGTTCGGCGTATAATTCGCACCTCCTCATGCCGCCCACACCGGCATCTACGACCTATATGTCGACCCCAGGTAGCTCGGGTGTCTCTACAAGCGCCAGTCCGGAGACCAGCTGCGTAGCCATCCCCTCGCCAAGAAAGAAGCGGCTACCGCGCTCAGCGCCATATGCTAGTTCCAGCGCCAGAGGCCAGCGATCCATCTCTGGCTCGTCAACAGAGCCCATGGACGCCATGGCTCTCGATGACATTAAAAAGGGCCTCCAGCAGTTCGTCAAAGATCACCCTTATGTCATTGAACCTTGCTTTGGCGACCCGGCCGCCACGGCCATCCTCGGGTCGAGCCCCAGGTTAGGGACGCCTGGGAAGTCTCTGTATAGCGTGTTTTTTTCCTCCAGTCGAAGGGGCAAACCGCGGTTTACATGCTACGACTGTGGACACGTAGACGCGCGCATCTCCCGGGCCCTTCGTCACCAACGGCAAGATCACTTCGGGCACTATCCGTACCTATGCCAAGGTAGCGCCGATCATCCCGCCTGGTAGGCCATGTCACATTCCATTTATCATGGTCCCAGACATTGACTGGTACCCACTTCTAGTGGCCAATGGTTCTCATCAGATGAGTATGCGAAGGATCATGCTAGCAAGGCCGGACCAACCACGTTCCCCTGTCTCGAATGGTATGTTGTTTTTGTATTTTCGTTAAATGCTGCGCTAAGACTGAGGTCACCCAGCTCGAAGGTGTTCTCGAATGTAGGAAATTTGGGGCGCCACAAGAAGAAGGCCCATCATGGTTTGTATTGCGCTTCAGGATCATTTCACCCGACTGATATCGTCCGCCAGCCTAGCCGAACAACCAGGACTGGTCGTCGCCAAGATGCGCAGCTCTTGTGCGAGAACACGACCACCTTGGTCTTTACGAACAGTCTCCACGTATCCACTACTACAGCGCTGCGTAGTCCCAGCGCTATGATCTGCTTCGAATTGAATACCTCATTTGTCGAGCTCCTGTTGCTCCATCAGCGTGACACCTCTACTCCTAGTTTTATTTCTCACCATGTCTCCTGATTTGCACATGCTGCAAGTTTGGCATTTATCCTTCCCCACTCCTCCACACGCCCTACTCACGCTTGATTGGAAGTATTTTAATTCATGTTGTACCCTTCCTCGCATATTTGCATTCGACGCAGGTTGTTTGGGAGGGATATTATCGTTGGTATCATCTTGAGAACACACACGGACGTATTTTCAACAACGGCCGAGGTAAAGCCAAGGATGTTCATTGGGCAGGTTCGGTGGCTATAATGATGCGACGTATGTAAAACGATTCCCTACTTCGAAGGCAACGTGGGCGGCGATTGCGCTTCTCCTCAGCGTGTCACCGTATGTACGCGTCTGATGCTATGTTTTATTCCTTCTACATGGCCTCCATGGTGCTCAGAACGCGCTGAACCACCAAAACCTCTTCTTTTGTTCAAGGGTTACCCCGCACCTCAACCAGCGTTCCGCGTGGATGGCTTCTAAGCTATCAACAATCCTCGATGGTTTACAGCGGCAGCTCTTGCTCCTAAATGAGCTCATTGCGCGTGTCGCTATAATCCCACCAGCTGACGACTCACATTGGGCAACAGTTGGCAACAAACTGTTGCGGCTCTACTCCGACGTCACTGTTCATATTGCTATCATTCAACTGCTACAGTCTCGTACCACTCAAGACGTACAGGATTTAGCCGAGCTTGATGCGTCTGCCCAGACGTTACACACCAGCTCGAAGACCCTGAAGGCGCTCCAAGTAAAATTATCTACAACACCCTCCGGCCAATCAGCAGAAGATAAATCAAGTCCTGCTCTCACCTTTCCTCAAACTGAAAGTGTCATAATAGCGCGACAATTGGGACAACTCGGCGAATCATTACGGGTGGCAGTGGTGTCACTATTTCTCTCGTTCCCGCTAGAAAATATTGCGGGGGAAAGATTTCTACCCGGTATCTCCAACAACCTAAAGGCACTTGAATTGCGAGAAGCTTTTTCGCGTCGACCTTTCGCCCTCACCGGCGCCGACGTATCTGCGTTAGTCCCCTCTCTGGGCGATCCAGACCCAAAATCCGCCATAGAGGCGATTTCCACAAAGATGGGTGTCATCGCTAAAGATTGGGCAGCAACACAGGCAGCCACAGGAGTTGAGATCCAACCATCAGTCCTCACCCATTCATGGTCCTTACTCAACGATATGCAAGAGCAGCTATTATCGCCTGAGCCTGAGCCTGTCCCACCCAAAGAGGATGTGCTACTCGTCGCTAAAGCCCTCGTTGAAGCTCGCATACGACGATCCACCTCCAATCGCACCTCAATTGCCTTTATCGGGTCATCAGCTTGTGGTAAATCCTCATTAATAAACGCGATCGTTGGCTTTCCCCTTATCACAGCTGGTAGTGAGTATTGGTTTTAATCAGATATACTACTTCTGAGTCCTTTACAGTCCCCACATTAGTCCCCTGTCGAGTACGACACCAGCCCGGCCTATCAGAACCAACCTTAGAGATCGCCATCGAGCCGTTTCGTATCGGCCTAGAGCTCTTGCGTCAATTTGACTTTACCCGACAATGCTCTCAATGGGAAGTTGACCATGATCTCCTCTCTATTGGACATCCAGAGGCGCCAGAGTCCTTCCGGCGGGCGTGGGATGCATGGATGTTTGTTCCACCTGCCGTTAAGGGAATGCTTACAATACTTGAGCGACCAGACTTTGGGCTGGCTCCTAAGACTGCCGGGCTGGATCAGGTTAGGAAAATGGTGCGTACGACACAGAGTGCCTTTTCTATACTGACCTCTATGAAAGCTTGGCTACCTCGACACAATTGCCCTGTTTTGTCGTGAATTCGGCCTCTCATTTGATCCGCTCCACCACGACTGGCCCGTCATTAGCATCGCCTTTGAGCCGTCGCCTGATCCTCGGCATCTATCTGAGGTGGGTTGCGTGTTCGGATAGGTGTACGAAGTAATCTAACGATGTTTTCGTAGCTCATAAACATTCCAGTACGTCTCACAGCATCATAGCTATACGGGCTCACCAAGTTATCAGGGTTATGATATACACACACTTTCAGTGGGTCACACATCGCAGAGAGTGTGTCAAACTGAGCTTATTGGCAGGAATCCGAGTTTCCCTACTTCTCACAGTTGTTAGAGGAAGGTGTAATTTTTGTTCCCGTCATTAACGTTGAACAGGACTCCTCAGAGGACAACATCACTCAGCGGCTTCCAGATCTTCTCCATCGATTCGATTCGCCTATTCCTTGCGTGATAGGGACATATCTCGATGCAATCCGTGGCCATGACTTAGAGGCTGCATGTAGTTTGTGGGCCGGGGCGTTTTGGGGGGATATGAACAAATCAAACGACGTTCTCTTATGTTCACCCGTTGGAAGGGTCAGTGCGAAGTTCATCCTCAACTACCTTGAGAATCACGCATCCAAACCCCCCTTCGAGGATATATGGAAAGAGCGGTTAGACCCAAGGTACTGGGTATGCCGAATGTCGATTTCGAAGGTCTTTCAATAATACTGAAGAGTCTCTCCAGTGTCTTCGGAAGCGCTTCCCGCGCGCGAAGGGAGCACAATACGATGAAGTCTCGACTGAGAGGATTCGCGAAATCACGGTGGAATTTCAAGAGAGCAGTCAAGTCGCCCCGACGCTCGCTGCTTATTATGGAGCCATTGCGGCTCCGAGCTTTTGTGAAAAGGCTGCTGCCGCGTCGACACGCCGGTTCGCAAAAGTATTTGGGGAGAGTCTCACATCGCTCGAGTAGGTTTATTGCACGGCATCAACGAGGATACTGACATGCGGCAAGTGCTATCCTAGTCGAGGTCGGATCCCGGCTAGATGTACCTCGAAGGCACCAGGCTATTCTAGTCCAAGATCCCCTCCAGACCCTACAAATCGATGCATCTGCAGTGATCAAGGATTGTCTAAGAACAGCGTACGCCGAGCTGTGTCCTTCTCGTCTAGATGGCATAGATCAGGAGCAACGGCTTGTACTGATGAACCTACTGGTGTTCCCGCGACTGGCGCCTCTCGCGGTAGATGAAGTCCGTTTACCCTTTCATGAACCTTCCCTCTTCTAAACTGCCCTTTAGGATCGACGGTTGCTCCTGACCTCGAAGACCTTACGCGCCATACTTCAACATTCTCAGAGAGCTGCGGAGCCATCCTTAGCTGCGCTTCGGTCACACGTGGCCAATGGTTTGTCGTATTGCAGTACATCGAAGCCTGCCGTTTGCACTGATGAACCCGCGACAGGCGTCTCTCGCCTTCCCGCGACTCCATCCTTGCTCATCGAGGCCCTTTCCTCCTTTCAAACCACAAACTTTCGTATTTTGTTGCTGCAACCTCTTAACGAGGGCAAATTACTGAACCAGCGGCAGACACCCCTGTGGCGCAAGGCGGGTCTGATCTTCGCCGCTGTGCCTCGAGCGCTTTTCGCTTGGCCATTGATTCGTCTCTCCCGGCGAGCATACTATTGGATATCTCTGGCTGAACTCCATAATAGGTATATGGATGAGGCGATTGTTCCTTGGGTTAAGGAAATTGCCTGTGCTGTGAGGGAAGGGAGAGATGCCCGTCGATCAGCGGATAATGTAGACACGGAGGGCCACCGTAGACAGGTTGAATGTTTGCTTGCACTCCGTTGTAATGTCTCGGCTGTGTTGGCTGTCCTACTTTAATTCATACAGGAGAAGCCCGATCAAGGTCAATATATCCCAGCGATAAGGATCTAAATTGGAACGTGGCAGAATCCAGAATCGAGTTGCCTTCTTTGGCGTTAGATTGTCCTGGGAGGATTTATAACATCCTGTGATGAGATGTGCAATTACCCCCATAACCCACCAGATGCCCGAGCCACTCTCCATCCTCGGTGCTATAGACGCCAGTATCGCTCTTACCAAGGAACTTATCAAGACTATCGACTTCATCATCGGCGCATGTAACAAGAACACACCAGCAGCAGCCTTGTGGCTGGAATTGCTGTCCAAATTGAAAACGGAACTCATTTACGCCCGGGATCAACTGAATCTTGTTAAGGGAGAGATAGAGCCTATGCGGGTGAAACCAGGTCCAGGCGCTGACGCGGCAAACCTCAAAAGAAAAGAAATCGAATTTGACAAGCTATTGTTGGAGCTGGCAAACCAACTCGAAGCAAGCGAGAAGCAATTTCGCAATGCCACAGACAAATTCAACCAGAACGGTTTCTTTAATTGGGTCCTGTTAGGGTCCCTTGAAGCGAAGGCCCGTGAGGCCGTCGCCCCTGTCCAGCTTCAGACCGAAGAGCTCAAGAGAATTCGCCGGCGAGTTCACGATGCTCGGAACGTCATCATTGACGCCTTTTTGGCGCACTGTTACAACCACGTGGGTGACCGGTTCCCCACGCTCGAAAGCCTCGGTGGTATCCGAGATAGGCTTGCCCTCGAATTTTTGTCGCCCGAGCCATTTTGCCACAAAATGGATGCAGAAGGCAGTCATACATCTGGACTGCTTATATGCAACAGGTCCGATTCCACTCTCCAGGAACTGCATGACCGAATCCAAGGGATGGGCGTGCATTGGGTGCGTGCGGCACCTCAGGAGGCGGGAAACCCCAACTCGGAAAGTCATACTCCCACTCTTGATGTACTGGAGGAATGTCAACATATTATGCTAGCTCAGCTGAACAAGGGAACCTTTGATGCCATCATAAACAATCCTTCTCTCTTCACCGATCGTATGAGGGCAATTGATGGTCGGCGCATTGTTCAAGAGTGGCGTAGTATATTGCTGGGAGGAGGGGGCGGCGTTATGATAGCCCTTGGTGGTAAGATGAGTGCCGGGAAATCTTCTATTATCAACGCAATGATCGGGCGGCCGCTATTGCCAACTGCAAGTATGTCACTTTCTCAGTGGAAGTGTAAACACTGACACGGTCTCTCATCATTACAGGGGTTGTCTGCACTGCAGTCCCATGTCGCATAAACCATGTCGCCGAGCAGACAGATCCAAGTCTGTCCATACCATGGATGGAGCCCTATGAAATGGCCCTCGAATGGATCAAGGCCAAGGGGTTATCAAAACAGTGTTGCGGCTCCGAAATACCAGAAGAGCGTAGGATATGGGCCGAGTTCCAGAAGGGAGATCCAGAAGGGATGGACATGCTACTTAAAATTGAGACCAACGAATGTCCTGCCCTGATGACCCAGACATCCGGTCAAGGTGTGGCCGACCAAGTATGCACCTCTTTTCATAATTTCTCTCTCTGATACATTGTCAGATGAACTTCCTCAACAGCATTGTTCGTATTTGTCGCACATTTGGGAATGAAATTGATATGGGGGAGCCATATCAGTGGCCTATTTTATCGGTGGAGTTCACGGGCTTGAAGCAGTATTGCGAACATCTTTCTGCTCGCTTTTCGGTAGGTTTAGGCGGTTTATTGTAGCATATTCACTCACCCCCTCCTCTCAGCTCCTGGACCTTCCCGTACGTAGTGTTCAAATTCAGAAATCATTCGAAGCTCATGCCTCACCAAGGGGTACAACGACAAGGTCACCAAGGACACCGTAAGTTGTGGTTAATATGAATGACTACGTTGCTGAAATATGCGTATCAGAATCGATTCGATCGTCTGTTGTCTCGAGCCGCTAAACAAGCAGATGTTATGGTCCCAGTCCTGGCTGGTCCCACTCTTATCGACAACAAATATTGGGCCCAACATATAATACGAAAGGAATGGAGGACCAAAATCGCGTCGGTTATCATCACGAAGCAAGATTTGATCGCGGACCCCGACGATCTCCCGATTCCTGTTGTTATCAGAGTGTGCGAGGTCCCAGGACGCGAATGCATCTTGCTTTGCGATACTCCGAAAGGAATGGCGGCAACGCAACTTGAACTTCACCTTGATGAGCTCGACCGCAAATATGCGAGCGATCCAATCTCCCCCCGAGCCACCGCCAACACGGACCCCCGCTTGGGGGAAGCAATGACAGAGGTCATGGCGGAACTCAGGAATAAAAGCGGCTCATTGTATCGTGTAGGTTCTCCTAAGCATCAGTAACGCTGGACTACCTAACCTGGGACTTCGTTCAGCTCAATGAAGAGCGCGAATGCATCAAAAAAGCTTACGATGACTTTAATATGAGCGACTGGCGGTACCTTGTGAAAAAAAGTCTGTGTATCAGCCAACTCCGCCAGACTTGCGATAAGTTTGCAGAAACAACCATTGAGGAGGCTCGTAGGCTGAGACTTTCTCGGTTCACTAGCGAGATAGAACCCATTCTCGATGGCTTAGTCTCATCTTTGGCGTAAGTCCGCATATAGTTTTCCTTTTCTCTTTTTTCTTTTCTGCTGATTGCCCACGTCAGTATGAAGTTGGCTTTGGGCCGCGCTTCACTGAGCGAGCTCGTTGATATCCAATGCGAGACTGAAAGTGCCCTCTCTGATCTTCGATTCATCATTACCCAATGGGCTCCAGGTATAGACCAGTTACGAAACCAGCAAGAAAGCAAGTTGCATGAAACCCTCACCCACTTCGAGCAAGCTGCGAAAGAGGGTGCTGAAGAGGCTATCTCGCTTCAACTTCAGTCACTCAAAATGGTGGGTGCCATTCAGCTCCTTTGCACTTCGTGTTTTTGAATGATTGCTTAGGACGGCGAGGCGTATCTCCTTGGAAGGACAAAAAGTGCAGAAGCCTTTGTAGAACTGTGCCGCAGAGCAGTGATGTATGGCGTTAACCAGAGAGTAGAAGGTACAATACGCGATTTGTCGCGACTCTGGGACAAAAACCAAGAAACCGTCCTCTCACTTTTGCAAGACGCGATGGCGAAGGTTGCCAAGCGCCCCCATCTAGAAAAGATCATCTCCAGTACAATCAAGGAACTGGACAAAGTGAGACACCTGGACCCAGAGAAAATCAGGATCGCGGTCTCCGGGACATCAGGGGAAGCGGCTGTGGAGGCAGCCAACAAAGGAATATGGGATCAACTCCGTAGCAAGTCCACTCGCTCAGTATCAGACATGATGGCAAGTGAGGTCGCCAACCAGACTGGATGGTTCGCTCGATTCAAACAAAAGTTCACTCAATCCAGCACACCCCAATCGACACACTCGAAGCACTCGACGAATGTCACTGTCACCGACGGACCACCTCCCCCGTCTGGGACGAGTGGGGAGCGCCCCGAGGGATCTGTCGCATCCTCATCTCTTGACGTTGAAAATCTTGCGGTAGCGGTGCGACCGGCCAGTCTTGCGAAAGGTCTCGAGGTTTTCAACTCAGAGCTCCAGAGCTCTGGGCCATCGACAGAGGGAGAAATGTTTTCGGCGAATATCGACTCGCCCAGTAAAGGACAAGGCAAAGGACAAGAAGGCAAGGAAAAAGGCACCGTGAAACTGACCCGAGAGGTCATATATAATCGCGTGTTGTCCACGTCTTTTCACCCTGTGATATCCCGGGTGAAAACCGGAGCCCAGTCGTGCATGACAGAGAGTCTGAACGAGATGGCCGCTTTGGCCCATCGAGCGGTTTGTGGTGCTTTGGAGGAGTGCTACGAAGTCACCGAGAGGCACATGGAGGCTCAGAAGTCAGAGGACACCCAGAAGTTACGAGCAGAGACATTGGAATGCCTTATTTGTTGGGGAAACTTAGTCGCCGCGCAAGGTGCGATCCAGGAGATGAATCGACTCATAGACAAGCCAGTGATCCGAGTCGCTCCATCCCGTCCTTCTAGCTCTCTTCTCCTCTCCCCCAGTTCGTCGTTTGCAGTATCACCTTCTACCAGGTCCCCATCTCCGTCTCCCTCTTCCAGAATGCTCTCTCCTATATGAAATGTAATCTTATTCTCCCTTGGCTTGGCACAAATGAACACCCTCCTATCTCGCCCTTTGTCCTCATTACGCTGACATACGTAAGGCTCACCCGGGTGGTGGATGATGCGATAAGGGATCTAGACGAACTTTGGAAGGAAAATCAAGAGACTGTTCCTTCGCTTTTACAAAAGGCGACTGTCGGTAGCGTATCGTAACGGTTGCTAGTTCGGAGGCGGGTCCCGCTCGAACATGGGCTACTAGTGGAGGGTTGATCAAGTCGGTCTGGCTAACTAATCCGCTCCCTTGCTGTCCTCTTCGCGCCAGTAGGAGTATTGGTAGTTAAGATGAGAGCGAGTGAAGACTTTATCGGCTTTGCGCTGTAGGACCAGGCTCCTCAGGTGCGGGCCTTGAGGCGTTATCTCACGTTGGTTGGTTACTCGCTCTCGTATTCCCATCTGGCGAGCATCCATGTCGCGGGAAGCTTTCGTAAGGGTGAATCTCGTGGTGGACACCCGAGTGCCGAGGTTCATCGACGCATTCTCACCTTCTACACGTCGTGGCGACGATACAGGAGTTGCACCTCCTGGCCCTCCGATCCTCTGGGTCTAATAATGGACTTCGGAGGTGGCACTCGTAGTCTGCTACCTTGCGTAAACCGTCAACTACGCTCTTTTTGGCGTGATGTGCCGAAGAGGCACGAGCATCCGTGTCGTCGAGCACTCTGATGCCGCGACGACAATGATACTGATTATATGTCGTGGGATCGATCTCGCGCGCGTTTTGCCCTAGTGAATGCATTTTGAACGACTTCCATTGACTTCCCAGTGAGGTCGAGGGCCGTGCGGTTCCGCTCGTGCGCAGACTGCGCGCAAACCTCCGCACGCTTACGGTGTTGCGTGATAAATTTGACGCATGTACTGACGGTGTACTAGACATGACCGAGTGAAACTCGGTATTCTCTTGGAGGGCGTTCCGAGCTGTAGACTGTCCGAGAACGGAGTCCTGCTGCCCTGACTCGCGGAGTCCCCTCCATTTAGGTCATAGTTCATGCAATGAATGGGTGTGGGAGTCCACATGCGGGGTCCTACCTCCTCGTCAGTCACCTTTTCGATCGTGACCTGGGCCCTTTTCCGGTTAAATTAACGGGCGTTTTTTGGTGATGGCGGGGCCGTAGCAGCGACAACCGACGGGAAACGAGGCTTCCACGCCGTTTTCTTGTTGTTGTCGACCACTGGCCTTATCCCATTTCTGGGTTTGCTTGGGAACCTGGTGGATGTGCATGTGGTCCCCGCTCTCCAATGACCAACCCTCCTGCCGTCCCTAGAGTCTCATCTGCTACCGCAACCAAGTAATCTCTCCTGAGTTGTCCGGTGGCTTAGGATCGGCTTTCAATCGCGGAGAAGGAAATACGTGTCAAGATGTTGAATAGCTGTCTCCTCGATATTCTCGGTCAATCGCAGTCCCTTCGAATCCCTTTATATTGAAAGAGACAGACAGTACATTGTACAATATGGACAGAGGATGTGGCCGTGGTCGAGGGTTTAGGTTATTCTTGTACAAACAAATAGAACTCGCGCGACATCAAAAAGAACCACAGCCCGATTACATAATATGCCGAGTCCTACAATTATTTGCTGGTATACAAGAGCGGCGCCTGCACGTGTGCTGCAAAGGCTTGGAAAACAGGTTAGTAGCTATTGACCCATTCGGCGTCATGATTTTGGGCACTTTGTGTTGGCTATCGTCTGCCATGTCCGCATCTGATTGTTATGCTTGATTGTTGGAGGCGAAGTGACACAACCACCACGTGCTGCACTGGTGGTAGGTGTGAGCTTCTTTCACTTACCACTT
>Ga0307515_10022535_pt1 | contig 11094 bp, 10 predicted proteins | sample 17_EM_MG_FD_194513 | JGI IMG/M metagenome (GOLD analysis project Ga0307515, IMG submission 194513) | Populus trichocarpa ectomycorrhiza microbial communities from riparian zone in the Pacific Northwest, United States - 17_EM | ecosystem: Host-associated > Plants > Roots > Unclassified | place... | reverse complement strand
CAGCCGGTCCCGCAGGCCGACGGTGTCGATCACGATGTCCCACCACTGCGGGTCGGGCCGGGTGCCGGCGATGTCCATCGGCAATCGGATGTTCTCCGCCGCGCTCAGCGTCGGCAGCAGGTTGAACTGCTGGAAGATGAAGCCGACCCGGTCGCGCCGCAGCCGGGTCAGCGCCTTGTCGTTGAGGCCGGTGACGTCGGTGCCGCCGATGTGCACGGCGCCGCGGGTGACCGTGTCCAGCCCGGCGAGGCAGTGCATGAGTGTGGACTTGCCACTTCCCGACGGGCCCATGATCGCCGTGAACCGGGCGCTGCCGAAATCGGCGCTGACGCCCCGCAACGCGGTGACCCGGGCCTCGCCCTCCCCGTACACCTTCCAGACTCCGTCGGCACGCGCCGCCGCCGTCGCCGTCACTTTGCTCCCCCTCGTCGGACCGGCCGGGCCGAATGCCCGGCCGGCCAGCTCAGTCTCTCGGCGCGGTGGTGCCCGGACGTCCGCCTGTGGGCGGAGCACGACGCGGAGATTCGCGTGCGGGTTGTCCTGAGTCCGGCTCAGGGTTCTTCCCTTGATGTCACAGTGGTGCTTGACTGACGTCAGAGTTGACGTCATGGTGGTGTCATGGACTTGACGCCGTACCTAGAAACGCTTCGAGCAGACCTCGCGGCCGCCGCGGCCCCGGGTGGTCCGGAGACCACCCGGGCGGCCGAGCTGCTGGGCCACTCCCTCGAGGCGTCCGCCCGCTTGGCGCTGCTCGAGGCGCTCTCCGACGCGGCCGCCGAGATCACTACCGAGTTGCAGGACGCGAGCGTCGAGGTGCGGCTGCGTGGCCGATCCGCCGACTTCGTCGTCAACCAGTCGATCGTCGAGCCCGACGTCGTCGCCCCCAGCCCGACGCTGGACGCCGGCGGCGACCTCATCCGGCTCACCCTGCGCATGCCCGAGTCGCTCAAGACCCACGTCGAGCAGGCCGCGGCGGCCGAGGGCATCTCGGTCAACTCGTGGCTGGTGCGTGCGATCGCCGCGGCGATGACCCGCCCGCCGATGCCCCCGATGCCCCCGATGCCGCCCGGACCGCCGCCCCGCCCGGGCCGCGCCGGCAAGCGGATCACCGGTTTCGCCCAAGCCTGACCCGTTCTGACAAGGAGAAACACCATGCCCGAGTACGAGTTCGACCGGTCCACCCCGGTCGCGGTCTCGCTGAAGATGCACCGCGGCGTCGCCGACATCAGCGCCGAGGAGCGCCCCAGCATCCAGGTCGCGGTCATGCCGCTGGACGACAGTGGCTCCGCACACGACGCGGCCGACGGCTACCGGGTGACCCTCGACGGGGACTCGCTGATCGTGCACGCCCCCGAGGGCGTCGGCTGGCCGCTGCGCCGCTCGCCGAAGATCCACGTCGTGATCCGGGTCCCCGCCGGCAGCAACCTGGCGGCGAAGCTGGCTTCCGCCGACCTGCGCGCCAAGGGCGACTACCACGAGGTCCAGGCCGACCTGGCCTCCGGCGACATCTACGTCGAGCGGGCCGCCGGCAACGCCCAGATCAAGACGGCCAGCGGCGACATCCAGATCGACGGGGTCGGCGGCAGCCTGCGCGTCGGCAGCGCCTCGGGCGACATCGTCGTCGGTGACGTCACCGGTGACGTCAGTGCCAACAGCGCGAGCGGCGATCTGGCCCTGCGCAGCGTCGGCGGATCCGTCCAGGGCAAGACCGCCTCGGGCGACATCCAGATCGCCCGGGTCAGCCAGGGCCAGGCGAGCTTCAACTCGGCGTCGGGTGACGTCACGGTCGGCGTGGCCGCCGGCACGGGCGTCTGGCTCGACCTGAACACCGCGTCCGGCTCCACGAGAAGTGACCTGACGATGCAGGACTCCGCCCCGCAGGCCGGGCAGCAAGCCACGCTCGAACTGCGGGTCCGGACCGCAAGCGGAGACATCCACATCCACCGAGCCCTCGGTGACACAGAAAGGGAGGCCGCCTGATGCTGCCGAACGAGTTTGCCAGCCTGCAATCCGCAGCCCGCACCGTCCGCGACCGCATGAGCACCCACCGGGCGGGCCGCTTCGACGCGCCGCCCTCGTGGCCCCGAGGTCGCGGCCCCACGCCGAACAAACGCCACAGGTAAGTCCGCACGCCCAGCCCGGTGGGTCCCACCCGCCGGGCTCCGGCGTGCGCGGCCGTGCCTATTGGAAGCGGCCGTGCCTGTTGGAATCAGGTCTCGCGGGTTCGTGGTTTGCCAAGTTCGCCGGTTCGCCGGGCGCGGGTCGATCCGCCTTGATCGTCGCAACTTCTTTGAGACTGGCCCTTCCGGCTCCGGGGAAGGGACATCGTCGATGAAGTTGCGTGGCGGGTGGCGGGTGGCGTCGTGGCGGTCAGCTGCCGGGTTTGACCAGGCCGGACTCATAGGCCAGGACGACCGCCTGGACGCGGTCGCGCAGGCCGAGCTTGGTCAGCAAGTGTCCGACGTGGGTCTTGATCGTCGTCTCGCTGACGGTCAGCGCCCGGGCGATCTCCGCGTTGGTGTGCCCGCGGGCGACGTGCACGAGAACCTCGCGTTCGCGGTCGGTCAGCGTGTCCAGCCCCGGCGCCGCGGCGGTCGCCGCCGGATCGGGCAGGGCGTCGGCGAGGCGGGCCAGCAGCCGGGCGAGGATGGCCGGCGCCACGATCGCCCCACCGGCGCCGACGGTGCGGATCGCGGCGACCAACTCGCCGGCCGGCACCTCCTTGGACAGAAACCCGACGGCCCCGGCGGCGATCGCACCGAGCACGTGCTCATCAAGATCGACGGAGGTCAGCATCAGCACCCGCACGGGAAGCCGCGCGTCGACGATCGCCCGCGTCGCCGCGAGCCCGTCGAGCCGCGGCATCCGAACATCCATGACCACGACGTCGGGCAGCAACCGCCGAGCCAGGTCGACCGCCTCGGCGCCATCACCGGCCTCGCCCACGATGGTCAGGTCGGCGGCCCCGGCGAGCGCCATCCGCAGCCCGGACCGCTGCATCGGTGCGGCATCGGCCACCAGCACCCGAATGGGACGCACCCCGTTCGCCTGGTGACCGGCCGGTTGCGTCGCAGTTGTGGGGTCGCCGCTCGGACGTGCGCCTGAGGACTCGTCACCCGCCGAGTGCCTGGCCGACGCTCCGCTGTCGGTGAGGTCGGCGACTCGGGCCCGGTTGTCGGCCGGCTTCCGGGCCGAGGCGCGGTTGTCGGTTGAGGCGCGGCTGCCGGTCGAGGTCTGAGCGTTGCTCGTCCGAGCCGGGGCACGGCTGCCGGCAGGATTTTGGGTGGGGGTGCCGCCGTCGGTTGGTCTGCGGGCTGAAGTCTGGCTTTCAGCCGCGTTCCCGGTTGGGGCGTGGGCGTCTGCTGTCCGGGTTGGGGTGCGGCTGATGGGGCGGGTTCGGGCGTTGGTGTCGGTGTTGGCTGTCTGGGTTGGGGTGCGGCTGGCGGGGCGGGTTCGGGCGTTGGTGTCGGTGTTGGCTGTCTGGGTTGGGGTGCGGCTGATGGGGCGGGTTCGGGCGGAGGTGTCGGTGTTAGCTGTCTGAGGCGGGGTGTGGCCGCGGGCCGGTGCCCGGTCGAGCGTTGATTTCCCGGTTGAGGTGTTGCTGTCTGCGGCCAAAGCCTGGCTGCCGGCCGAGGGTGCGCCCGGAGGCGGCGGTCCGAGCGGGAGTTTGGCCTCGGCGGGCCGCTCGCTCGCGCCGACGTCGACCGGGCGGCGCGCCGCCGTTGAAAAGGCCGCCGTCTCGTGATCGCCTGCCGTCACTCCGCGCCCCTCCCGCACCGGCATTGACCGGCCCGCTCTCACCCTAGGGGATCCGCCCCGGCGGAAAGGGGGCCCGATGCTCTACATATCGTCGTCCGTCGGGTCGACGGGCCGAGTGACCTCGGTGCCAGTGTCGGCCGCGCCCGGTCCACCCGCAGTCGGCCCGGCGATGACCGAGCCGGCGATGGCCAGCCTGGCGACAGTCGGGTTTGTGGCGCCGGAGTCCGCGGCTGCCGGGCCTGCAGCGACCGAGTCGGCAACTGCTGCGTCCGCGCGGTTTGGCTGTCCCGGGACGCCCACGCTCGATATCTCGACAGGCTCGGGATAGGGCGGCGGAGTGCCGCCGAACTCCGGGCAGAACGCCTGGTGGCTGCACCATCCGCAGAGGCGGCTCGGTTTCGGGCGGAAGTCGCGGTCTTGTTTGGCTCGCTCGATCGCCCGGGACAGCGCCACCAATGTGCGTTCGAAACGCTCCAGCTCCTCGGCGTCGGGGCTGTAGTCGCAGACCTCCGCGTCCTTGAGGTAGAGCAGGCGCAGCACCCGGGGCACCACGCCGCGGGTGCGCCACAGCACGAGCGCGTAGAACTTCAGCTGGAACAGCGCCCGGCCCTCGAACGCCTCGCGGGGCGCGCCGCCCGTCTTGTAGTCGACGACGCGCAGGTCGCCGGCCGGGGAGACGTCCAACCGGTCGATGTATCCCCGGATCAGCAGCTCGTCGTCGACCAGCGTGTTGACCAGGCTCTCCCGCTCGGCGGGCTCGAACCGGCGTGGATCCTCGACCGCGAAATAGCCGTGCAGCAGCTCGGCCGCTCCGGCGAGGAAATCCGCCAGCCGCTGCGGGTCGACGGCCGCGAGCGAATCCGTGTCGGGCAGCACCTCGGTGACCGCGTCCAAAGCGGGGGCGAACAGCCCGGCCAGGCCCGGCTCCTGGGCGACCAGCCGCTCCCAGGACGGCGTCACCAGGGCCGCGGCCGCCGTCGGGGTGCGCTCCGTCGCCGGCAGGTCGAACAGGCTTTCCAGCACCGCGTGCACCAGCGTGCCGCGCAGCTGATCGGCGCTGGGCTGCTCGGGCAGCTTGTCGATCGTGCGGAACCGGAACAACAGCGGGCAGGTCTTGAAATCGGCCGCTCGCGACGGCGACAGCGAGGGACCCGAGAAGGTCACCGGCACCGGGATCGAGGAAGTCACCGTCATGGCATAGAGGCTAGGGGAGGGGTACGACGAAAACGCGCACAGCACCCTCCGTGGCGCGCTCCGTACCATCGACGCGTGGACGACAGCGCGGACAAACCTCGCCCGGCCGGCCGGACCGGTCGGATGCTCGGCCGCGTGCTGGGCATCCCGATCTATGTCAACGCCTCGATGATCCTGCTCGCCCTGCTGGTCACCGTCGTCTACGGCGGTTACGTCGAGGCCGAGCTGGGGCTGGCGCAGCCGTTCGGGTACGCGATCGGGCTCGGATTTGTGGCCTGCCTGATGGGCTCGGTGCTGCTGCATGAGCTAGGTCACGCCCTGACCGCCCGGCTGTTCGGCATCGACGTACGCGGAATCACTCTCGAACTTCTCGGCGGGTGGACCGAGATGGAGCGCGACGCGCCCACCCCGCGGATCGACGCCCTGGTCTCGCTCGCCGGGCCGGCGGTCTCGCTGGTGCTCGGCGGCGCCGGCACCCTGGCCGCGCTGGCCCTGCCGGACCGCACCGTGCTCGACCAGATCGCCTTCCAGCTGGCCGTCAGCAACATCCTGGTGGCCGTCTTCAACGTGCTGCCCGGCCTGCCGCTGGACGGCGGCCGGGCGCTGCGGGCGGGGGTCTGGGCGCTGCTGCACGACCGCGACCGGGCCACCGAGGTGGCGGGCTGGGCCGGCCGGCTGATCGCCGTGGTCACCGCCAGCGTGGTCCTCGTGCTCTACCGGCTCAACGTGATCACCCTGTTCGGCCTGCTCTTCATCCTGCTCGTGGTCTTCACCCTCTGGCAGGGCGCCGGCCAGTCCATCCGGCTGGCCCGGATGACCCGGCGGTTCCCGCTGATCGACCTCGGCAAGCTGGCCCGGCCGGTGCTGGCCGTGCCGTCGGGCACGCCGCTGGCCGAGGCCCAGCGCCGCGCCGGCGAGGACGGGCGCGACAATCCGACGCTGGCCGTCGCCGACTCGTCCGGCCGGGTGGTCGCCCTGGTCGACGCGGTCGCCGTGGCCCGGGTGAAGCCCGCGCAGCGCCCGTGGGTGGCTGTCGACACCGTGGCCGGCAGTGTCGCCAAGTTGCCCGCGCTGGAGGCCGGGCTGACCGGCGAGCAGGTGGTCAAGGCCGTGCAGGCGCACCCGGGTGCGCAGTACCTGGTGACCGCAGGCGAGGATGTCGTCGGCGTCCTGCACGTCGCCGACCTCGCCGCCGTCCTCGAGCCGCGCGGCGCCATCGGCCGAAGGGCCGCGAAGAACGGCCGAAGAGCCGCGAAGTAGACGAAAGAGAGATCGTGACCGCTCAGCCCAGCACCGTCGTCGAGGAGCCGCAGCCCGCCCACCGCGGACCCTTCCGCCCCGGCGACCGGGTGCAGCTCACCGACCCCAAGGGCCGCATGCACACCGTCGTCCTCGAGCCCGGCAAGGCGTTCCACACGCACCGCGGGGCGATCGAGCACGACGCGCTGATCGGATTGCCGGACGGCAGCGTGGTCAGCTCGTCGGGCAGCACGGCGTATCTGGCGCTGCGGCCGTTGCTCAGCGACTACGTGCTCTCCATGCCGCGCGGCGCGCAGGTGATCTATCCGAAGGACGCCGCGCAGATCGTCGCGATGGGTGACGTTTTCCCGGGCGCCAAGGTGCTCGAGGCAGGCGTCGGGTCGGGCGCGCTGACCTGCTCGCTGCTGCGGGCCGTGGGCGAGGCGGGCGAGCTGCATTCGTACGAGCTGCGCGAGGATTTCGCCGCCATCGCCCGCAAGAACGTGGAAGCGTTCCTGGGTGGGCCGCAGAAGGCCTGGCACCTGCACATCGGCGACGTCGCCGAGGCGCGGGAGACCGGTTTCGACCGGATCGTCCTGGACATGCTGACCCCGTGGGAGGCGCTCGACATGGTCGAGAAGGCGCTCGTCCCGGGCGGGGTCTTTATCGGGTACGTGGCCACTACACCCCAATTGTCCGAGTTGGTGGAGGCGTTGCGCGAGCGCGGCGGGTGGACCGAGCCGCGGGCCTGGGAGTCGCTGGTGCGCGACTGGCACGCCGAGGGGCTCGCGGTCCGCCCGGATCACCGGATGATCGCGCACACCGCGTTCCTGGTCTCCGCCCGAAAACTCGCCCCGGGAGTGAATGCGCCGCCGCGCCGGCGCAAGCCGAGCAAGGGCGCCGAGGCGTACGCCCTGCGCAGGGCGGCTCAGGCCGCGCTGGCGGCGGAGAACGCGCCGACCGCCGCCGATCCCGGGGTGTGACGACGCACCCCGAGTCGGGTAGTTTCCGTCCCGGACTTGCATTGCGGACAGCGAGCGGAGGGCCGGGGTGGGCACGATGAGTTCTCCGCCGTTCGGCGGCAGCAACGAGATGCCGGCCGTCTTCCCCGACTGGTCGCCCTACGAGGAGCTGGACTCCGCCGCCCGGGCCTATCTGCGCGACCCCGAGGTGGCCCTGGACGCCCTTTTCGGGGTGCTCCGGGGTGCCTCTGTGCTGTGTTTCACGCTCGAGCGCTTCGTGAACGAGGTGAACGGGGTCTGGCAGGAGGTCGTCATCTGCGACGGCAGCCGGCTGGTGCTCTGGCACGGCGAGGACGTGGCGCCCGGCGACGGCCCGGTCGGCTCGATGACCTCGTCGCTGCGGGTGGTGCCGCTCTCCACGGTCACCGAGGTGGGCTGCCGGCGGCGGCTCACCCGCACCTCGACGGGCCAGGCCCGGGTCGACAGCATCGACGTCTATCTGCTGCTCAGCTCCGTGGACGACGCGGTGCCGCCGCCCGGCATCGCCGAGGACGAGGGCCGGGCCGCGCTGCGGCACGACGCGCTGCGCTTCGGCAAGACTCTGGACGACGGCGGGCCGGGCCAGATCGCGCGCCTGGAAGAGTTTTCCAGGGTTGTCGCGTCGCTTGTCGGACGTCCGACACTCTGAAAATGCGACTCGGCGCGGCGGAAACCTTGCGAATTTCGTTTCGTCGATGTGACTTTTGTGGCACGGCGGAGTTTCGGCGTACGCGGGAATGCTGTTTGTCTCCGGGCTCGGCCGGACCGGCCGCACGGGCCTCAATCCGCGTCGGGGCCGGCCACCTCGACGTCGTCGCGACGGCGCACGACGTGGATGCAGTCGCCGGGGCATTCCTTCGCCGCGTCGATCACCTCGAGCTGCAGCCGGGCCGGCACCGAAGTCCGCACTCCGGGGGATTGCAGCAGCTCACCGGCGGTGTCCTTGACGTAGGCGAGGCCGTCGATGTCGAACTCGAAGACCTCCGGCGCATATTGCACACAGAGCCCGTCACCGGTGCAGAGGTCCTGATCCACCCAGACCTCAAGCTCGTCCGTCTCGGTCTGCGCCGACATCCCCAACCTCCCCAGTCCGGTACCCGCTCGACGGTACCCGACCCCACCGACAAGGTGCCCGGCCGCTCCGGGCCAATGGATCAAGCTTCAGTGACGAGGGTGTTGCATGGGTCGAAATCCGGCCCGCAGCGGTTAGTGTTATGTCTAGTACGTTCGAGCCCCCGGGGAGGTGGGACGTGGCACGTAGTGACGACGCGTCAAGCGCCGCACGTTGGGAGAAAGAGGCCAACGATCTCTCCAGCCAGGTTGCGTTCCTGCAAGAGGAACTCGCTCTGGTACGGCGCAAGTTGACCGAAAGCCCCCGACACGTCCGGCAGCTTGAGGAACGGCTCGCGGCAACGCAGGCGCAGCTGGCCCGACTGACCGAGAACAACGACCGGCTCGTGGCGACCCTGAAGGAAGCCCGATCCCAGATCGTCACTCTCAAAGAGGAGATTGACCGGCTCGCCCAGCCGCCGAGCGGTTACGGCGTGTTCCTGGCCGCACATGAGGACGGCACGGTTGACGTCTTCACGGGTGGCCGCAAGCTCCGCGTGGCCGTTTCCCCGTCCCTCGAGGTCGAGGAGCTCAAGCGCGGGCAGGAGGTGCTGCTCAACGACGCGCTCAACGTGGTCGACGCGTTCGGCTACGAGCGGGTCGGTGAGGTCGTCCTGCTCAAGGAGATCCTGGAGAATCCGGCCGGCGGTCCGGGCGACCGGGCGCTGGTGATCTCGCACGCCGACGAGGAGCGGATCGTCCACCTGGCCGATTCGCTGCAGGTGTCGAAGCTGCGGGCGGGCGACTCGCTGATGATCGAGCCGCGCTCCGCGTATGCGTACGAGCGGATCCCGAAGAGCGAGGTCGAGGAGCTGGTCCTCGAGGAGGTTCCCGACGTCGACTACACCGACATCGGCGGGCTGCACTCGCAGATCGAGCAGATCCGGGACGCTGTCGAGCTTCCGTTCCTGCACGCCGACCTGTTCCGGGAGCACCAGCTGCGGCCGCCGAAGGGCATCCTGCTCTACGGCCCGCCCGGGTGCGGCAAGACGCTGATCGCCAAGGCGGTCGCCAACTCGCTGGCGAAAAAGATCGCCGAGCGGCGCGGTGAGGAGAAGCACACCAGCTACTTCCTCAACATCAAGGGCCCCGAGCTGCTGAACAAGTACGTGGGTGAGACCGAGCGGCACATCCGCCTGGTCTTCCAGCGGGCGCGGGAGAAGGCGGGCGAGGGCACGCCGGTGATCGTGTTCTTCGACGAGATGGACTCGATCTTCCGGACCCGTGGCTCCGGCGTCTCCTCCGACGTGGAGAACACGATCGTTCCGCAGCTGCTCAGCGAGATCGACGGCGTCGAGGGCCTGGAGAACGTGATCGTCATCGGCGCCTCCAACCGGGAAGACATGATCGACCCGGCGATCCTGCGCCCCGGCCGGCTCGACGTGAAGATCAAGATCGAGCGCCCGGACGCGGAGGCGGCGAAGGACATCTTCGCCAAGTACATCCTGGCGGGCCTGCCGCTGAGCACCGACGACCTGAACGAGCACGGCGGCAACCGCGATGTGACGGTCGCCGCAATGATCGAGGCGGTCGTGCTGCGGATGTACACGGAGTCCGAGGAGAACCGCTTCCTGGAGGTCACCTACGCCAACGGTGACAAGGAAGTCCTCTACTTCAAGGACTTCAACTCCGGCGCGATGATCCAGAACATCGTCGACCGCGGCAAGAAGATGGCGATCAAGGAGTTCCTCACCTCCGGCAAGAAGGGCCTGCGACTGCAGCACCTGCTCGACAGCTGCGTCGACGAGTTCCGGGAGAACGAGGACCTGCCCAACACGACCAACCCGGACGACTGGGCCCGGATCTCCGGCAAGAAGGGCGAGCGGATCGTCTACATCCGCACGCTCGTCTCCGGCGGCAAGGGCGCCGAGGCCGGCCGCTCCATCGAGACAGCCAGCAACACCGGTCAGTATCTGTAAGTGACGCACGGCGCGGCCGAGGTGACGCAACAGCGTCGCCCCGGCCGCGTCTGTCGTTGCACCCTGCGTGACCGACACCCCAAGGCTGGGCTGGCTCGACGCGCTGCGCGGCTGGGCCGCCCTCACGGTGGTGCTCTTCCACCTCAGCCCGCACGTGCTCGGCTCCGAGCGGCACCTGCGGATCTTCCAGCACATCGACTTCGGCAAGTACGGAGTGTTGCTGTTCTTCCTGGTCAGCGGCTATGTCATCCCGATGTCGCTGGAGCGGCACGGCTCGCTGCGCCGGTTCTGGATCGGCCGGCTGTTCCGGATCTACCCGGCCTACCTGGCGACGATCGCCCTGGTCATGGTGCTGGCGCTGGCCGGGCTCGGCACGCTGCCCTGGTCGCTGCGCGCCGACCCGCTCACCGGCGTGCTGGCGCACGCCACGATGCTGGGCGACCTGCTCGGCCTGCGCGGCCTGGTCCGGGTGTTCTGGACCCTGGCGTACGAGATGATTTTCTATCTCGTCGTCGCCGGCCTGTTCGCATTGCGGCTGCACCGGCTCAGCGGCTGGTGGGCGGCCGGGCTGGCGCTGCTCGCCCTGGTGGCCGGCCCGCGGCTGCCCGACGGGCTGTTCGCCGCGCATCGCACCGTGGCCGCGGCGGTGCTGCTGGTGCTCGTCGTGGCGGCGGTCGCGGCGGGCCTGACCGGCCGGTACCGGACCGCCGGCCTGCTCGGCGTCGGGTTCGTGCTGCTGCCCGCCGTCGACGCGCACCCCACGGCGGAGAGCACGGTCGTCGCGTCCTGGCAGGGCGTGCTACTGCTGGCCGTCCTGTTCGCCGGCACGGTGATCTACCGGGTCCAGCACGGCCAACTGGGCCGGTGGCCGG
>Ga0307515_10022534_pt1 | contig 11094 bp, 11 predicted proteins | sample 17_EM_MG_FD_194513 | JGI IMG/M metagenome (GOLD analysis project Ga0307515, IMG submission 194513) | Populus trichocarpa ectomycorrhiza microbial communities from riparian zone in the Pacific Northwest, United States - 17_EM | ecosystem: Host-associated > Plants > Roots > Unclassified | place... | reverse complement strand
GTTTATACTATACTTGTTTGAAATACCATTGGTGGATCCTCTAACCTTGACAATTGTTTTATCATTGTTTAATCCTTACATCAATATCACATCTCAAAGCTCTCTTTAACTTATTATTATTGTTGTTGTTGTTGTTGTTGTTGTTGTTGTTATCTATAATTTATACAATTAACCTCCCTGTGGTTCGACCTCGGTCTTGCCGGGTTATTTATTACTTCGACACTCCTGCACTTGGGAGAAGACATCAATATTTTGGTCGTGTCACTTTTATTATCGGGAATACGTTTTACATATAAATTCATAATCCCAGATACTAAAAGAAAAAAAAACTTTTGGGTGTTTTTTGAAATATTGGCCTAGTTCTCATGGCTTTAATAAACTTGTTATTAAAGTCAAAATGCATGCTAAAACAAAATTTTGATTTTTGTGTGTGTTTTATGTATCAAAATACGATATGATTTTTTTAAAAATCTTTGAGAGACTTGGTTGTATACATGAAAACAAGATATTCTTTTGTTTTATAATTTTTTGCAATGTTTTGATGAAAACCAGGTATTTTAATACCGGATTTGTATCTTTACAGTATAAAAATACAAACCAATATTAAGCAAAGTTGAGAGGAAAATACATGGAAAAATCATAAATTTTTTAAAAGATTTTTTTGGCTTATTTTTTAAAAACAAAATTTGGACTGGGTCGGACGCGACCCAGCCATTTTAGTCTAGGTCGGTTCTGTCTGACTAAGGGAACAATGGGGGAGCTCTCCACTATTCACTTTGCAGAATAGTGGAGGTTACAGAGTAGAAGAAGAAGAAGAAGAAGAAGACAGAAGCTGACCTAGCGGCGTTGGCAATGCTGGTGGCGGCTCTCGGTGGTGTTGATGTGGTGGAAGATGGTGGTTGCTGCTGGTTTTTGTTTCCTTCTTCCTTGCTGCTATCTGTTTCTTCTTCTGTTTCTGACTGTGGTGGTGTTGTTGTCAATGGTGGCTCAGGGTAGTTCTTATGGCGGCAACGAAGGTTGTCAAGTCGTTGGTGAAGGTTTTAGCCACTGGAGGCTACAGTGGAGAAAAAACGAGAGAGAGGAGAAAGGTTCGGCTGACAGCAGAAATGATTGGGAGAGGCTGTTTTTTTGTCAATTTCGGACCCAATTCTCTCCACCCCTGACCTGACGAACTTCAATTCAAACACCAGATTCCAACACCTTTTTGCAATTTGATCCTTGGTTTTGAATTTATTTAATCAAGGCCCTAAATGAACATTAAACTTTAATATTTATGCAATTAAGCCTTTGATTTCACCAAATCAACTCTTAAAATTGTAATTTGATCCCTGAACTTGAATTTCTTCCAATTAAAGCCCAAATTAACTTAAAAATCAATTTTTCTTGCAATCAAACCCTCTATAAATTCAATTAAACCTCCAATAAAAATTAATTAAGTCTATAAATATTTGTTTTTGGACATTTTTTCTTCAAATTGAATTTTCTTTGTCAATAGGGCTCTTCATCTATTAAAAATATACTGTCAAATTTGAATCTTTGTACATTTGAACCTCCTCAACCAATTTCTAGTCATTTTTTGGGCACTCCGACATCCTCTTCTCACTATTATTATTATTATTATTTTGTTTTTAGTCTGAATATATTTTTTGATTTTTGGAAGAGAAAAGGTAAATTTAAGGAATAACCCAAAACTGGGTTATGACAACCCCAAAGAGAAAAGTAGAAGTTTTCATTGATATATTACTTGGTACTTCTCTTATAGCTCAGGCACTATATAGGATAATACCAGCAAAATTGGTTGAGTTTAATAGTGAAGAATATATATCCATTTCCGCAGATAGAGGATTTCTTTGACCAACTTAAAGGGGCCAAGGTATTTTTGAAAATAGATATAAGATCAGGGTACTACTAGTTAAGGATTAAGTTGTAGGATATGCCAAAAACAACATTTTTTATATAGACACTATAAGTTCTAGTAATGCCTTTTGGATCGATCAATGCATTAGCGGTGTTGTTGCGATGGCGTGGTCACACAAATTAATTACCCTAGCTTAAACAAATAAGATAGTATAGAACAAATAAGGGGTCGGTCCCACGAGGAAGATCTAGTTTAGGTCTTTATGCTAAATGATTAAAAGTTGGGGGGTTTTGAGGTTATCTAAGCTATGTTATGGTAAACAAAATAAAGTAATCAAACTAGATTAAATAAATTGAAACTTATTAAGAGAAAAACCTTGGTCTCAAGTAAACTTTCACCTATGAAAATCAAAATTGATCATTGAAACGATACGTCAATTTATATTCTGAATATTTTTCTTTCCTTAACATTAGTTAGTTAACTAATTCATAGTGTAACTAACCCTAACCATTAAACAACCATAATATCTACACTAGTAATTTAATTCAATGGCAACCTTAAGAACTAGATAGGATGATAAATGTAGACATCATAACTATCTATAGTCTATGTTCGATTTAATTGAATGTTTTCATTTTCCCTAAGATTAACAACATAGATCTGCCATAATTTTTTTTTTTGGATAAAATGTAAGTAATTGTATAGATCAAAAGTGGAACAAAGCTGGAAACCAGCAAGTCAGAATATACAGGCATGTACATATAAGCGAACAAAGGGAACAGGCTCCCTTGAACAAGCGAATATAACCAAAAAGGGAACATGCTCCCTGAACAAAGATAGCAAAACCAGCAAGCTTAACAAAATCAACAAACAGGCGCCAAAAGCAGAGGATATGGACATATCTAGCGGCAGAGATGTACAACCGCCACCACGTATTGACAGCAAACCAACATGTTGGCCCTGCCAACAACAGATATACAAGCTGCAGTAGACCAGCATAACCAGCAGCACACGTAGCCAACAAACAGAACGCATAACCATTAGAGTCCCACCAATGGCGACAAGCTTCTTCAAGCCTAGTAGACGGACACAACCTTTAGAGCAGCACAAAACCAGCACAAAGGTGCCAAAATACATCCTGCAGGAGCGATCCAGAGCAGGCTAGGAAAAGCAAAGAAAAGCACAACACCAACATCATGATGCACAACCGTAAATAGGTAGCATTAAAACCCAGCTGGCGAACAGGAGCATAGTAGTAGCAAACTGCACATTCCTATGTAAATGGCTTACAATAGTCAACCAACAGAGGAGGCATCAACAGAGCAAACATGGCAGGAGCAATAATGACTCAGAGAAGCTAGCAATCCACTCCAGCAAACCAACATACAACACCCAAGAGGGCCTGTAACAACAAACTAACAGCCAACGCTCGGGGAGACCCAATTAGTCCCCTAGAGCAGGAATAGGAAAGCAACCAAAAGCAGCAATCATGTGCAAAACACTGCATATGCAACGTAGGAGGCTCATACAAAAAACAACCGGTGCAGTAGGGCAGCACCACAGACAAGAAACTAAAAACAAAGATCCAGCAAGAGAAGACTCATACCCATATCGACCCAAAGGGCAACATTAGCAGAGAGCCTCTTCCATTCTAACAAATCATATCTACTCTGCAGAAGCGACTAATTGCCACCATAATATGCTCCATCAAGCTCCTCTGTTGAAAGCAACCATAAGGAAAGGCTCGACCTGCAATATAGTGGACAACTGGGCTTTTCTCCAATAGCTGAGCAGCAGCACAACAGAAGCAAACCAACAGAACACCCTATAGAAATAGACCAGACAGAGCAGCTTTAACTTACAGTTGAGAGGGACAAGCCAATACCACAACGAGCACCCAAAAGCTATAGCAAGAGAACAGTCCCCACTGCAACCACTAGGGAAAACAAAACTATCCTAAAAAGAGCAAATATACAAGAATTGGCCAGCAATTCCCAGTCACAACAAGCTGGAGGGTGAAGCCTCAACTCCAGTTGACTAGCACATCAAACAGCAGTATATAATTCCAGCTAGTTTCAAGAAGCATAGCTTTGAAAAGATAAAATAGATCTCATAATTTTTGAAATCCAAAGATTTTTGTATCCTTTCAATAAAGAAAAATAACTTAGCCTTGCATGTCAATCAAAAAACTAAGGAAGAGAAAAGATGAAAATATAATTTCAGGTATAAGAGAAAAGGGTGAGGGTTTCTTTCTTCTTTCTGGCCGTCTCCCTATTTCTTTCTCTCTTACTTTTTATCTTATAAGAAATAGTTTGTATCTTCCAAAATAATAGTAGTCCTTCCCAAAGTAGACAATCTACATTTAAGTAGTACAATAACTATTTTTCTAAAAAGAAGGAAAAATAGTCTTGCATAAAATCTTTAAGCTTTGAATTTGGGCTTAGAGATGTCAAATTGCCCAAATAAAGACCTTTCCATACGAAGAAATAATTTTCATGTTGGTTTGGATGCTTGGGAAGTAAGTTGGACTTGTTTTTTCACAAAACCTGTATGTTGGTAGAATTTATAGGTTGCTTTATAAAAATCATATCTCTCTAATACGAGCTCTGTTTCTGCTGAAAATTTTTAGGTTGATAGTTCTTTGAGTCAAGAATCCAACAAAATTGAGTTTGCATCAAATGAACTTCTCTAACTCAAGTCGGAATGGCCGAAGGTCAGAACTGGTAGAATGTGACACTTGTCTTTAAAGCCTATGATTTCTATGCTCTTTCTTTGTTTTTTCTTGCCACACATGTGTAAAAAGGTATGAATGTTATCTATCTAAGTCTATAGTAGTATTCATAGACAATATTTTGGTTTATTCCAACTCATACTTGGAGCATGAGCAACACTTGAGACAAGTACTGTAGAACTTAAGAAATCATCAGTTGTATGCCAAACTAAGTGTGAGTTTTGGGTAGAAGTAGTGGTTTTTCTTGGACATGGCATATATGCAAAAAGAATAATTATAGATCCAAGGAAAGTTGAAGCAGTGTTGAAATGGGAACAACCTACAAATGTAAATGAGATTCGTAGTTTTCTTGGATTGGCAGGATATTATAGGAGATTCATTAAGGGATTCTCGACCATAAAAACCCCATTAACCTGATTGACTATAAAGGATGTAAAGTGTGAATGGTCTAAAGAGTGTGAAGTAAGTTTCCAAGACTTGAAAAGAAGACTAACCACTTTCCCAATATTGACATTGCCTTTAGGAACTAAGGGATTTGTGGTCTATAATGATGTATCTAAAACAGGGCTTGATTGTGTTCTAATGCAGCATATGAAGGTTATAGATTATGCATTAAGGAAGATGAAGCCTTATGAAGTAACTATCATGTTCATGATTTGGAGTTGGTTGTTGTAGTGTTTGCATTACAAGTATAAAGACATTATTTATATGGATCTAGAGTTCAGATCTTCACGGATCACAAGAGTTTGAGATATTTGATGATAGATAAGGAATTTAACATTCAACAGAGAAGATGAGTGAAAATGATTAAGGAATTTGATTGTGTAATAGATTACCACCCAGACATAGTAAATGTTGTTGTTGATGCTCTTATTTGCAAAAACAAGGCAGTTGTAGAGACATCAAAAGGGTGGGATGAAAGAGAGTTGATAGAGTTGAAGAAAGTTGATACTAAGATTGATGTAGGGCCTGAAGGCTCCCTGATACCCCAATTGAAAGTACAATTTATACTTTGGGATAAAGTATTGGAAGTTCAACAAAGAGATGTTGAAGTGGGTAAAGTAAGAAACAGGGTGAAGTCAGCATTTGAGATTCCATTTTGAATTTTAGAGGATGGAATGGTAGTGATGGGTAGACGAATGTATCTGCTTGAAGATAAGACCTTGAAGGAGGAATTGTTAAAAGAGGCGCATGAATCCAGATTCGTTGTGCATCCGAAAAGTACTAAAATGTACAAAGATTTGAATGAATTTTATTGGTGTCCATACATGAAGAAAGAAATTGCTGAATATGTGGCCAGATGTTGAATTTGTCAGCAGGTAAAAGTGAAACATCAAAAAACAGCATGGCCTCTACAACCATTACTAATACCTGAGTGGAAATTGGAAAATATTGTTATGGACTTTGTGTTGAGTTTGCCTAGGGGGAAGAATGGCAGTAATGCAATATGGGTTATTGTGGATATTGTGATGAAATCTGCACTTTTCTTACCTATGAAAATGATAGATTCAACTAATAAGTTGGCTAAAATGAATGTGAATCAAATGCTAAGTGATTAGTACTTAAAAGTGCATTTTTATCAAGGTTTTATATCACCATTTTGCACTTAAAGTATCAATAACTCAACTAAAGTATGTTTTATAACAACATGCCTGATATTATAAGATACCTTTAATTTGTGGTAAATGTTCATCTTAAATGCAGGCCTATCACATAAATGAAAGGATTAATTGATGAGTTTAAGTACTGAAATTGAAAGGACAAAGAGAGGGTTAAATTTAGAAAAGAGATGTTGGTTCAGTCCAAACTGGAACACTGTTCGGTCATTGGGTCATATTTGGAGCTGTAGATCTTGGATTTAGGTCTGCTCTATATGGATGGAAAGATAAGACATAGACCTAAAACCTTCATGAGAAGTCCAAGATTTAAAAAGGCCATTTTCAAGTCCAAATTGTAGCAATAACGGAGAAGTCTGAATCTGTCCTACAGCCCAGACATTGTTTAGTGTTCAGCCCATATCTCGAGTTCTAGAAGTTCAAATGCACTGATTCTTTTTTTGTTGGAAAGCTAAGACAATTTCCTAGAACTTTCATGATTCTAGTCTATTCGAATTCTGACGTTAGCAATGATGTTTGGTTCAGACAAAAAGATAAGGATTGTCACCAATTCAAGATGTGGCCACCCACTCAACAATTAGTCATCAAATCAATAGTTCCAAATTTTGGCCTATAAAAGGAGGCATTTGCCATGCATTTAGGCAACTTGGTTTTCAGATCAAGATCATGTTCTTGCTCTCTCTCTTTGTAATGCTTAAGTTTTGTTTATATTAATCTCTTGTTTATGCTTTTCATTTCCTTTCCTTTACTTAGTTAACTTATATCTTATTTATATCCTTATCTTGTTTATTTATGTTTCTCTTCTTCATTATGTTTAGCTAAGCTTATCATGTCAAGGTGAAAAGATTACACTAATGGTGTAAGAATAAGTATAATATAAACTCAACATGGACCTTAATGTTTGATACTAACATGTTTTATATTTGTTCTCTTGTTCACTTTTAATACGTTGCTTGTTAAATGGTTAATCTAGATTTATGTTGTATAACCCTTGGTACAACAAATACTTGGCACTTTTATAGCCCAACCGTATCGTATAACCGACACCTTTGCTATGAAAGGAACTTGATTTGTTGTTAACATAAGTTATAATCATGAATGCCTGACAACATTTACAAGTATTAGCATTATTCGAATGAGATAACTAATGTAATCATGTTAACAATTTATAATCTGATTGGAATCTCCTTTGTGTGTGGTTTCCAGTTGAATAATAAGAGTTTATACTATACTTGTTTGAAATACCATTAGTGGATCCTCTAACCTTGACAATTGTTTTTATCATTGTTTAATCCTTATATCAATATCATATCTCAAAGCTCTCTTTATTATTATTATTATTATTATTACTACTATTATTAGTATTATTATCGTTGTTGTTGTTGTTGTTGTATTATTGTTATTTATAATTTATATAGTTAACCTCCCTATGGTTCGACCCCGGTCTTGCCGAGTTATTTATTACTTCGACACTCCTGTACTTGGAAGAAGATATCAATCTTTTGGTCATGTCAATAAGATTGCATGGGATACCCATATCAATTGCTTATGATTGAGACACTAGATTCACCTCACAATTATGGCCAAGTATTCAACATACTCTAGGGATAAAAGTAAATTTAAGTACAATTTTCCATCCTAAGTCAAATGGGCAATCAGAGAGAACAATCTAGACTTTAGAGGATTTGTTGAGATCCTGTATTTTAGAGTTTTGGGCAACTAGGAAAAACACTTCTTACTTGTGGAATACACCTACAACAACAATTATTAGTCTACAATAGGGATGGTTCCTTACAAGACTTTGTATGGTAGGAAATGTCGAACCCCTGTTTGTTAGGAAGAAATTAGGGATAAGAGGTTAATGGGACCAAAATAAGTGCAAATTACCTAAAAAAAAGTGAGAATTATAAGAGACAAAATGAAAGCTACCCAAAACATGCAGAAAAGTAATGCAGATGTCAGGAAGAGGCCTCTAAATTTGATGTTGGAGATGTGGTGTACCTAAAAGTTGCTCATTTTTTTTTTTTATCAAATGTAAGAATTTTTATAGAACAAAACGAAACTATGCTGGAAACTAGCAAGTCAAAATATACAGGCAAGTACATAGAGAGACTAGGGGAATAGGCTCCCTTAGACAAAGTACAGTACAATACAATACAAATAAGACCATATCCTAACATACCAACACTATAGAGAAGCAAAATACCCCAAATAAATAATAAGGAAACAAAACCTAAATAGACAAGCAATCAGCAACCATTAACCATCTACAAGGTGAACAGCAGCAGGCAGAACCACCGATAGCGAACCAACTATAGAACAAAATTTACCAGCCTTCGCACAACTACATAAGCCAACCACAATCAACAACAAGGCATCAAAGATCACCTAGACAAGGATCCCAACAATGAAATAAGGAATCCAACAACATGAATTAACACCAACACCAGACTATCAAGGCAGCAAACATCAAGAATTAACACCTAAAAGTTGCTCTTTGGAAGTATATGTTGTGGTTTAGAATGAAAGAAAAGTTAGAGCCAGGATATATTGGACCTTTTGAAGTGGTTTAGAATGAAAGAAAAGAGAAACCAAATTTTTGCTTGCTGCGATACTATTCATTTACGGCAGCGGTACTGTTCAAAACAGATTTTTTGGTGGAATTAGGTATCGGCCTTTTGTTTCCTAAAGGGAAATGACGTTCTAAACAGGACTAGTGTAGGATTTTCAGCTGTTTTCTAGGGTTTTCAGGCAGTTTTAGTTTTCTAGCATAGGATTTTCGTACAATTTGCATTGTTTTCGATCTCTTGTATGGTTGGTTTCTTTTGAGTTTCCTTGATGATTTATGCCTATAACCCGTTGTACTAACCAAAGTCAAGTGCAGGTGGATCTCGAAATAGAAAATACTTTACGCAGGTTACGAAAGAAAGCTCGCGTCAACACCATGGCTGTTGCATGACAATAAACACTCAAAGAGCTTGCTGCTCCTAATGTGGAAAATCAACCATTGTGCATAAACATCGACAAATAATGTTAACTTCGAGCTCAAATCTGGTTTTATTCATTTGCTACCAACATTTAATGGTCTTGTAGGAGAAGATCCTCATACTAATCTCAAGGAGTTCCATATGGTTTGCGTTGGCATGAAACCGAATGGAGTTGACGAAGAACAGGTTCAGTTGAAAGCTTTCCCTTTCTCTTTAAAAGGGGTAGTAAAGGCGTGGTTTTTCTCTATTCTCCCAGGTTCCATTGGAACTTGGAATGCCATGAAGAAGATTTTCCTTGAGAAGTATTTCCCAGCATCTCGAGTTGCCAACATAAGGAAAGAAATTTGTGGGATTTGGCAATCTCATGACGAGACACTATCCGAGTATTGGGAAACATTTGAGCAACTATGCATTCAATGCCCTCATCGTCAAATACTCAATCAGCTACTCATTCAATATTTCTATGAAGGATTGATGCCTACTGATCGTAGTATCATTGATGTTGTAAGTGGAGGGGCATTGGTGGATAAGACACCCGAGGCTGCACGTCAATTGATCTCAAACATGGCAGCCAACTCAAAATAGTTTGACACTCGTGGAGACTTCGCAAACAAACGAGTAAATGAGGTAAGTATTTGTAACCTTGAAAATAAAGTTAATGATCTTACTTCTTTTGTGCGTTCTTTGGCACGTGGAAATGTACAACAGGTGAAAGTTTGTAGCATATGCTCCTTACAAGGACATACCTCAGATATGTGCCTAACAATGCAAGAAGATTACATTGAACAAGCTCATGCAGTTGATGGAGGATTCAACGGATAACCCTAGCGTAAATATGATCCCTTTTCCAACACGTACAATCTCGGATGGAGAGATCATCCTAACTTATGCTATGGGAACCCACCTCAACAAGGCAATCAAGGCCGACAGTTCCATCCTTATAGATTTCAGCCCCAGCAGAATAATTAAGCGAGACAGCCCCCTCCATTCACAAACTCCAATGTTATGGGTTCGTCATCGAGTGATGATCTTCGTGAGATGATGAAGACATTAGCTTCTAATACAATGACCTTGCAACAAAACATCATGTCTTTTCAATAAGAAACAAGGTCAAGTATTCACAACTTGGAGAAGCAAATGGGGCAAATAGCTTCAAGTGTGGGGAAATTGGAAGCATAAATGAATGGAAAGTTGCCCTCCCAAGCATTGAATCCCAAAGAGAATATTAGTACGATGATGCTGCGAAGTGGGAAAGAACTTGAAAGTCAAAAGTTGAAACAAATTGAGATGGAGAAAGAAGAAGAGATAGAAACCGAATTGATTACAAAGAAGGAACATCCTCCTCCTCCACAAACTAAAACAACGACCAACACTCCAAAGGTAACTCCTCCTCAATGAATTCTAGTTTTTTAAAAAATTCCACTCTTTCCCGTGAGTTCTTCTAGGACAAAGAAAAAGAGATTTTAGAGGTTTTTAAGAAAGTAGAACTCAACATTCCTTTGCTTGATGTTATCAAACAAATTCCTAAGTATGCCAAATTTTTAAAGGAGTTGTGTACTACCAAGAGAGCTTTCAAAATGAAAGGTCATGAAATGGTAAGTATGGGTGAAGTTGTATCTGTTGTTGTTCAAAAGAATATGCATTTGAAGCAAAATGACCCAGGTGCATTTACTATCCCATGTGTTATTGGTAATGCTAGTTTCTAAAGGGCGTTGTGCGATTTAGATGCATCCATTAGTGTTATGCCTAAACATGTTTATGATTCTCTTAGTCTGGAGCCTTTGAATAAAACTAGCATTGTAATACAACTTGTGGATCGTAGTTTTGTTTACCCACTTGGTGTGATAGAAGATGTCCTAGTCAAGATTGATAGTTTGGTCATTCCATGCGACTTTTATATTC
>Ga0307515_10022533_pt1 | contig 11095 bp, 2 predicted proteins | sample 17_EM_MG_FD_194513 | JGI IMG/M metagenome (GOLD analysis project Ga0307515, IMG submission 194513) | Populus trichocarpa ectomycorrhiza microbial communities from riparian zone in the Pacific Northwest, United States - 17_EM | ecosystem: Host-associated > Plants > Roots > Unclassified | place... | reverse complement strand
CTCTTGAAGCTGTGGCTTTAGCTTAAGGATGGCATTTAACCGCAATAGGATCTCATAAGCTGAGCTTGTAACTTCAGAAGAGACAATCGCGTACGATTAAGTCTCGGCAGCCCTTTGGCTGACAGCCGGAGAGTCTCCGGGTCGGGCCGTAGCCCTTGAGCGATCGCATAGGATCTTTGAGCCGAAGCTCGAGGTGAGCCGTAGCTCTGAGAGACAATCGCCTGCGATTAGGTCTCGGCAGCCCTCAGGCTGACAGCCGGAGAGTCTCCGGGTTGGGCCGTAGCCCTAAGGCGAGCCGTAGCTCTTGAGGTTGCATTTGATCTGGACGCGCATGGTAGTAGCTATAGCTTTAAAAACTAGCCGTCAGTTCTTCGGATAGCCATTAAATAGCAATCGGATAGCCTCTAGGGTAGCTACATCTCTTTAAGGACGTTTAACCTTCCAAGCTCTATTAGTGGCACTGCCCTACGCAAGTGAACCGTGGTTAGCCTATAGAGTATTATAAGCTTAATCGCGCATGATCCCCCTTGACTCCTGCCAGAAAGCCTTCGGATAGCAATCGAATCACCTTCGGGTCGCCGTCGGGGCAGAGCTGCACCGCTGCACTATTGATTGTATGCGGGTATACCAATCGCCAAGGTAATCGCGTACGATCCGGATAGCACCGACCCTTGGTCAGGTAGCTACCGTCTTCCTTGTCTCCTGATCCGTATCTACTACCGTAAGCGGATGCGATCTGCCAGACGTCTTGCTGGTGTAGCTGCTTTGCAGCATACGCGATCGTCCTAGGTAAGGTAGAGGACCTGATCCGTATTCCAACACCGTTATGCAGATGCAATCTGCCAGTCGTCTGCTGGTATACCTGCTCTGCAGTGTACGCGGTCGTCCTAGGTAAAAATGGAGGATCGTGATTTTGCTCGAGGGCGCAGCCCTCGGCTTGCTGCAGGCTACCACCCGTAAGGGTGTAGGATCGGTTCGAATGTGAGGCAGTATTGCCAGGGTGTACGGTAGGGAGCAGGCAAGCCGAGCATAAGTCACATAGGGAGTCGATGGAAGAGGACGATATGGTAAAGAGTAGGCAATAGCCTCGTACTGAGAGAGACGAACCGATAGGGGAGGAAGGAGGCTGCAAGCCCGAGGAGCTTATAAGGGGTGGCCAAGGCCTAGCCGAAGGCTAGCCTTGGCAGCCCCTAAGAGCTCCTAGGATGTAGCCGAGTAAGGGACCAAAAGTACCCTTATAAGGACCTACAACAGACGATAACCGATGGAGTAGAGTAATAGCTTAGTTTAGCAATATAAATAAGCTTAGGACGAAGTTTCCTAAAGGTATAAGATTCTTAAGACGAGATAAGTAAGATTTAAGACTCTTAAGACGAGATAAGAACACTAAGTAAGCCTAGTTAGACTAAGGCTAGAGCTAAGCTTAAGTTAGAAGTAAGCTTAGGATTAAAGAATTTAAGGGATTAAAAATTTGGAGCATAAATAAAGACACCTATAAGTAAGAGATAAGGGATTAGAGAATCCGTAATATAAATAGTAACTAGACTAGGAGATAGATATATAGACCTAGAGGACTTACTAGTTATCGGGAAAATATTCACAGGATAAGATTTAAGTAGACTTTATTTAGCGCGTTTCGCGTAATTAATATGCAATTAACCAACTTAATATATAACTTAACTAACTTAACACGCAATTAACTAACTTAATATACAACTTAACCAACTTAACACGCAATTAACTAACTTGATATTTAACTTAACTAACTTAATACGCAATTAACTAACTTAATATTTAACTTAACTAACTTAATACGCAATTGACCAACTTGATATATTTAAAAGTTAAATAATACGTAGTTAACCTACTTAACAACTTTAAAAGCTAACTGCACATTCCTTAATATGCAATTAAGGTAATATAATATATTATTTTAAAGTTATATGCTAATTGCGCAAATGAATTTTTACTATTTTCTTAGCCTGTAGTATGCTAGCTTATAATATATATTATATATAATCTTATACAATCTTATATAATCTTATATAATCTTATATAATCTTATATAATCTTATATAATCTTATATAATCTTATATAGTCCCATATAGTCTTATATAGGTTTATTATTATATTATATATTACAGGTTCTATACTAGCTTAACTGCTTTTACTATTTGTCCTGGCTTCTATATGATAACGCAATGCGAGTTCCTTTTTTAAGAAAGTTGTCCGAGTATAGAGTATTATATTAGTCCTAATTAATATAATTATTAACGTAGTATAAATCTGGATAAGAAGTAGCGGCTAGAATAATATGCGCGCTTTATAGAATAGATAGCATTAAATAAAAGCGACCACCTCTAAGTACTTGCCTAGTATTTACGCTTGGGCGCGGCTACCTTTTCACCTTAACTATACCGTGTGTTGAATGCGGCAGTCTATAATTTAATAGCTAAAGCAGCTCTACTATAGCTCTAGTATACTGTATATATATACTATACTTATCTAACCTTTTAATATCTAGAATAGTAACAATTAGCTGAAGCTAGTCTATAAGTCTTCTACCTAACGGCATGCGGCCCTTTCTAATACGGTCGCCGTTATCTATATACTCCTAGACCCATATATAATCACGCCTTTACTAGTTAAAATATTGCCAATTTAGTATACAACGTACTACCTCACTAATTTGGCCCTTAAGGTTGGTTGCATTTTTTCCGTCTCGTTTTTAATAGCGAATAGATAGATATATTTTAATAAGCAGGCGCTTAACCTATAAGGGGTCCTTCTTTTTCCGGTCCATATTGGAGTTCTAGGTATATTTACCTTATAGTTTTTGCCTGCACTCTTAGATAAATACCGTAATGCCGTCTAGAAACCCTAGGATTTTATAGCAGTTTACTATATAAGATATATAAAGCCACGTCTTTAACCTAAGACGCCTTTAGATAAGATCTATTGCCCTATTTATATCTTCTAAAGGCCACCGAAGCTTTGTAACTACTAAATGCTATATTAGTTAAGTAGCCTACACCTTTAGATATTGGGAAGACTGTGGTATAAAATTACTATTTATAAAAGCTATTTCGTCTTCTATTGCTAGTACTGCTACCTATCTTAAATTATAAGAGTAGATTTAAGATAGCGAATCCCGTTTATTTATTAAGTTATAAAACGCCTTAACAATATAATAGTGTCTAGCTTCGCCATTTGCGCTAGTGTAGTACCCATCTATATATCTATATAGGCGGATATTTTCCTTAAAATGTATAAGGGCATGGAATTTTGGTATATTAAAATGGCCTATATTAAAATCCTTTACCTTTAGATAGAAACTTTAAAACACGCCTTTAAGTATATTAATTTAATATAGGGCGTAGTGCATATATTGTAGTATCTCCTTATTATAGGTGTAATACTAAGCCATAATAATAAAGTTGTATATAGCTCTTATAAAATGCATAGCATATAGTTCCCTAGATGATAGTAGTGGGGCTAGTATAGTAATAAGTTAACAAACCATGGCTTTTTATTTATTACCTGTCTATTAAGTAACTTTACTAAATAATAGGTTATTAAACCGTTTTAGCCCTATAAAAGCTAGGACTTATCTAAAACGCTAATTAAGCTAAGCCTCCGCAGATATATTTGTTATAGTTATCTTCGTCCCTCTTTTCTTTCTTTTTAGCTAGATAATATCGCCTACTAGTTTCTATACCCATTCGATAAGTTATATAATAATACCCTTTAGAAGCTGATATAGAATATCTACTATTATGCCCTTATAGATGTTAAATAGGCGATAGTACTATGTAAAATATTTTACTAGGTATACCTAGTCGTCTAAAGATGGAAGAATATTCTCTAGTTTCTAGCGTTTAATCTATCTTCTTGTCTCCTTATAGGTGCGTAGCGGGTATTGTTTCTTAGTTAAGTTCTTACGCTTTAGAGGGGGGACCTAGCATATAGTGCAGTGCTGTTAGCTTTTAACACCTATAAGCAGCACTTATTCTTTATAGTCTGCTATTATTCTATATATAATTAGATAATATCGTTATACAAAATTATCCGTATATTAAAGGTCTACGCCGCTTTCTGTAAGATGCTTAATTACTATTATATTTTAGTTAATAGAATATAGCGTTAGAATACTAAAGTAGGACTTATATTTAAGTATAGTTCTTATTACCTTATAATATACTTTACTTTTTATATTGTTATCTTTTTCTTTAATAACTGGTATAAAGCCGACAAGGATATTTACGGGGGATATCTATCGGCGCCGAACTTGTTAGTTAAGATTACCGATGGTAAGATATACCGGCTAGGCCGATTTGTTGCTATAGTGTATTGTTAGCTAGGTCTTATTAACTGCTATAAGTATAGGAACTACTATAGCACCGCTAGGAAGCTTGCCTTATATCTCCTACTACCAGTCACCGCTATATAGCTTATTATAGACTTAGTGGTTTTCGGCATTATAGAGTCTCTTTAGTGTATATACTAGTGCATCTTTAAAGGGTTAATGGCTAATTAGAAAGGCAATTACATTTATAATATCTTAGTAAAGAATATAGTATTCCCTCTACTTAGAGCCTTTAATATATAATTCTACCTTACACTCTAATTGGAGCTATTATTTGTCTTATATACTAAATAGAATAGTAGTAATTAGTTCTTCCTATTAATTTATAAATTAGAAGCTAAGTAGGCTATAAAGTGGGCTAAGGCGGGTGTCTTTAAGCAGTATGTTAACGTCTCCCTTTATATAGCAAATGCGGTGCAGCTATATTAAAAAGGCGTAATTAAACTCTGAATAAAAAGGATTATATAGTATACTTTAGCTATTATCGTGTTATAATATAGTAATATCTAAAATTGTCTGGCTAACTTACTATATATTATTATTGGTCTCGCATAAAATTAGTTTACCTACCTTTATATTCTTAGTTGCTTTAAATATCTCTACTCTAAGTAATAATAATAACGATATAACGCTTTTTTAATATAGTATACCGCATAGAGGCACCAGATAGGCATTCTGCTTATATTCTACCGCTACTAGAGCGTACTTGTTGGTATTTATATTTATACTATCCGGTTATAATCGCGCGTTATCTAACCAGTAAGAGTAGTAGAATTAATCGCGAATTATAAGCAGTTGGGCCGCAATAAATGTGTAAGTGTTGTATCTCTCTTTACGTGCTTTTTTATAGACGTATTAGTAGCTAGGTAGCTGCCTTTTATAGCACTATAGGTGTTAGTAAAGGCCGCTGTAACTCTTAGGGGTATAAAAACACTATAGATAGCTCCGCTGTATTATCGCTAATTATATATTAAATAATGTGGTATTATTTCTAGGCGTAAAGAGTGCGTATTATAGTACTAACGGTTAATTACCGGTATTTAATCTATATAAGTGGCTTAGCTTTATAGCTGCTAAGAGTATACCTCTTATTTTCTTACTAGAACTAGTTATATTAAAGTATAAGTATAACTAGCCTAACACTAAGTTTAAGGACTTAAAAGAGTCTAAGGTAGCTAAAATAGACGCTAAAGCGCAAGTATAACTAGCTTAATACTAAGTTTAAGGACTTAAAAGAGTCTAAGGCAGCCGGAATGGACGCTAAAGCGTAAGTATAACTAGCTTAACACTAAGTTTAAGGACTTAAAAAAGTCTAAGGCAGCCAAACTATACGCTAAAGCGTAAGTATAACTAGCTTAATACTAAGCTTAATACTAAGTTTAAGGACTTAAAGAGTCCAAAGCAGCAGAACTAGACACTGTGAACTAAAGACTTAATAGTACCCAAAAAACCTTTATCCATCTAAATAACAATATATAGTATTTTTAGGTAATGGCTATAGGACTATAGCTACGGTAAAGATATTATTTACTACTAATATTATAGAGCCTGACAATATTAGCTATCCGGACCTATAAATTCCGTTATTTCTATATAAGCCGTAGTAAGAAAAAAAAGGGAAAATTAAGGGTAGTGCTAGTTAAGTTAAGATAACTAAATAAGTTAGCACTTAGAACTATAATATCTAGTCTTAGGTATATAGAGTTTTAACTAATATCTAATTTAAGCTGCCGCCCGGAAGTTTTATATTCGTTATTAGGGTAACGCTAGAGGGCTAGGCCGGATAATAGGTATTAGCAATAATATAGATAATTTAAAGCCCGCGAAGTAACTAAATAGAAAGCCCGTATCTCGTAGGCTAACTACTTATCTTTAACGGCTTTTAAAAGTTTATTTCTAGAATTCCTTTTAATATCTCCGGTTTCCTATTAAATAGATATATTAGCACAAGCCTATATACTACTAGGGTGCGGAGAGCTAAAATATAGTTAGAGCTCTTTAAATAATTTACTAAAAAAGAATAGGTTATTTAGGTTAGCCTATAGATTAGCTAGCTTAACCTTAACATCCTACCCTAGCTTGCGAAGATTAGGGCTATCTCTACCTAGTATACCACCGTCGATCTGCGTATTAGTATCTCCCTTATTTATAGCGGCTAAAGAGGCTTTAGGTGTCTAGTCTTTAGAAGGCATTATAATACGGCTTTTAAGAGAGCCCGCTCCGCGCTAGGGCACTAGACGCTATATTATAGGTAGAGCTTATAGTAGTTATGTAAGGCGGGATACATTTCTAAGCAGTATATGTTTAAAGAAATTAAGGCTAAGGTAAGCTTAATATAGCTATATTTTTAAAGACAAAGAGGCTATAGTATTGGTTTAGGCGGCTATAGAAGTTTAAAAGATTAAGCAAATAATAGCAGGAAATAGAAGAAAAAGGCGCATAAATAAGAATACGGTATTATAGGGCTAGAGTAACAATAGCTATATTATAAATGGCTTAATATGCAATTCGGACTACAGGACCTATATACAAATAAGTCTAGCGAATATCTTTAATATAAAGTGTAGTAGCTATAAGTAGGATCTAGGATACTAGTTTTAGGTTACCTATATAGTAGATATAACAGCTTATCTAAAAAAAAAGTTGCTTTATTAGTGATATAGCTTAAAAATAGGTTATACTTTAGGTAAAAGGGTATCCTAAAGCCTTATTTTTACACTTATAGGATAAAATACCATATTATATTTCACTTTATTTCGTACAATCTTAGACTTTTTATAATGTCTTAGATTATCCCCTACCTCTCTTTACTATACACTTTACCTTATCTTGTACTTATGGGATAAAATACCATATTATATTTCACTTTTTTTATATAATCTTAGACCTTTTATAATGTCTTAGATTATCCCCCTACCTCTCTCTATTATATATTTTACCTTACCTTACGCTCGTGGAATAAAATACCATATTATATTTCACTTTTTCATACAATCTTAGACATTTTTTAATGTCTTAGATTGTCCTAAACTTATTCCTCTACCTTTTTAGAGCTACTTTACTAACTAGTTATAATACGAAGAATAGAATTATTAGCTTTCTTATTATCATATATCTAGTTTAGTTACTTAAGTATACCTATTAGGACATCCATTATCCTATCTATAACTCTTTAGCTTCCTATATAATATATACAATAACTAACGTTCTAAGGCTTCTACTGCGGATTATACTTATTTTTATATGCCTTGCTATTTATATCTTGCAATTTTATTTACTTAGTTAGCAGCGCAAATCTTATATCTTATCTCGCCACGCACCTTTTATTCCATTTCTTACTCTAAGTCTTATATTTTATTCTACTACCTATATTAAAGCTTACATCTTATCCTACTTCTCGCATTAAGACTTATATTCTATTCTATTTCTTATATTACTCTTATATTACTCTCGTTAGAATCCGCTATTATCTTAAGTTAATACTATTAGCACACCTTCTTATTATAACTATTAGGATTATCTTATTAGATTATTACTAATTATCTAATATATTATCCGCTCTACTATCTTTATAAGTCACTCCATACTATTCTATATAAAACTTTTACCCGCTTATAAATATATAGGGTCCTTAACTATAATAGCGGCGCTATACCCAGACTCTAGTTAGTATTTAACCACTATAACTAATAAGAACTTATTGTAAATAAGTAGTCCAAAGCTATAGCAAGGACTTACGATTAATAAAAAAATATATAAAGAAATCCTCTAATACTATACTAGCGAAATCAACAAAGCGTCTAGCGGTAGGTTACTAGCGTCTAGGCCTATGCAAAATAGAGTTAAGCGTATAGTCTTTAACCTTCTTAACACTAAATATAGGCACGTGTTTAAGAGATCTAATCTACCATTAGAGTTTAAAGCTTTCGCTATCGCCGCTAAAAAATCTATATAGCGATACGTAACAACCAACAAACATAGAGGCGTAGAGGTTATAATGGCTAATATTGTTCCAAAGCATAGCGGCTTATCTTTTAGAGAGTAGTCTATTAACTTATCTAGATTAAGGGCAGCCTCTAAGGCTGCCTAGGTACTTAGTAATCTGTCCATTAAAGTCCCATAATAGCTAAATACTACACCTACACTATTCTATAAAATAAGCTTTGCTATATACAGTTACCTAAATAAAACGCCATTAAATAGGGCCCCCATTCTATACGGATTTGCATTAAAAACTAAGCATAAGCATCTATTATCCAATTCTCTAGAAAAAGTTAATATATATCACTATAGATATAATAAGCTATAGGCCGTAATAAGTATAAACTTCTCAGTAAATAAATATAGGGATAGCTAGGCTATAGTAGATCTAACTACTAGTATACTAATTCTTAACTATATAAACCTAGCATTTACAGTGCTTTTTATAAAGAAGGCTGGACTTAATACAATTATAATTAGAGTTAAAAATCCTAATCGGATTATAAAGCGTAAGAGACTTTATAACTTATATAAGATTATATAATATTATATAGAATTATCTAATATACGTTTATAGGTATAAGATTTAATAAGAGTACTTCTAAGTCTAACTCTAACCCTAATATTGCATAACTAGTACCAACTAGGAGAAGAATAGGCATACCTGCCCTAGGTTAAAGTAGTTACAAGTAGTTAATTCTAGAGTCCACGCCACCTATATCTAAGCAGTTAAATCTAAAGCCTACGTCAACCCTAAAGTCCATGCCACCTATACCTAAGCAGTTAAATCTAAAGCCTACGTCAACCCTAAAGTCCACGCCACTTATACCTAAGCAGTCAAATCCAAAGCCTATATTAACCCCAAAGTCCACGCCACCTATACCTACTAGTGCATTATCAGCCGTATGGCCGGCTATAATCAAAACTACTTATAGCTAGACCCGTAGTAGTAAAGACTAGCCCCTACTAAATAAATTAAAGCTCTTAAAAGGCGTAGATCTAAATAAAGTATAAACATTTAAGATAATACCATGGGATAAGATAAAAGGATAGTATAATAAATGGCCAAAGTCTAATCGCGGAATATTTATTAATATATTATTTAAGGATATAAATAATAACCCTAACCTAATTTATATTGGGGAAATTAATCTTAACTATATATAGGAGCGCCGCCACTTTAACACCTTAATTAACCCTATTTCAACTAATAAGGAACTAGAAGATAAGCATAAGGATAGAATTAAGGAGGTTAATTAGGAAGTTAATTACCTAAAGGACGTGCAAGAAGTATATATTAACCCAATATTATAGGTAAAGGCGCTATAGTTCCTCTCGTTTCCGTTAACTATTTATAATACTCTTTAAGACATAACCTTCCACTTATATGGTATAAAAAAGGGTAAAGCTATATAGACATATTAGCTGCTTAGTATTACCTATACTCTTCGCAATTATATAGCCCTAGGTAGGACCTTTCTCGCGGATATAATAGGTTTAGGTAAAACACTTTAAATACTCTTAATCTAGTACACCAGCGTATTAATAACTAAGATTAACCTTAACTGGCTTAATTAGATAAATCAAGAAGGTAGAGATAAAAGTCTCTATTTTACCCCTAGTATAGATAAACACCCACAGCCGCCTAACGCCTAATACCTGAGTTAAATAGATAGTATGCCACAGTGCTATTATATTAAGGGAAGTATTACCAGAAAATTTCTTTACTAGCTAGTAGGACCAACTATATACATTACTAGACAGAATCTACTACCCTAAGCAGTTAAAGATATTAAATCATAGTTTAAAACCTTAGAACTAAATAATTATATTCCTGGAGGCAAACTACAAGTTCGCGTACGCCATTTAGCTTTTATTAGGTTTAGCATAAAGAAGTATAATTTTACAGATAAAGATAAAGACATTCTTAAACCTATAAAATATAAAAGAGAAGGTAAGAAGGTCTAGTGGAAAATAGACCTAAGATCGGCTTCATATCTTATAATTATAATATTATAAACTTGGGCAACAACCTGGACTGCTTAGAAATAGCATAAGACTATTTTTAATCTCCATAGAGACGGTGGTCCTTATTATATTATTAGTAAGATTCTTACTAACAAGTTCTATACAGATAGGTTAAAGATAGGTTATTTAATAAAAATAGCTAAACAAGTATACAATAATTAAGCAGTATTTCCTCGCTTTTAACGCCCGGGCCTATCTTATAAGGACGGCAATGGTAAAATAGCCTACTATACCTTTCGACCTTTAGTAGTGTTTACTTCCGGTATACTAACTAGTAAAGGTTTTATAAGTCTAATTCCCGCCTTAGAAATTTTTAGGGCCCCTAATTAGGCGGATTCCACAAATACAAAATTAATTAATAATCGTAATATTAAAGCATTAATTAAATATAAAAAGCTAGGAGCAGCTAATTACTCTTCTCTTCCAAACAAGGTTATTATGGGCTTTAAAAAATACTCCTCTTTAATTGCAAAGATCTTAATTATACGTAGGATAGGGGAAGACCGATAGTTTAATAGGAGGGTAATTAATAAGCTACCACTGGTCGTCTACTAAGACTGCTATATAACAAACGATTTAATATTCAAACCATACATTAATAAGCTCTGGCGTAGAGCATCCCTAGATGCTTTTAAACAGCTAAATAAAGCTTTTAAACACTAGAAAGCTAAAGAAAGAAAAGGAAAAGAACCCGTCTTTAATATAAATCAATTTCTAGA
>Ga0307515_10022532_pt1 | contig 11095 bp, 4 predicted proteins | sample 17_EM_MG_FD_194513 | JGI IMG/M metagenome (GOLD analysis project Ga0307515, IMG submission 194513) | Populus trichocarpa ectomycorrhiza microbial communities from riparian zone in the Pacific Northwest, United States - 17_EM | ecosystem: Host-associated > Plants > Roots > Unclassified | place... | reverse complement strand
AACTTGTTCAACAACCTGTTCTTCAATGGCGAGCGCTACGACTTGTCGGGCGTCGGCCGCATGAAATTCAACCGCCGCGTGCGTCGTGAAGCGACCACCGGTTCGGGCGTGCTGTCAAAAGAAGACATCATCGATGTGTTGAAGGTCCTCATCGACATTCGTAACGGCAATGGCCAGGTGGACGACATCGACCATCTCGGCAACCGCCGCGTGCGCTCCGTCGGTGAAATGGCTGAGAACGCATTCCGCGTGGGTCTCGTGCGTGTCGAGCGCGCTGTTAAAGAGCGTTTGACCATCGCTGAGACAGAGCCGCTGATGCCGCAGGAAATGATCAACGCGAAGCCGGTTGCGGCCGCGGTGAAAGAGTTCTTCGGTTCGTCACAGCTCTCGCAGTTCATGGACCAGAACAACCCGCTGTCCGAAGTGACGCACAAGCGTCGCGTATCGGCACTGGGCCCAGGTGGTTTGACGCGCGAGCGCGCGGGCTTCGAAGTGCGAGACGTGCATCCGACGCACTACGGCCGTGTGTGCCCGATCGAAACGCCTGAAGGTCCGAATATCGGTCTGATCAATTCGTTGTCGGTCTACGCCCGCACGAATCAGTACGGCTTCCTCGAAACGCCGTATCGCCGTGTCGACAGTGGTGTCGTGACGGATCGCATCGATTACCTCTCGGCGATCGAAGAGGGTGAATTCGCGATTGCGCAGGCCAATGCGCGTCTCGGCTCGAAAGGCGAGCTGGAAGACGAGCTCGTGTCCTGCCGGTTCCAGAACGAATTCACGCTGATGCCCCGTGACCGCATCAACTACATGGACGTGAGCCCGAAGCAGATCGTGTCGGTCGCTGCGTCGCTCATCCCGTTCCTTGAGCACGACGACGCGAACCGCGCGCTCATGGGTTCGAACATGCAACGCCAGGCAGTGCCAACGTTGCGTTCGGAAACTCCGTTGGTCGGCACGGGTATGGAACGTCCGGTCGCTATTGACTCGGGTGTTACGGTCGTCGCGAAGCGCGGCGGTGTTGTGGACTCGGTGGACGCCTCGCGCATTGTTGTGCGCGTGAACGACAACGAGACTACCGCCGGCGAGCCGGGCGTCGACATCTACAACCTTACGAAGTACACGCGCTCGAACCAAAACACCTGCATTAACCAGCGCCCGCTGGTGCACGCAGGCAATCAGATCGCGCGCGGAGACGTTCTGGCAGACGGGCCGTCGACGCACTTAGGCGAGTTGGCACTCGGCCAGAACCTGCTCGTCGCGTTCATGCCGTGGAACGGCTACAACTTCGAAGACTCGATCCTGATCTCCGAGCGAGTGGTGCAAGAAGATCGCTTCACCACCATTCACATCGAAGAGCTCACTTGCGTCGCGCGCGACACGAAGCTCGGCCCTGAGGAAATCACGGCCGACATTCCGAACGTTGGCGACGCTGCGTTGGCGAAGCTCGATGAGGCGGGTATCGCGTTCATCGGCGCCGAAGTGAAGGCGGGCGACATCCTCGTCGGTAAAGTTACGCCGAAGGGCGAAACGCAGCTGACCCCGGAAGAGAAGTTGCTCCGCGCGATCTTCGGTGAGAAAGCCTCGGACGTTAAAGACACGTCCCTGCGTGTTCCGCCAGGAATGGATGGCACCGTCATCGACGTTCGCGTGTTCACGCGCGACGGCGTCGACAAAGACTCCCGTGCGCTCTCCATCGAAAAGGCTGAGATCGAGCGTGTCCGCAAGGACTTTGCCGATCAGCAGCGCATTCTCGAAGACGACTTGTTCCAGCGCGTGCGCGATCAGCTCCTCGGCAAGAAGGCCGCGGGCGGTCCGAACAAGCTCGCAAAAGGCAGCAACATCGAGGGCAGCTACCTCGACGAAGTGCCGCGCGAAGACTGGTTCGAAATCCGCTTGGACGACGAAGACGCGAACGGTCAACTCGAGCAGGCCTCGGAGCGCCTGAAGGCGCAGCGCAAGGCGTTCGAGAAAAAGCTGGACGACAAAAAGGCCAAGATCACTGCGGGAGACGACCTCGCTCCCGGCGTGTTGAAGATGGTCAAGGTCTATCTCGCCGTGAAGCGTCGCGTGCAACCGGGCGACAAAATGGCAGGCCGTCACGGAAACAAGGGCGTCATTTCCTCGATCACTCCGGTCGAAGACATGCCGTACCTCGACGACGGAACGCCGATCGACATCGTTCTGAATCCGCTGGGCGTGCCTTCGCGCATGAACGTCGGTCAGGTGTTGGAGACGCACTTAGGTTGGGCCGCGAAGGGCGTGGGCTTGAAGATCGGGCGCATGCTCGAGCAACAAGCGGCGCTTAACGACATGCGCGGCTTTATCAAGCAGGTCTACAACGAGACCGGCGGTCAGAAAGAAGACATCGATAGCTTGAACGATAAAGAGCTGGTCGAGCTGGCCACCAACCTGTCGAACGGCGTGCCGATGGCAACGCCAGTTTTTGACGGTGCGAGCGAAGAAGAGATCAAGCGTCTATTGAAGCTTGCGGATCTTCCGCTCAATGGCCAGACGCACCTGTTCGACGGTCGAACCGGTGAACGATTCGATCGTCAGGTAACGGTTGGCTACATGTACATGTTGAAGCTCAACCATCTCGTCGACGACAAGATGCACGCCCGTTCTACGGGGCCGTACTCGCTCGTTACACAGCAGCCGCTGGGTGGCAAGGCGCAGTTCGGTGGTCAGCGTTTCGGAGAGATGGAAGTTTGGGCACTCGAAGCCTACGGCGCGGCCTACACGCTGCAGGAGATGCTCACGGTCAAATCCGACGACGTGAACGGCCGCACGAAGATGTACAAAAACATCGTCGACGGCAATCACCAAATGGATGCCGGCATGCCTGAATCCTTCAACGTCCTCGTGAAGGAAATTCGATCGTTGGGTATCAACGTCGAGCTCGAGCAGGATTGAGCGATGCAAAAGTCGCGTCTTTTGCAAGCGAGCAGAAAGCGCCGAAGGCGACTTTCTGCAATGAACTAAGAAGGCGGTAACTCTCTATGAAAGACCTCCTAAAACTTTTTAAACAGCACGCCCCGGTCGAGCATTTCGATTCGATCAAGATCGGGCTCGCTTCGCCGGAGATGATCCGCGCATGGTCGTACGGCGAAGTCAAAAAGCCGGAGACGATCAACTACCGCACGTTCAAACCGGAACGTGACGGTTTGTTCTGCGCGAAGATCTTCGGACCCGTGAAGGACTACGAGTGCTTGTGCGGCAAGTACAAGCGCCTGAAGCACCGCGGTGTGGTTTGCGAAAAGTGCGGCGTCGAAGTCACGCAGTCGAAAGTGCGTCGCGAGCGCATGGGCCACATCGAGCTCGCGAGCCCCACCGCGCATATCTGGTTCTTGAAGTCGCTGCCTTCACGCATCGGCCTCATGCTGGACATGACGCTGCGTGAGATCGAGCGCGTTCTTTACTTCGAAGCCTTTGTCGTCATCGATCCAGGCATGACGCCGATGCAACGCGGCCAATTGCTCACGGACGAGATGTATCTCGAGTCCATCGAAGAGCATGGCGACGAGTTCGATGCGCGCATGGGCGCGGAAGCGGTGTTCGAGCTGCTTCGCTCCATCGACTTGCAGGCTGAAATGGGTCGAGTTCGCGAAGAGATGGCCGGCACGTCTTCGGAGACGAAGCTGAAGCGGCTATCCAAGCGCCTGAAGCTCATCGAATCGTTCATCGATTCAGGTAACAAGCCTGAGTGGATGGTGCTCACGGTTCTGCCGGTGTTGCCGCCGGATCTGCGCCCGCTCGTTCCGTTGGACGGCGGCCGCTTTGCGACCTCAGATCTGAACGATCTGTATCGCCGCGTCATTAACCGCAACAACCGCCTGCGCCGGCTCCTTGAGCTGAACGCGCCAGACATCATCGTCCGTAACGAAAAGCGCATGCTGCAAGAAGCGGTCGATGCGTTGCTAGACAACGGTCGTCGCGGTCGCGCGATCACGGGCACGAACAAGCGTCCGCTGAAGTCGTTGGCCGACATGATCAAAGGCAAGCAGGGTCGGTTCCGTCAGAACCTGCTCGGCAAGCGTGTGGACTACTCGGGCCGTTCGGTCATCGTCGTCGGTCCGACGCTGCGCCTGCATCAGTGCGGTCTTCCGAAGAAAATGGCGCTTGAGCTGTTCAAGCCGTTCATTTTCCAGAAGCTGCAATTGCGTGGCGAGGCGTCAACGATCAAAGCCGCGAAGCGCTTGGTCGAACGTGAAGGCCCGGAAGTGTGGGACATTCTCGAGGAAGTCATCCGCGAGCATCCCGTGCTGCTGAACCGCGCGCCGACGTTGCATCGTTTGGGCATTCAGGCGTTCGAGCCGGTGCTTATCGAAGGCAAGGCCATTCAATTGCATCCGCTGGTCTGCACCGCGTTCAACGCGGACTTCGACGGTGACCAGATGGCTGTGCACGTGCCGCTGTCGCTCGAAGCGCAGCTCGAAGCCCGTGCACTCATGATGTCCTCGAACAACATTCTGTCGCCGGCGAACGGAGATCCGATCATCGTGCCGTCGCAGGACGTCGTTTTGGGTCTCTACTACATGACACGCGAGCGCGTAGGCGCACGTGGCGAAGCCATGGCGTTCTCAGACGTCGCGGAAGCCCATCGTGCGTACGAGAGCCGCAATGTCGATCTGCAAGCGAAGGTTCGCGTACGTCTTAAAGAGTACGCGCCGGGCGAAGGCGGTTCTTTCGTCGAGCGCATCCGTACGGTTGAAACCACCATCGGTCGCGCGTTGTTGTCCGAGATCCTGCCGAAGGGTTTGTCCTTCGACATCATCAATCAGGACATGACGAAGAAGGCGATCTCCGGGACGATCAATGCGTGCTATCGCGCGCTTGGTCTGAAGGAGACCGTCGTGTTCGCAGACCAGCTCATGTACACGGGCTTCCACTATGCGACCCGTGCGGGCGTTTCGTTCGGCATCGACGACATCGTGATCCCGGAGCAGAAGACAAAGATCGTTGCGGCCGCCGATCGCGAAGTGAAGGAGATTCAGGACCAGTACGCGTCTGGTCTCGTCACCAACGGCGAGCGTTACAACAAAGTCGTGGACATCTGGTCGCGTTCGAACGATCAGGTCGCCAAGGCGATGATGGAGAAGCTCGGCTCCGAAGACGCGGTGGACCATAAAGGCCGTAAGCAGAGGCAGAAGTCGTTCAATTCCATCTTCATGATGGCTGACTCGGGCGCTCGCGGCTCCGCGGCGCAGATTCGGCAGCTCGCCGGTATGCGTGGCCTGATGGCAAAGCCGGACGGCTCGATCATCGAGACGCCGATCACGGCGAACTTCCGCGAAGGCTTGAATGTTCTGCAGTACTTCATCTCGACGCACGGCGCTCGTAAGGGCTTGGCCGACACAGCGTTGAAGACCGCGAACTCAGGTTATTTGACCCGCCGACTCGTCGACGTGGCTCAAGACTTGGTGGTAACGGAAGACGATTGCGGTGCTACTCAAGGTCTAAGCATGACGCCCCTCGTTGAGGGCGGCGACGTGGTGGAAGCTCTCGGTGAGCGCGTATTGGGTCGCGTGGTGTCGGATGACATCTTGAAGCCCGGTACGGAAGAGACGCTGATTCCGAAGGGCACGTTGCTGGACGAAAAACACGTTCGTCATCTGGAAACAGAAGGCGTCGACCAAGTGCTCGTGCGCTCGCCCATCTCATGCAAAACGCGATATGGCGTGTGCGCTCAGTGCTACGGGCGTGACCTCGGTCGCGGACGCGTGATCGCCATCGGTGAAGCTGTGGGCGTTATCGCCGCACAGTCGATCGGCGAGCCAGGCACGCAGCTCACGATGCGTACGTTCCACATCGGTGGTGCGGCGTCTCGAGCGGCTGCTGCCAGCAGCGTGGAAGTGCGCAACAAAGGCACCATCCGTTTCCATCACATCAAGACCGTTCAGCACGAGAAGGGTCATCTGGTCGCCGTGTCCCGCTCCGGCGAGATCGGCGTAGTGGACGAGTTCGGCCGCGAGCGCGAGCGCTACAAGATTCCTTACGGCGCGATCATCACCGTGAAGGAAGGCGACACGGTCACTGGGACACAGGTCGTGGCGACTTGGGATCCGCACTCCCACCCGGTTATTACCGAAGTGCAGGGTACGTTGAAGTTCCAGGACTTCATCGACGGTCTGACGGTCACGACGCAGGTCGATGAAGTCACTGGCCTGTCGAGCACAGTGGTGCAAGACACGAAGCAGCGCGGTGGCAAAGACCTACGCCCCACCATCAAGTTGCTCAACGCCAAGGGCAAGGAAGTAACGTTTGCGAACACGGAAATTCCAGCCGTGTACACGTTGCCGCCTGGCGCGCTCATCAACCTCGAAGACGGCGCTCGCGTGTCGATCGGCGATGTGATTGCGCGTATTCCGCAGGAGTCTTCGAAGACTCGCGACATCACCGGCGGTCTGCCGCGTGTCGCGGATCTGTTCGAAGCTCGCAAGCCGAAGGATCCGGCGATTCTGGCGGAAACATCCGGCACCGTGAGCTTTGGTAAAGAGACCAAGGGCAAGCGCCGCTTGATCATCACCAAGGACGACGGTGAGAAGTACGAAGAGCTGATTCCGAAGTGGCGCCAGCTCAATGTGTTCGAAGGCGAAACGGTGGAAAGCGGAGAAGTCATCGCCGACGGCGAGCCGAATCCGCACGACATTCTTCGTCTGCAAGGCGTGGAATCTTTGGCGAATTATCTGGTTCGCGAGATTCAGGACGTTTACCGGTTGCAGGGCGTGAAGATCAACGACAAGCACATCGAAGTCATCGTGCGGCAGATGCTGCGCAAGACAGAGGTGCTGGAGATCGGCGAAACCACGCTGCTGCGTGGCGAGCAGTTGGACCGTTCGCGCGCGTTGGATATCAACGATCGTGCGCAGCAGGAAGGCAAACGCCCCGCCCGGCTGCAGCCCGTATTGTTGGGAATCACGAAGGCGTCGCTCGCAACGGAGTCGTTCATCTCCGCTGCGTCGTTCCAAGAGACCACGCGCGTTCTGACAGAAGCCGCGGTTCGCGGTTTGAAGGACGATCTGCGCGGCCTCAAGGAAAACGTCATCGTCGGGCGTCTTATTCCGGCAGGCACGGGCTTCGCGGCTCATGCTCACCGTCGGCGGAAAGACAGCACCGAGCGCCGGAGCTTCATGGATGTCGGCGGCGGTCTTCCGGACTTGGAAGACTCGAATGTCGGCGAGGAAGAAAGCAGCGCCGCGAGTTAGTCGCTTCCGAAACTCGCAAGCAACTCAAGGCCGGCGCGAAAACGCCGGCCTTTCTATTCAGCTTGCAATGACTGCTACGAGAATCATCAGACCGAGCAGGATGGAAAGAGCGTCGAATCGCGTTTTCATATCACTGAGTGCAGCAACTCTTGTTCCTCGAGCGTCGATCCTTACGGTTTCCCGGTTTCGGCGTAGCGCTTGAAACGCTGAAGCTGCCCGCTGAGCACTTCGTCATAAGCCGATGCGAGCTTGGATAGACCGCCCTGCGGCTCGTATCCGTTGCCTGTTAAGGTCAGAACGAGTTTTGTCCCCTGGCCCTCCGCTTTGAAGCTCGCCAACAAGGACGTTGACCCGCCCATCATCATTAAAGGCCCCAGACTGCCGTCCAGCCTGAGCATTTTGCCGGGAGCCGCGTACACGACGACCAAGTGTTGAACGAAGCCTCCGCCAGGAAGCTGTTCGCAGAGGCACCCGCCCGGGACGACCTTTAATGTTAGATTGGCCGCCGAGCCCGAGTACGTATGGTCGCTCGACCACCACTTGCCCCATTCAACGAACCGCGCGTAGACCTCGGTCGGCGTGGAGCTCAAAGCCATCTCGGACTTGATAAGGAAGGCCGAATCACCCGCCGACTGAACGGCGGCTCGTGCGTTTGACGCGGACAGGGCGGATTGCGCTAGCCAGGCGGCCACCACGAAGGCGTAAAAAGGACGCATAAAATCACTCCCCTTCTTTATTGGACACGGTTGCGACGCCTGAAACCCCAATCGCCGTAAACGTGGCCGGTCACGCGGTTGACACGTACCGGGCCGGTACCTAGAATCGCCGGCCTTTGTCGGCCCGGCCCTCATGCTTACCGGGTTGAAAAAACAGCGAGTTGAAGAACCGGGCCGCCTGCGAAGGGCGGCCCGATGTTTCTCCACCCGCCTCATCGCGAAACACTCGTCACCGGGCGTCAGCGCAGTCTAAGAGTTTCTTGGAGATCGCATGGCCACTACAGGTCAGCTCATTCGGCAACCCCGCCAGTTGAAGGCGGAGAAAACCAAAGTTCCGGCGCTTGGCGCGGTACCCCAAGAGCGCGGCGTCTGCACGCGCGTATACACCGTGACCCCGAAGCAGCCGAACTCGGCCCTTCGCTAAGAGGAGCTCTCAACCATGTCCCGTCGTGCGCAAGCCCCGGTCCGCGAGATTCTTCCGGACCCCAAATTCAGCAACCTCATGCTCGCCAAGTTCATGAACGTCGTCATGAAGAGCGGCAAGAAGTCAGCGGCTGAGCAAATCATCTACGGTGCGCTCGATCGCATCTCCGAGAAGACCGGCCGCAAGGGCGGCGAAGCAATCGATGTGCTTTCGCAAGCGCTCGACAACGTCAAACCCGTTGTCGAAGTGAAGTCACGCCGCGTCGGTGGTGCCACTTACCAAGTGCCGGTTGAAGTACGGGCCACTCGCCGCCAAACACTGGCGATGCGATGGGTTCTCGACGCCGCGCGAGCGCGCAGCGAAAAATCCATGGCTTTCCGTCTCGCGCACGAATTGCTGGATGCCGCCGAGAATCGCGGCGCCGCGGTCCGCAAGCGCGAAGACACTCACCGTATGGCGGAGGCGAACAAAGCCTTCGCCCACTACCGCTGGTAGGAAACACTTCGTAGGAGCTGATCGTGGCACGCGGCACGCCCATCGAGCGCTATCGGAATATTGGTATCTCGGCGCACATCGACGCCGGGAAAACCACTACGACCGAGCGCATCCTGTTTTACACAGGCGTGTCGCACAAGATCGGCGAAGTGCATGACGGCGCGGCCGTCATGGACTACATGGAGCAAGAGCAGGAGCGCGGTATCACGATTACCGCCGCGGCGACCACCTGCTTCTGGAAGGGAATGGATCAATCCTTCCCTGAGCACCGCATCAACATCCTGGATACGCCCGGCCACGTCGATTTCACCATCGAAGTCGAGCGCTCGCTGCGTGTGCTGGATAGCGCCGTCGCGCTGTTCTGCGCGGTGTCCGGTGTGCAGCCGCAGTCCGAAACGGTTTGGCGGCAGATGAACAAGTACGCCGTGCCGCGTATCGCGTTCGTCAACAAGATGGACCGTGCCGGCGCAAACTTCCTGCGCTGTGTCGAGCAGATCAAGACGCGCTTGCGCGCGAATCCCATCCCCATCCAGCTGCCGATCGGCGCGGAAGAGTCTTTCGAAGGTGTCATCGACCTCATTCGCATGAAAGCCATCTACTGGGACATGGAAACCCAGGGGATGAAGTTCGAAGACCGCGAAATCCCGGCGAAGCTCAGGGAGCAGGCTGCTGAGTTCCGCAACGCCATGGTCGAGACGGCCGCCGAAGGCGATGAAGAGCTGCTGAACAAATATCTCGAGACCGGCGAGCTGACCGAGCAGGAGATTCGCAAGGGCTTGCGTGCGCGCTCGATTCGCAACGAAATCGTGCTCTGCATGTGCGGCACCGCCTTCAAGAACAAAGGCGTGCAGGCGCTGCTCGACGCGATCATCCACTACATGCCGTCGCCGATGGAGATGCCGGACATTAAAGGTCTGGACTCGCACGGCCGACCGGCCACTCGCAAGGCGAACGACGATCAGCCGTTTGCGGCGCTGGCATTCAAGATTCTCAACGACCCGTTTGTGGGAAACCTAACGTTTTTCCGCGTGTACTCGGGCACATTGAACTCCGGCGACACGGTCTACGTGCCGACGAAAGATAAAAAAGAGCGCATCGGCCGGCTCTTGCAGATGCACGCGAGCGAGCGCACGGAAATTAAAGAGGTGCGCGCAGGCGACATCGGCGCGGCCGTTGGCTTGAAGGATGTCTACACCGGCGACACGCTGTGTGATCTCGAGAAAATCATCACGCTCGAGAAGATGGAGTTTCCTGAGCCGGTGATTTCGGTCGCCGTCGAGCCGAAGACAAAAGTAGATCAAGAGAAGATGGGCCTCGCGTTGCAACGCCTCGCGAAGGAAGACCCGTCATTCCGCGTGCACACCGACCAAGAGTCCGGCCAGACGATCATTGCGGGCATGGGCGAGTTGCATCTAGAGATCATCGTCGACCGCATGAAGCGGGAATTCAAAGTCGACGCGAATGTCGGTAAGCCGCAGGTTGCGTACCGCGAAACAATTCGCTCGAAGGTTGAATCCGAAGGCAAGTTCGTCCGTCAGTCCGGAGGACGCGGTCAGTACGGGCACATTTGGCTCAAGATCGAGCCAAACGAAGGCAAAGGTTATGAGTTCGTCAACGGCATCGTTGGCGGCGCGGTCCCGCGCGAATATATCCCCGCCGTCGACAAAGGAATTCGGGAAGCCTGCGCGACTGGCGTTATCGCCGGCTATCCCGTTGTAGATGTGAAAATCACAGCGTTCGACGGCTCGTATCACGACGTCGATTCGAACGAAATGGCATTTAAGATTGCCGGCTCGATAGGCTTCAAGGACGGCTTCCGCCGAGCGCGTCCCGTGTTGCTCGAGCCGATCATGAAAGTCGAAGTCGTCACGCCAGAGGAATACTCGGGCGACGTGATCGGCGACTTAAACCGTCGCCGCGGTCAGATCACGGGCATGGAAGAGCAACCCGCGGGCAAGGCCATCACGGCCGACGTGCCGCTGTCGGAAATGTTCGGCTATGCCACGCAAGTGCGCTCCATGAGTCAAGGGCGCGCGACCTTCACCATGGAGTTCGGTAAGTACACCGAAGTCCCGCCGAACATCGCTGACGGCATCATCAAGACGTAAATTTTTAGAGATCTATCATGTCAAAAGAGAAATTTGAGCGTACGAAACCGCACGTAAACGTGGGCACGATTGGTCATGTGGACCATGGCAAGACGACGTTGACGGCGGCGCTAACGAAGGTGATGGCCGAGACGCACGGCGGTC
>Ga0307515_10022531_pt1 | contig 11096 bp, 5 predicted proteins | sample 17_EM_MG_FD_194513 | JGI IMG/M metagenome (GOLD analysis project Ga0307515, IMG submission 194513) | Populus trichocarpa ectomycorrhiza microbial communities from riparian zone in the Pacific Northwest, United States - 17_EM | ecosystem: Host-associated > Plants > Roots > Unclassified | place... | reverse complement strand
GACCGCAGCCGCCGATGTCACTTTCCGTTGAATGCTGCCGACCTTCCGTGCGTTGTGCCGCGGAAAATGAACCGCTGGGCGTTCGCGTCCGTACTGTCCGTCAACGGGCCACTCCCGGCGGGCCGCGGCGCCGGGCCGGCTCCGGACGCGACTGCCGTCCGCGAGTTGGGTGACGCACCTCCGCGGGCGGTAGCGCTTCACGCAAATCCGTGGTTAACCTTCCAACCTGTACCGCGCGGAGGGGGCTACCGGGCGCGTGGGCGGCGTACGCGGGGGCGGCGAGGATCGGGGGGCACGGATGCGAGAGCGGGCGGGCTCGGCGCATCCTTCGACGCGCGCTTCGCGGCCTCGGATCGGGGTGACTCGATGAGCTTCGAGGACGACGAATACTGGGAGTCCGAGTACGACGACAACCAGAGAAGGCCGTACGGGAACTCTACCGCCCCGGCCCGGGACCCGTACGCGGATGCTGTCGCGGCCCGATGGGGCGCCGATACGCGCCGGCCCGCCGCGCGCACCCAATATGTCGATGATGACGATTTCGGCGATTCGTCGGCGCCCGCTTCCAGCCCGCCGCCCGCGCTCGATCCCGGCTTCGACGAGCTTGCCGAACGCCGCCAGCGGCGCCAGGACGGTTACCAAAGGTCACCAAGTCGGGACAAGGTCATCAAGTCGGCGTTCGACGGCGAGCGGCCGGGCTGGCTCGACGACCCGGCGTTCGCTCCGGCGGATCTCGACGCCGCCCCCGTCTCGCCGCCCGGCGCGGAGGGCTGGCAGCGTCGCAGCCTCGACTTCGACGAACTTGAGTACGACGACCGCGACTTCGACGTCCAGGACTGGGAGGAGCAGCGCCGGTACACCGCAGCCCGCCGCTCCCGCGTGGTCCAGGACCGGAGCATCGTGCAAGACCGGGGCGCCGTCGACGACCGGAACGTCACCGAGTACGACGGCCCGGTCCGCCGACGCCGGCGCGACGTACCCGATGTTCGCGACGTACCCGATGTTGCCGTGCCGGTCTCCGGCCGGGCCCGGGTGTCGCCGCCGGTTCCGGACGCGCCGGCCGAGGTCGTGGTGCCGGAGCCGTACCAGCCGGCGCGCGACAAGCGCCGTTCGCGGGACAACGTCGTGTACGGCGAGGTCGTGCAGGGGGAGGTCGTACGCGGCGAGGTCGTGTACGGAGAGGTCGTCTACGGGGACACGGCCCGCACCGCCCAGGACCGGCGCGGCCGCGTCTTCGATCCGCTCGTTGACGACCTGCGCGATGAGGATCTACTCCCGTACGACCGGCCCGCCGCCTTCAGCCCGGACCCGGACCGGCGGCCAGCCACGCGGCCCGACCAACCCGCCGCCTTCAGCCCGGACACCGACCGGCGGCCGGCGACGCGGCCCGACATGCCCGCCGCCTTCAGTCCAGACCCGGACCGGCGGCCGGTCACGCGGCCCGATCAGCCCGCCGCCGCGCGGCCGGACAGGGATCCGCGCCGGTCGGACCGCCCCGAGACGCGGTCGGACCGGCCCGGACGCGACGAGTCCGCGCCGCTGCGTCCCGTCGCCGCTGCCGCCGGCCCGGAGACCGAGGCTCCGGAGGACGGCGACAGTCCTCGCGTGCTGAGCAAGACACCTCCCCCGGCGAAGCCGCGCGTGCTCAGCAAGGCGACCCCGCCCCCGACGCCTCGGGTGATCAAGAAGGCCGAGCCGCCGGCGACGCCGCGTGTCATCAGCGCTACTCCGCAGACGGCAACGCCGCGGGTGGTCACGCCGGCCCTGCCGAACGTGCCCAAGTCGACCGAGCGGCCGGCCGCGGTGGCGCCCGCCGAGATCCTTCGGCCGACGACACCGGCTACCGGCTCCCCGCGCGGCGTCCCGGCCGCCTACGACCAGGGATCGCAACGTCCGGGACCGGCCACCGGCTCGCCGCGCGGCGTCCCGGCCGGCTACGACCAGGGATCGCAACGCCCGGACGCCACGCCGGTCAGCCCCGCGGCCTACGACCGCGGCGGATCGCCACCGGCCAGGACGTCCGGAGGCCGCGGCGCCTCGGCACCGGCCAGCCCGGCAGCCTACGACCGCGGCGCAGCGACGCCAGCCAGCCCGGCAGCCTACGACCGCGGCGCAGCCGCGCCAGGACGGCCGGACCCGGCTCCGATGGGCCCGGCCCAGGGGCCGCGGCGCTCGGACGGGGCGTCGCCGGTCAGCCCGGCCGAGTTCGGTGCCGCGGGCATCGCGCCCGGAAGGCCCCGGGTCGGGTACATTTCGCCGTCCGGCGAGCCCGGTCAACTGCCGGACGAGGCGCCGACGAGCCCCGCCGGGTTCGTTCCCGGTGCGGAAGGTCCCGGACGGCAGCCTGCGCCCCGGCCGCGCCGGGGCGGGACACCACCGCCCGACCGTACGGCCGCAGCCGCGCCACCGGTGGCCCCGGCCCGGCCACGGAACCGTCCGCCGGTCATGCCTGCCGCCGCGCCGCCGCCGGTTCCGCCGTCCGCGCCCACGCCGATTCGGCGGCCCGCCGCCGCTGCCCCGCCGCAGAGCGTGCCCTCCGCACGACCGCCCGCCGAGACACCGCAGGCACCGGCGGCATTCAAGCCGTGGGACACCGGCGATCAGCCGGCCGTGGCCGGGCCCGGCATGCCGCCGCAGGGTCCCCGTGCCACGCCGCAGGATCCCCGGGGTGGGCCCGCGCAAGATCCGCGTATCGCGCCGTCGCGGGGCCGGCGTCCCGGGGCGTCGCCGGCGGCCGGGAACGCGCCGCAGGGACGGGCGTCCTTCGACGACGGCTCGGGTAGCGAGACGCCGATCGTCGGCGGTCCGCGTACGGCGATGATCCTGTCGACGGGTGCGCCCTCTGTCGTGCCGCCGTCGCAGCGGCCGCCGTCGCGCACCGCCCCGACGGTCGGGGCGCCGCAGCCTGCCGTCACGGCGTACGACCGACCGGTCAGCAGTGTGCCCGGCGCGCCGATGTCGCCCGCCGCCTCGGTGGGTGGCGCGGTGGCCGACCCGCGGATTGCCGGAATTTCCGGCGACGAGCCGACGGTCGGCCTGGCCCGGCCGGGGACGGCCGCCGGCCAGCGTGCCGCGGGTAGGGCGACGCCTGACCCGCGCGTGGCGGGTACGCCGACCGACGAGATGCAGTTTGTCGACACCACCCGGCCGGTCTCTCCGGCGGCCGGCATCACGGCGGACGAAACGCCCACCGTGGGCATGGTGCGACCCGGCTCGCCGGCTCCCGCCGAGGCCATCAGGCCCGGTTCGCCCGCGCCCGTGGGTGGCCAGCCGACCGAGTCGCCCTACGGCGGCGTTCCGCAGAGTGCCGCCGCCGGTGCCCCGGCCGCCTATGTCGACCGGCCGGAGCAGCGTCGTGCCTCGGCGCCCGGCGCGGCCGATCGCAGCCTCCGCGTGCCGGCACCGCGCCCGGGCGAGCAGGAGCGCTCGCGTCACACTTCCGAAGAGAGCCGGCCCGGCGAGACGCCACAGGCACGGCACTCCGGTGCGCCCACCCAGACACGACCGGGCGAAACTCCGCAGGCGCGGCACTCCGCCCCGCCCGCCCAGGCACGACCGGGCGAGGCACCGCAGGCGCGGCATTCCGGTGCACCCGCCCAGGCACGACCGGGCGAGACGGCCGCGCAGGCCCGCTCCGGCGACCTTGCGCTTCCGCTGCGGCCCAGGAACACTCCCCCGCGGACCGGCGATACGCCGGACCGGCAGTCCCCCGCAGCACAAACGGCCCGCCAGGCAGAAGCCGCGCGCCAAGCCGAAGCCGCGCGCCAAGCCGAAGCCGCGCGCCAAGCCGAAGCCGCCCGCCAAGCAGAAGCCAACCGGCAAGCCGAAGCCAACCGGCAAGCAGAAGCCCGCCAGGCAGAAGCAGCCCGCCAAGCCGAAACGGCCCGGCAAGCAGAGGCCACCCGGCAGGCAGAAGCAGCCCGGCAGGCAGAACGGCGCGCCGAGGCAGAGCGCCGCACCCAGGTGGATCGCCGGATCGTGGAGGATCCCCGGATCGAGCAGGCCCTGCGGCTCGCCGAGACGACCCGCCAGGCCGAAGTCACCCGGCGTGCCGAAGAAACAGCCCGGCAGGCCGAGGCGACCCGCTACGCCGAGGGCGCCGGCCAGCAGTCCGAGGCCAGTCGCCAAACCGATGCCGCCCGCCGCCCCGAGGCCGCCCGCCAGACCGACGAGGCGACCCGGCAGGCCGACGCAACCCGGCAGGCGGCCATCGCAGCCCGCCAGGCCGAAGCCGACCGGAACGCCGCGACCGCACGCCAGGCCGGCACAGGTCAGGCCGGCACACGTCAGGCCGGCACAGGTCAGGCTCAGCCCAGCACCACCGCCGCCCCACGACAGGGACAGATCAAGACCCCGGGCAGCGCACAGCCGATCTCCGCGGTACCCGCGGCGGCCCGGCCCGGCCCGAACCCCGCCGCGAACGCCGCGCCGATCGGCCGCCTGGTCACCTCCGGCCCGGACGCGCCGCGCAAGTACGCAGACCAGGACCTCGGCCCCACCTGGTTCGGCGGCAAGCCAACGACCGAGTCGACGGACGGATCCGGACCCACCGCCGAGCCCGAAACCGGGACAAAGCAGGAGGTCGCGCACCAGCCCGGCGAGGAGCCGAACGCATCCGACGGTGTCGTCATCGACCTCGACATCACCGGCCTCGTGAGCGGCCTGGTCGGGGCCGCACCGGTGGTGTCGCCCGCGCCGGAGGAAGCCCCCGAGGACCAACTACCCGCGCGCCACCAAGCCCTCGAACAGCATGACATCGAGGACCCTCAGCCCGAGGAAGTACAGCCGGCAGAGCGGGAGACCGACCAGGCGCTGCTCGTACCCGGTCCCGAGCCCACCGAGATCAAACCCGCCGCCCCGCCCCGCCCCGAGCCGCTAGGTCCGGAGGACCTTGCGGCAATCCGCTGGCGCCTGGACGGCGCCACCTTGCGCGAGGTCGTGGACGACCGGGACGCGCTGCGCGAACTCGGCGAGCGCCTCGACGGCCCGCTGGCCGAGGAGCAGGACAACGTCGCCCGGGCCGGGCTGCTGAGCGTACGGGCGGAGGTGTACCGCCTGCTCGGCGAGCTCGGCATGGCGGCGGCCGCGAGCCGGCTGGCGCTCGTCCATGCCCAGTCCGCCGGTGACGTGCAGGCCATCGTGATCGCGCAGGCCGAGCTGGCGCACGTGTTGCGGCTGCGCGGGGACTATGCCGAGGCCGACCGGCTCTTCGAGGAGGCCGCGAGCTCCGAGGCGCCGGAGATGCTACGCAGCGTCGTGCACGAGAACGCCGGCCGGAGTTGCTTCGACCAGGGGCGGCACATGGAGGCCCTGGATCACTTCGCGCGGGCGGTGCGCCTCGGACTGCCCGACGATCAGGAGTTGGTGCAGCGCATCGACGTCGCGCTGGAGTCCGTCTACATCCATGTGCTGCGGGACGGCTGGGGCCCGTACCCCCGGCTGCGCCGCGAGATCCTCGGCCTGGTCAAGGCCGCTGATCCGGAACAAAGCTAGGCACCCGGTCGATGTTGTGGCGCAGGTCGGTGACCGACACCCGGCCGCGGCCCGACGTTTTCGCCTCGTAGAGCGCCGCGTCCGACGCCGTCACCAGCTCCTCGACCGTGCTGACATCGCCGGGCAGGACCGAGATGCCGATGCTCAGGCCGGGCGGCCCGCCGGGCAGGTCGGTGCGGGTGGCGACCGCGCTACGCAGCGCATCGGCGACGCGAATCGCGGCGTTGCGGCCCACGCTGAGCAGCATCACGAACTCGTCGCCGCCCAGCCGCGCCGCCACGCCGGTGTCACCGACGACGGACTTCATCGCGTCGGCGACCGCCTGCAGGACCCGGTCGCCCTCGGTGTGGCCGAACGTGTCGTTGATCGTTTTGAAGTGGTCGAGGTCCACGGTGATCAGCGCCAGGGTGCCGTCGGTGCGCCGCGCCCAGGTGCCCGCGCTGGCCAGCGCCTCGTCGAAGGAACGCCGGTTGGCAAGACCGGTGAGGGGGTCGGCGTGTGCCTGCTGTTCGAGGACTTCGCGCAGCTTGTCGGCGCGGGCCCGCAGGCTCTGCACAACGGCGGCGGTCATCGACATGGCCAGGGCCAGGGCGACCCAGTCGGCGGCGGCCTTGCCGGGTTCCAGCACCCTGAGGACCACCGCTCCGTCCCCCACGAACACGATCAGCAGGTTCAGGTAGATGACGCGCCGGCTGAGAAAGTTGGCGGCGTAGAGGACGGGCCAGAGGTAGAAGAGTTGCGCCCCGGTGCTGGCGTCGTGGGTGGCCAGGTTGAGGCCGGAGATCAGCAGCGAGGACAGGACCGGGGCAAGGAACCAGAAAACGCGCGGAATGACCGCGGGCCGGCGCCAGCTGACCACTCCGGCGACGGCCAGAAAAACACTGATGGCGACGATCGCGGCAACGCCGAGGACCGTAACGCCCGGCGTCAGACAGCCAGTGACCAGCACGTACGGGGCGGAGGCCAGCGTGAGGTACGCGACCGCGCGCGATGCCCCATGCAGGTCGCGAAGCTCGTACGCCGGGGCGTCCTCCCTGAGCAACACACTCGTTGATCGGCGCCCGGCGCGCCGACATGAGGCTTTCGCCCGGCCGGTCAGCCCGCCGGGACGACGGTTGCCGGAGGGTCTCGCCGTGCCAGCGTGACGCCCAGGCTCGCGAGGCTGACCAGCAGCAATGCCACGATCTCGCGAAGCCCCAGGCGCTGGTGCAGGACGATCAGTCCGGCGATGGCCGCGCCCGCTGGTTCCAGGCTCATCAGAATGCCGAAGACCCGGGTCGGCAGCCGCCGCAGCGCGTTGATCTCCAGGCCGTAGGAGAGGACCGAAGACAGCAGGGCCACCAGCGCCGCCCCCGGCAGCAGCGACGGATGCTCCAGAACCGCCGACGCGCCCGCGCCGCCGAACGGCAGCACCAGCAGCGCGGAAACCGCAAGGGCCACCGCCAGCCCGCCGGTGCCCGGCACCAGGGTGCCGAAATGCGCGCTGGCCAGTATGTAGCCCGCCCAGCACAGCCCGGCCGCAAACGCCAACAGCAGCCCACCGAGCGGCGCCACCGTACCCGAATCCAGGCCGAGCAGGGCCACTCCCCCGCCCGCCAGCAGCGCCCAAAGCAGGTCCACGAGCCGGCGGGTGTGCACGAGGGTGAGCAGCAGCGGCCCAAGAAACTCGACCGTGACGGCAATGCCCAGCGGCACCGTCCGCAGGGCAAGGTAGAAAAGCAGGTTCATGCCCGCCATGGCGAAGCCGAGCAGCGCCGCGGCCCGCCAGGCCGGGCCGGACCAGGCCCGAACCTTCGGCCGAAACGCGACGCCGAGGATCACCGAGGCAATCCCGAGGCGCAGCAAGGTGGTGCCGGCAGCACCAAGATCATCAAAAAGGGTACGGGCCACAGCGCTGCCCACCTGCACCGAAGCGATGGCAGCGAGGACAAGCAGCGGGGCGGGAGCCGTCCAAGCGCGCCGAGCAACCACGGTCATCCGATGTTCGGCGCAACGACAGGGCCGAGCCGGCCTGCCATGGTCATCCGACCCGGAACCCGACGACGGAGCCGACCAGCCCGGCGACCAGGATCATTCCAGCATGCAGCGCAACGACACGGCCGAGCGGTCCGGCCACGGTCCTTCGGCACGCAACCCGACAACGGGGCTGTGCAGCGGCCCGCGACCGTGCTCATCCTGTCCCCCAGCACCACGACGGAGCCCAACGAGCCGACCACGGCCATCCACCCGGCCGAGCAGCGGCCCGCGAGCGTGGTCATTCGGTGCGCAGCGCGACGACGGGGTCGAGCCGGCCGGCGCGCTGGGCGGGCACGACGCCGAAGATGATGCCGACCGCCGCCGAGACGCCGAACGCCAGCGCCAATGACCACCAGGTGATCGCCGCGGGCACCGGGGTCAGCCGGTCGACGAGCAGGGCCGCGGTGACCCCGAGCGCCATGCCGAGGACGCCTCCGATCGTGGTGAGCAGGACCGCCTCCAGCAGGAACTGCAGCCCGATGTCGCGCGGCCGGGCGCCGACGGCCTTGCGCAGGCCGATCTCCTTCGTCCGTTCCCGCACCGAGACCAGCATGATGTTGGAGACGCCTACGCCGCCGACCAGCAGGCTGATCCCGGCGATCGCGGCCAGCACGCCGGTGAGCACGCCCAGAATGTCGCCGAGGACGCCGAGGATCTGTTGCTGGGTGACCGCGCTGAAGTCGGTGTCCGGATGTCGCTCGGAGAGGGTCTCGACGATGTCGGCGCCGAGCGCGTCGATGCGGTCGCGGTCGGGCGCGCGGATCGCCAGGGCATCGATGCGGTCGGTGCCGAGCAGCCGCTGCGCGGCGGTCACGGGGATGTGCACCTCGCTGTCGCGGTCGACGCCGAGGCTCTGGCCGAGCGGCTCAAACGTGCCAATCACCCGGAACCGCACGCCGCCAACGGTGATCTGCCGACCGATCGGATCCCGGTCACCGAAAAGCTGGGCGGCGGAGCCGGCACCGAGCACAGCGACGCGGCGCGCGGTATTGACGTCGGAGCGGGTCAGATAGCTGCCGCGGTCCAGATGCCGGACAAACACGGTCGGGGTGGTCTCCAGGACGCCCTGCATGCTGGCGAAGGTGGACCGGTTACCGGCCCGCACGGTCTCGCCGGAGGCGACGGTGACGGCGACCCGGGAGCGGTCGCCGACAATCCGGCTGACGGCATCGACATCATCGAGCGACAGGGTCGACACGGACGGCGCGGAGCCCGCCTCCAGCCGGCCGGGCACGACGATCAACAGGTTGGAGCCGAGCCCCTCGACCTGTTGCTCAATCTGCTGCTTGGTGCCGGTGCCAATGCCGACGAGCGCGACCACGGCGGCGACGCCGATGACCACGCCGAGCATGGTGAGAATGCTGCGCAGCCGGTTGGCACGCAGCGCGTCCAGGGCGACCCGCCAGGCCTCGGCCAGCCTCACCCGGCACCCTCCCCGGACGCTGCCGCAGGACCCGACGCAGGCCGCGGCCCAGAGCCCGGTTTGGCATCCGGGACGGAGTCAGGCACGGGTCCCGCCCCAGAACCCGACCCGCTTCCCGACCCGAATCCCGGGACGAAACCCGCGCCGGAGTCCGACGCAAGACCCGGCCCGCGGTCCGACTCGCCCGGCCCGGGGCCCGGCACCGAGCCCGAGCTGAAGGGCGACGCAAGACCCGGCGTGGGGCCCGGGGCCGGATCGACGATCAGGCCGTCTCGCATCACGATTTGTCGGTGGGCTCGCTCCGCGACCTCGCGGTCGTGGGTGACCAGGACGACCGCGACCCCGTCGGCGTTGAGGGACTCCAGCAGGGTTAGCACCGATCGGCCGGTGACCGAGTCGAGGTTGCCTGTCGGCTCGTCGGCCAGCAGCACGGATGGGCCGGTGACCAGGGCGCGGGCAATGGCCACCCGCTGTTGCTCGCCGCCCGAGAGTTGGTTGGGTCGGTGGTCTATGCGGTGGGCCAGGCCGACACGGTCGAGCATTTCGGCGGCGCGGGCTCGGCGTTCGCGGCGGCCGATGCCTCGGTAGACCAGGGGTAGCGCCACGTTGTCGCGGGCGGTTGTGCGGGCCAGGAGGTGGAAGGACTGGAAGACGAAGCCGATGGTTTCGTTGCGGAGGCGGGCCAGCTCGGATGGCGAGAGCGTCGCCACGTCGCGGCCGCCGATGACCAGGGTGCCGCCGGTGGGTCGGTCCAGGCCGCCGAGCAGGTGCATGAGGGTGGATTTGCCGGAGCCGGAGGTGCCGACGACGGCCAGGTAGTCGCCCTCGGCCACGGTCAGGGAGACGCCGCGCAGGGCGGGCACCGAGACGCCGTCGAGTTGGTAGGTGCGGGTCACGTCGGTGGCGACGATGGCCGGGATGCCGTTCACGGCACGGTCTGCCCGGCGCTGACCTGGTCGGCGCCCGCGACGACGAGTTGTTGGCCGGCGCCGATGCCGGAGATGATCTGGACGATGTCGTCGCCCTGCACGCCTAGGGTGACCGGGACGCGTTCGGCCTTGCCGCCGCGGACGGCCCAGACGGTGTCTCGGCCGTCGGCGGAGACGACCGCGGACGCCGGCACGGTTACCGCGTCGGCGGCGTGGCGCACCTGGAGGCGGACGATGGCGCTCATGCCGGGCCGTGGGGTTGGCGCGCCGCGCCCGTCCGCGTAGCTGCCCTTGCCGAGGCTGAGCCGGACCCGGTAGGAGACGCCGCCGCGGGCCGATGTGGTGGGCAGCAGGTCGACGGCGCGCACGGTCGCCTCGTAGGTTGCGCCGGTGGCGGCGTCGAGCTCGGCGGTCGCCTTGCCGCCGGCCGCGACCAGCAGTACGTCGGTCTCGTCCACCTCGGCGGCGAGGCCGAGCTGGCCCGTGTCGACGACGGTGAGGATCGGCGTGCCCGCGCCGACGACCGCGCCCTCGGGGACCGCGGAGTCGACGCCGGCCAGTGGCGCCTGGGCCGGCGCCGCGCCGGTGGTGGAGGACGAAGGGTCGGAGAGCAGGTCGGTCAGGGAGGCCGTGCCCCCTGCCGGCGTACCGCCGAGTTGGACGACCCCCGAGACGGGCGCGCGCAGGGTGAGCGCATCGACGGCCGCCTCGGCCAGGTCGTAGGCCTGCTGGGCCTGCAGGCGCTGCGCCGCGGTCAGCGCGTTGACCGCGTCGCCCAGGCTTGCGACGCCGCGCTGCACCGCGCGGACGGCGGCGCCGGCCGCCGCGGAGGTGGTGGCATATTGCTGCCGGGCGGACTCGACCTGGGTGATCAGGGCGGCCTTGAGCTCGGCGTCGGTGATCTTTTCAGCGGCCTCGCGGGCGGCGGTGAACGCCTTGTCGGCGCGGGCGTCGATGCGGCGCTGGGCGGCGGTGAAGCCGGCCGTGCCGCCGCCGGTCGAGACGCCACCCGAGGAGGCTGCGTCCAGCGCGGTCAGCGCGTCGTCGAGGCGCTGCTCGGCCTGGGGTGAGTCGATGACCGCGACGACCTGACCCTTGCGGACCCGGTCGCCGGCGTCGACGCGCAGGTCGGCGAGGGTGCCGTCAGCGGGCGAGCTGACGGTGGCCGCGGCGCGGGCGGTGACCGAGCCGGAGGCCTCGACGATCTCGTCGACGGCGCCGCGCCCGGCGGCGCC
>Ga0307515_10022530_pt1 | contig 11096 bp, 13 predicted proteins | sample 17_EM_MG_FD_194513 | JGI IMG/M metagenome (GOLD analysis project Ga0307515, IMG submission 194513) | Populus trichocarpa ectomycorrhiza microbial communities from riparian zone in the Pacific Northwest, United States - 17_EM | ecosystem: Host-associated > Plants > Roots > Unclassified | place... | reverse complement strand
TAAAAATAAGGTGGTTTATATTTTTGATGTCGCTCTATCAATCTAGATCAATTTTGTAGTCATCCAAGTATTTTGGGCGTCGCTTTGTGCGTCGTGGGCGACTGCCTGCTGGTTGGGCTACCTCATCATTTATAAGCCCTGCATCAACTTCTATAAAGCTATCTTCATCTAATACTATTTCAATCCTCTTCTTCTTGGTATTTTGCATAGATTTCCTAGTATTAGTTGTCTTCTTTTGAGCTTCTCTTGCAATCCTAGCTTCTTCTTGGGCGAGCTTTTTAGCCCGCGCATTCTCTTCCTTCTCTTTCTGCTGGATCTTCTTATTTTGGGCAATAACACGCTGCTTTTCTTCCTTTTCTAGTTGACGCTGGATCTTCTCATCAGCCTTCATTGCTTGTTCGTGTTTCTTGGCGTTCTCCTGCTCTTCTATAAGGTCCCTAGCTTGCTGTACCTTCCTAGGGGAGTAGAAGGTCGCACCACCATCCTCAGGGCGAGCAAGCTGTCGAAATAGGGGTTTCTGCCGCTGGCGCTTTTTCTGCTCATGCTTTAGGGCTTGCTGATAGCCTTGGATCCTTGATTCAAGTAGAATATTTGTTGCAGCAAGGTTCTGAATTGTCTTAGTAAGCTCCTTTACCCTGGTGTCGAAAGCATCGGTAACTACCTCCTTAAGCTTCTTCTCAATCTTCTTCCAATCCTGTGCAGTAAGGATTGACTTCGAAGACTCGCTAGAAGAAGGGCGCTCTTGCTCGGAGGCTTCCTTTGGCAGGAATTTGTCTAGAACGACGGTAGGCTCAAAAGGGGATAGCCCAGTCTTTTTGAACCCGCTTTCAATATTCTTCTTAGTAAAGGAGCGCCCGTACGCCTTCCAAAATAGCCGGAAGAAGTCCCTTTTAGTAAATCGACAGAAGCCCTCGCTCTCGTGCTGAAATTGGTTTAACTCCTGACTGTACGCCTGCGCTAGGGGTCGAAATAAGGAGACGTCTAGGGGCTGCAATCTATGCGTCGCATGAGGTGGAAATACAGCTAGGAGGATCCTATGAGAGTGGCAATAGTCGACGAACCTTATATTGACGTGCGATCCATGGCCATCTAGGATTAGGAGCCTCCAGTCCCTTCCGTTGCGGGCCTTCACCTTAGTTTCACGATCAAATAGAGTCGTCAACCAAGAGTAGCCTAAATCGTCGTTCGTCCAGCCCGTTGGTGAGCTACTAAAGAAGCAGGAGGCCTCCTTTGGATCATAATCTTGGAGCCAGGTATCCTGAATATTGCCAGATATAGCCTAATAGATGAGAGCGGGCGATAGGCTTAATCCATCAGCGCAAATGGTCGCTATTATAGTAATCCACTCTCTATTGCCATCCTGCACCATGTGCTTAATTCTTCCAGCGTCAAAAGCCTTTCTTGTAAAGATCCTCTTGGCTTTCTGAAGGAAACCAATGAGACAGCCTTTTTCATCCATGTTATACATATTACCCAGCTGGATCTCATATTCTTGAATTTTTCTTCCCATTAGCTCAAAATAAAGGCTATAATAGAGAGCCGAATCAGCCTTCTTTCGTGACTTACCAATTAGTGTAAGATAGCCAGTTTTTAGCTCTTTTTGGTAGTGGGATAGCCAGCGAGTAACCCAGTGCTCTCCAGGATTTCTTCCAGCAATTTGGCCTCCAAAATTACGCACCATAGCGTTTGTAGGGGGTAGTCCACGCTCGGTAAGGTCGTTAATGTACTTAATAAGGGCCTTCGATTGCGCATCTGAAAGGAGACGCTTATTATCGCGCGCATCCGAGTATGATTTGGTAACATTGCGATGTCGTCGAGAGAGGGTATTTCGATCAACACTGAACTGTTTGGCAGTCTTAGTGTAATTAGGTTTGTCCTGGAGCTTTAGACTAGCAAGTGCAGCCTGTAAACGTTCTTTGGGGTCAATTTTAGGGTCCATTATTAATGTCTTGTGGATAGAATTTGAATTTTGAAAATACGAGATTTTTGGTGGGGGACCGTGCATTTGGTGGCAGCGTGCATGATGTGGCGGAGACTTCTATACGTGTTAGGCCTGTCCAGGTGACGTGCCCTAGCGCCGTCGCAACATGTTAGATCAAGTCCTACGGCTATCGATAAGAGCCAGCCAATAGAATTAATAGGATCAAGGCTCCGTGACCATACGCGTATTTTTGATTCTGGTGTTCGCGCACGGTCCTCTAGGACGTCACCAGCCGAAGGGATAGCTTTAATATATTAATAGCGATAATTTTAAAAGAATTTTATATTAAAAACTCATTAGGTGTGCGCGTACGGGGCTAAAGTTCATCTAGTGTAAGATTTTGCAACGTGGCGTATTTCAACACTCCCTGAGGTTTGGTGGAGAATTCGTTGGTGATAAGGAGCAGTATGCCCGCACGTGCGCGTAGTGCACGTACCACGTCCATCTGAAACGCGTCCTGTAGAGAAATCAGCTGGAAACGGCTTGCGCCGACAAGTCGACCTCAGCTCTGGGACACCGACTAATAGCCAACACATATGTTGAACTAATTTACATTGCTCCAAGCTATTGAATAGGGTCACACCAATCAGGTTATTCTCCCTGTCAGCTCCTTTAGCCTGTTGACCAATCCTGATCGCGTGAGAGCGTCATTCTGCAAACGCATGAACAATTTCCTGGCAATAACGCAGCCTTTCAATAACGAAGCCATGGACACCATCATCTGACTTGTACGAAAGCGTGATGCCTCCGGCTCTAGTACTTGGCGAAGGTGGTCAGGGGGTTTCCTTATTTCTTTAACGCGTTGCGCAGTTCTTTCAGCGCTGGAGTCATCGACACAGCCTATCTCATCTGTTTTCCTCATTTTAGTCTAATCTAATAATAATGTCTACTGCTTATATTTTTCTAAGTATTTTTAAGCCAGTCACAATTCTTTTTTTCTGTTATATTATTTCATCTGTCTCTGGTGTTGCGGTCGACACACAACACCTCGATAAACGATTAAACGTTCCCGCTAGCTATGTTGCGGCTCCGTACTACCCAACTCCTCATGGGGGATGGGTGGCTGACTGGAGCGAGAGCTACAGAAAAGCAGCGCTACTCGTCGCCAACATGACTTTAGCAGAGAAAGCTAACATCACGTGCGGGTCTGGCTACGATATGGGTGGGCCCTATATGAATCAGTGAGAAGAGCCTAGCTGAACTGTTTCAGGAAGGTGTGTTGGAAATTCAGGAAGTGCACCTCGTCTTGGCCTTCCACAGCTTTGCCTCCAAGACTCAGCACTTGGAATCCGCAACTCGGATCACAACACTGCTTTCCCGGCTGGCATTACTGTTGGAGCAACATGGGACAAGTCGTTAATGTACGCCCGTGGTGTCGCTCTAGGTGCGGAATTCCGAGGAAAAGGAATCAATGTCTTCCTTGGGCCAACAGTTGGACCACTGGGGCGCAAACCGCGAGGAGGCCGAAATTGGGAAGGATTTGGCGCAGATCCGGTACTCCAAGCTGTTGGAGGAGCATTGACAGTTCAAGGAGTCCAGGAGCAAGGTGTCATTGCTACTATCAAGCACTATATTCTTAACGAACAGGAGATGTACAGAATGTACAGTATTGCCCAGCCTGGATACAGCTCGAACATTGATGATAGGACCATCCATGAACTCTATTTATGGCCCTTTGCGGAAGGAATCAAAGCCGGAGTGGGTTCCGTAATGGCCGCCTACAACGCGGTACGTGGAATTTCAAGGATAAATATACTTTTCGAGCTGACTTCTACAGGTCAATGGATCAGCATGTTCACAAAACAGCTACCTTCTGAATGGTATCCTAAAAGATGAACTCGGATTCCAAGGCTTCGTCATGTCCGATTGGCTGGCTCAGATCTCTGGAGTACCTTCCGCCCTCGCTGGCCTGGATATGAGCATGCCTGGTGATGGTCTTGTCCCACTATTGGGAGACTCTTATTGGATGTACGAACTTTCGAGAGCAGTGCTGAATGGGTCTGTGCCTGTGGACCGCCTCAATGACATGGTTACTAGAATAGTTGCGGCTTGGTATCAAATGGGCCAGGACAAAGACTATCCTCCTCCCAACTTCTCCACCAATACACAGGATGCTACCGGGCCACTATATCCAGGCGCATTATTCTCTCCATCAGGTGTTGTGAATGAATTCGTTGATGTTCAAGACGGACATGCAGCGGTTGCGAGGAACATCTCTAGAGATGCTATCACCATGCTAAAAAATGTCAACAACACCTTACCACTAAGTACAAATTCATCGCTCAAAATCTTCGGAACAGACGCTCAAAAGAATTCAAATGGCATCAATTCTTGCTCCGATCAAGGATGTGACAAGGGCACACTTGGCATGGGCTGGGGGAGCGGCACTGCAAGATACCCGTACCTGGATTCTCCAATGGACGCTATTTCCAGCAAAGCAAGCAACGTAAAATACTACAACACAGATACATTTCCCTCCGGCCTGACAGCTTCCTCCGGAGATATTGCCCTCGTATTCATCAATGCTGACTCTGGGGAAAATTATATTACCGTGGAGGGCAACCCTGGAGATCGAACAACGGCCGGACTCAATGCTTGGCATAATGGAGATACACTACTCAAGAATGCTGCAGCCACCTATAGCACAGTTATCGTCATCGTGCACACAGTTGGCCCAATTCTACTAGAAAAATGGATCGACCTTCCATCCGTTAAAGCGGTTCTTTTTGCACATCTTCCGGGACAGGAAGCTGGCCAATCCTTAGCATCGGTTTTATTTGGCGACGTCTCTCCAAGCGGCCATCTTCCATACACCATCCCCCACAATGAATCCGAAAGCCCCGCCAGCGTTGGTCTCGTCTATTTCGAGCTTGGCCAACCGCAAGACACTTACACTGAGGGCCTCTACATCGACTACCGCTACTTTAATGCCCATAGTATCAAACCACGCTACGCTTTTGGACACGGCTTGAGCTACACCACATTTTCTTTTTCCGATGCAATAATCACAGCCGTGACTTCTCTGACTTCCATTCCACCAGCCAGACCAGCTAAAGGCAGCACACCCAAATACTCTACTGCCATCCCACCCGCATCTGAAGCATATTGGCCCGCAAATTTCAACCGCATCTGGCGCTACCTCTACTCTTGGCTAGAGAAATCCGACGCTGACGCCGCTGCCGCCGTAGCCTCTACATCCAGCTATGTCTATCCCGCTGGTTATAGCAACACGCAGAAGCCTGGACCACCGGCCGGTGGCGCTCAAGGCGGGAATCCCGCTCTCTGGGACGTCGCATACACGGTCTCTGTTACCGTCACAAATACGGGAAACTTCAGTGGCCGCGCCGTAGTGCAGGGCTATGTGCAATTTCCCGCGGGGATTTCGTATGACACGCCCGTTATTCAGCTGCGGGATTTTGCCAAGACGGAAACGCTGGCCAAGGGCGAGAGTGAGGTGTTGACGCTCAGTTTTACCAGAAAGGATTTAAGCGTTTGGGACACAGTTCAGCAGAACTGGGTAGTTCCAAATGTGGGAGGTGACTATACGATTTGGGTTGGTGAGGCCTCGGATACCTTAACCTTAGGGTGCAAGACAGCGAGCCTGGGGTGCCAGAGTGGCTTGGTAAGTCCGGCGTAGTGAATTATTTATAAGAAATTCAGTTTGGGTGTTTGGGAGGGTGTTTTTACTATAGGTAATTGTAAATAAAGATTGCATGAACTTTTGGGGAGAGAAGAAATGTTGCAGGTTATACTGGACTCCTCTTTAGATATTCTTTACTAATCAAGATCTGTATAAGAATAGAAATCCCTGTTTCAAATATTTATATTACAAACAGTAAATCCTGATTACGATTACTCGAAGGAATAGAAAGCAAGGGTTCTTCATCCTAATCCACCACAGGAAGCAAAATATAGCTACCAGGGTTATCTTTACGACTGCAATACAATGTAGCGACGCCTTGTTCGTTGACATTCTCGACCCCTTCGACTTCCAAGGTAGCCCGGTCAATTGGAGGGAAAGCGTTCAAGTCTATACCAACCCTTCACTCTCGGCTTCTCGCCCTGTGGAAACTTCATGCTAATCAGCGTGCAGATATGTGTGACTTCGATGATCTCGCCTTCCCCCACGGGATTATACCCCTCTATACGTTGTATGGAAATCCAGCAGGTGATAACTTCGGGTCCGCTATTCGGCGGGAAATGCGTATCCTGCCTTGGGCCCTTGTAGAAAAGTACGTCAACATCCGACGTCAATCGTAATTTAGAAGCAACACGTATAAGCCAAGACTAGCAGCTCTTCTCGTAAGGAACTTTTAACTGCGTTCCAACTGTGCCGGATGGCAGCATCTTTTCCAAATAGACACAGATGTCTTACTATATGGTAGGACCTGCAGGGAAACTTGAATAATTATCCAGGTAAGCAAGAATTTCTTACGACTCCATTACAGTTATATTTAAATTATACCGAAGGACCCGAAACTGTACAGAGAATCAATGTATCAAAAGCCTGCTAGCAAAGTTTAAAGGCTCCGTTTCGCGCACTTGACGATGTCACTTCTTAAAAATCCATTCTCTAGTGAAATGGCATATAATGTATCTAGGACCCAACTTTACAAATACCATTTGCCGTCGGAAGGTCTGAATAAGACGGGGTAATCACTGCTTTAACTCGAGCAGGTTTATCTCAAAAGAAACACCCTTCACTGCCCGTGCACAGTAAAAGCCCCTTACCACGATCGGACGAAGTCTAAGAAACTACATATGCCTCTTCGCCTCCGCTAGTTGAGCTTCCAGATCCTCACGCCAAACCCATCGATACCGAGCGTCAATGTCCGGCTGGAGCTTTGACAGGTCGTCCCGAATTTTTGGTGCCACCAACTCGTTGGCCATACCCGCTAATCTGCTGAGCACGACTACTTTCTGTGTCCTTGGCCTTCGTACGGAATCGTAGGCTCTGAATGCTGTCTCTAGATTTTCGGCGTCGTTGATAGACCCTAGCAGACTGCTTAAGATATATGCGTCCTCCATCGCCATACCAGCTCCAGCGCCCAGGTTTGCTGTGCTTGCATGCGCGCTATCCCCCATAAGGCATATCCGGCCTCGGTAGTACTTCTCCGAGTGGATCAGATCGAAGAAAGCCCACTTGTCTCTGACTTCGAATTTGGAGATTAGATCAACGAGGACGGGATGCCACCCTTCGAAATCCTTAACCATATCCTCTTTTGTGGATGGTACAATCCATTGCTCATGGTTCCACGGCTGATCATTCCTGACGACACCAACCATGTTAATAAGCTTCCCGTGCTCCACTGGATACGTGATGATGAAGCCCCCATAGCCAACATACAACTGGCTGTTGAGTGCTATATCATCTCCTAGGATTTCTCTTGCCAGTTTTTCCGGAACCAGGGCCCTGTAGCCATATTCGCCGGTGTATTCCGGATTGACCTTGTAGTTGAACAAATATCCTCTTGTCTTGGACTTTATCCCATCGCAGCCAATGACCGCACTGGCTGTTGCAGTCGAGCCGTCTGCGAAGTGAAGCCGAACACCTCCCCCTTCGGGCTTAGAAAGTTCGTCGATACCCACCAGAGACTTGCGAAACGAAACAGTACCATCAGGGATGAGCTTGACCAACTCATCTAAGAACCGCGCGCGATGCACGCCACAACGTGTTCTCGTCCCATAACCGAGCTTCACCGACTCCTCATCTTCAAGATGCCATATGAGATCGCCGCACTTCTTCCCGTTTCCGTCTCGTGAATCCATGCCATAACGCCATGACAACCATGTGTGGATCCTGTCGGCCGACTCGTTGAATGTTGCGCATTTCTTGAAGCCGTGAAGCATCGCCGGGTCGATCAGATTAAGAGCTCGAGCCGAGTTGGGCCCAAAGATGACTCCAGCGCCAATCTCCCCAAATCCCGCTGCAGCTTCGTAAATGTGAGTTGGAACACCCTGCTTGATGAGGCCGATTGCCAGAGCAACTCCGCCAAGACCACCGCCTACTATGGCGATATTGAATGGTTTTGTAGGCGTCATTCCGTTTATTGAGCCCATCTTGAGTTTCGTTTGGAAAAGAAGAGGTATTTTCAAGAAGATGTTAAGGTACTGAGAAGAGAGAGGCCGTCTTAAGAAATAGGTCGCCAAAGACTTGATCAGTGAACAACCAATGATATCACTCAACTGGAGTAGAGAGCTTCGTGATTCGATAATCTTAGATCGTGACCTTCTGAGGACCGAGAGAACCTCCTGGTGCACTAACCCTTCAAATATTGGTTGTCTCACACAATTCCGCTCAACTGGGGCCTAACGCGGCGTGACAAAGGGAGACTTGATGCAGCACCTTGATTCACCCCGCAACTGAAAGAGCTAAGCATGGGTTCGTGCAGCAACACGGTCTACGCGAAAGCCAAACTAAGCGGCTTGTCAAAGGTATTAGATTCCACAGTTCTTGCTGGTATTATTGGTTTTCAGAAAGCCGCATGTTTCGCCTCCCTGAAGTTTTTCCCGTCGAGAGGTAATCACAGCATGTTTTGAAAAGTACATTTCTTTGGCACTACTCTCTATTTAATGCTTGAGAAGCTGTGCTCTCATCATTCAATTGTGTATTTACTATCAATTGTGTTTGTATTAGAACTAGACTTAGGACTGAAAGAATCAATTCTCGGGCGCTGGAACTGGGAACTTCATTCTCCACCTGCTACCCCAAATTTGAGTAGCAATGACAGATGCAAGTGAGACGGCTACAATAGCTGCTTGACACCCAAACGTAATTGCGGGACCGTTATGTGCGATCCAATTGGGATTGAAATATGTGATGACAAAGCCACCTATTCTTCAAGTTATTAAAATTCAATGGTGACGAGTAAGAGCCTTACCAGTAACACGCCAGAAATTAAGCCATGATGAGGCTAACGCCACGTGCTGTGGGAAGCAGTCTAAGACATATGCAGAGATGACGGTCGTAGCGGCAAGCGTAGCGAATGTATTGAGGCTCCAGCCAAATACAACACCAATCCAATGGAGTGGGTGCTGTAGAACCTGCCCGTAAAGCACCTGAGAACATATTGCGAAGACAACGGTAACCCAAGCACCCCACAGACGGTTCTCCAGTTTATGACCCATGGTTTCGGCGGATGAAAGAGTTTTGTAGCCAGTCATCGAAGACATGACCCCACAGTTCTGCAATAATAGCATTAAGCATAGGGGCAAGGTAGAGAAGGGATGTCGTTGTGTCACTGAAGAGACAGGGCGGCGGTTTAACGAATTGGGTGACTGAGGTTGGAATCCCGATTGCCCACATATACGGTACAAGGAAGGTGGAGCGTTTTTAACGTTAGTATCATTCTTCGGGTTTGAAAGGTATACTCGCAAGGCACAGTTAAGTAGGGCAGATACGAGACAGCTATTAGATCCTTGATTACGGTGCTAATCGTTGGTCTCCCGCTTGTTCCAAGCCCGGCAACGCCAGTCAAGAGCTTGATTCTGCCCAGAGCGCCCTCAGATTTCGGAGTCCGCTCCGAAACCTTCCGGTCGTGCAGGGTTTCATCACCAAAGCAGATAATCATGAGTGTCGAAAAGTCATAGAATGCGACCAAGGCGCCAAGGTCCTGCCTCCAATTGATATTCTGGATTAAGAATCTAGCAATGAACGGGCCAAGATATGGGTCAACGAGGTAAGTAAAGGCCCAAAGGTTGATCTTACGAGCGCGACCTTGGAAAAAGAACATGTCGTGAATCACAGTGAGCCCGATGACCTGTGGAGTGTTGAGGAAACACTGAAAGGATCGACAGGCAGTGAAGCCGGCCTAAGTAGGTGCTTGGGGGGCATAATGCAAGAGAGCAATTGCGACTAAAATAGGACTGGGAGTCTACCAAGACAATCAATTTGGAAGTCAATGTTGACGCTGAAGAACAAAAGACTAACCTACCATATCGCTGAACTAAAGGTACTGCTAGGATGCCACCGGGATCTTGCAAGAAGATGCCTCCGCTTAATGACTTTGCGACATCGGGAATTGACATATTCCAAGTCAAAGCCTGAGCTTCGAACAATGTGGTCCCCCAAGTTATACCCCAATCAGTCAACAAGGCACTGAAGCCCAAAACAAATAAGACGGTATGCTTCTTCGTCCATGACCAATTGAGAGGGTCTGCTGGATCATCGCTTGGCTGTGGGATGAGGACGATCTTGCTGTCAGGACTTGTACATCAAGGTCTGAGCTGGACTTTTCTCCCGCGTCTATGGTAACAACATAAGTACCCTCGACGTCTGCGACTGTCTTCTTCTCCACGTCCATGGTCAGCTGATTATCCTCTCCTTTATCAGAGGGTTCTCGGCTTGATTGAGATCTGAATGAACCGTACGAAGAGGCCTCCAGGGCTTGCATTGTGCTCTCAACTGAGCCGAGCCTGCCGACGTTGTTTTCATTCCCATCGAATCCCACCAACACCAAGCCTTTTAGTGGCATGAACTCCCATGCAAAAATATGAAATTTGTGAACTTGCAGGCGCCTTAACTGCAGAATTTTAAGAAACCTGAACAGAAGTGCGGCCAGGGACGAGTTCGGGGCTCAACGGTCAAGTCCCGGCTATTTTCAAAACACCTGACTCGGGGAGCCGCGCGGAGGCAGCTGTGGCATCATCCAGGACATCATTCCGCTTTCTCGCCGAAAGCCACGCCGGCAAGAGTTCTTCATCGGCATCTAGCTCTTAATTTTGTATGGGAATAACGGGGATGTCACAGCCGACGACGTAAATATTCCCTTCACCCAATACTTTCCTGCTAGCAACGGCTTGAGCGCCGGAGCGGACGTACAAATTACGAGGAACGTCAAAAGTCGCTCAACTTTACGGATTTATTAAACCACACTAACATAGGTTTTTTAATTTTTAAATAAATAAAGGTATTAAGGTACTTAAAATATTATACGGAGGTCGCTGTCTAAAGTTTTTACACCTTCCTAATTAGGAAGTTAACTTACTAACTCTATTAGTATATTATTATTTTTATATTTTTATATTTTTATATACAATTCTATAAGCATTATATAATTTCTAAATTAAAATTATTGTATAGTTAATAGCATTGAAGTAGTTATTATAACCTAAA
>Ga0307515_10022529_pt1 | contig 11096 bp, 7 predicted proteins | sample 17_EM_MG_FD_194513 | JGI IMG/M metagenome (GOLD analysis project Ga0307515, IMG submission 194513) | Populus trichocarpa ectomycorrhiza microbial communities from riparian zone in the Pacific Northwest, United States - 17_EM | ecosystem: Host-associated > Plants > Roots > Unclassified | place... | reverse complement strand
TTTTCGATAGCACATGTACATAATATCTAGAGTATTTTTACATGCAGGAAACACCTCGTAGTAGAAGTCGAATGAACACCATAGAAAGCGCACAATCGCATGTTCAATGGAACGTCGACCAGTCAATTTTCGTTTTCGAGTTATATTAGAGGTACTGTCCAAGAGGAATAAGAGGCAACCCGATTTCAGGTGCGGCGGTGCACTCACTTTGTGCATGAAGGTATGTGATGACAGTGAATTTCGTCATTTTCAATTTCTGAGCTTGTTTCCGAGCGCCGTCGCTGATGGCTAGACATGGTCTATTTAAGTTTTTATCTAAGTCCGAATCACAACAAGTCACCAATAGATCGAGATCGGCGCAACCCCGCAACCCCAAACTTGAACCCTTCCACGTCGGTCACCCCCTGTCAAGTCCCCCCGACCCCATACCCTCCCCATATCGGTCTACGATACTTGTGAGTGCGATTCAGCTTCCCGATCGTCGTGTGCTTTCCTACCGTTGGAACGCGTGAGCCCAATCTGGGCTGGGATCGCGAACCAGGAGGCCGTTTCTGGACTGGCTAACATTGTCTGTGTATTTAAATAGGTGTGATACACAGCATGACATGCTCAGCATTCCATTCGGCAGTGCATGGAGTGTAGGGCTGAGATTTGTCGAAATTCAGACAACTGCAACGATGCCCCTCGATACTCCTTCATCTTATGGTGGCACCCTCGTAGATGCTCCAGTCTACCCTCATGCTTCAACCGTCAAGTAAGTCGCTGCCACGGTCAGCCAATTGGCAGGCCAAGTCGAGTGGCTGGCTCGCCTGACCTCAAGCTCACCTCCTCGCTTCCTATGGCTATAGATCAACCGAATTGGAGGTCACAACAGTCCCCATCTCGAGCTCCTGTTCCCACATGGAGAATTACCAGGTCCGATCGAACGCGTCCCCGTACTCACCACCAAATATTCGATTAGTGGCACAATTGCCCTGAATCCTGACACATGTCCCACCAGCACCCAGGCGAAGCTCGCTGTAGTGGTAAGCAGTCACTAGACCATCCCACTCAGCAATCGTCTTCGTCACCCATCACTCTCTGCTGACTTACTGGGTCTATAGCTCGAAGGTGCTTTCTACTGGTCAACACCCATCACGAAAATGGCACCCGCCCCTCAAGTCCCACCACTCGGAATTCGTTCTCTCAGCAGGAGATCTACTGGTCGTCCCGTCCCCACCCAAACAACGATAGAGCACAAGTACGTCTTCTTTTACACCTCCATGGATCTTTCATTCTCATCCTCTGATGCTCCCTCCGAAAACAGTCCCTCCATGCTCGATAGCACCTTTTCACAGACTGCACCTGGAGCTAGTGCGTGCATCCACTTTTTCGTGATAACTCTCCTCTCCTGACATGTGTGTTTCACCAGACTAGACACACCCTCTGTCTTCGAACCCAGCCAGATTCGATCTACGCTACTCCAGCAAAGGCCAAGATGTGGAACGAACACCCTCTACAAGCATCCTCGCACTCTGCCCCACCATGGCAGATGCCCACCGCCACCCATGGGGGGATCAGCCGCACGCTGAGCCTGAACACGTCGAGCCTGCCGTTCAAGGTCGTGCTGACACTCCTGAACCTGTGCGTCATGCTGCGCGACTCACGCAACACAAAGACAGACATGCAACCAGAGAGCCTCAAGTCCTTCGTCGCATACTCAACCACCTGCACCGCCAGGTCGGCGCGCGAGCAGGAGCGCGACGAACAGCTCGCCCAGAGCAAGCCCTTCAATCTGTCCATTCGTCCATTGGTCCGTTTGTCTCCCACAGTCTACGCAGACGCTCAAAACCTCAAAAATTGACCTTTTTCTGCTCTCAGGAATCTGCTTTCAAGCGCTCTCTACTCAAGCTTTCCAGACTCTTCCTGTAGCCACTTGTTCACCTGCTGTAAATGCCTGTTTCAGCGGTTTCTTGTGCTCACGCATCGTCTCGAGGTACACAGCCTTCTGTCTCTGTCACTTTCCCCTTGCTAACCAATTCCTCCAGCATTTCGTTCTTGGATGTCTTGGACCATTGGCACCAGGTAGGTGAACTCTTACCGACCCTTTCTTATGCATAGGTGTCTGACCAGGTATTCTAGAGCCATCGACGTTGCGCATTGTATATGAAAACCTCCTTGCCAATTCCGCCTTGTCTTCCCTTATTATTGTAGTGTTTTGTTAGATATAATTCACAATAAATATTCATTCTGTCTTTTTCATAAACATGGTGAAAATCGCATTAAATTTGTAGTGTTCACTGTAAATCTCACTACAAGACATGTTGAAATTCACCGAGAAAACACCATAAATCAGACAAATCTACTATTAAAATTCACCAGATCTATTACTGAAATTCACCAGACCATCAAGTGAAATTCACCAGACTGTCAAGTGAAATTCACCAGACCATTAAGTGAAATTCACCAGATCTTCAGGTGAACTTCACCGGGCCTTGAACCACCACATTTCGTGGTGAAACATGTGGTGAGATATGTGGTGTATTTACTGTGGTGAAATTCACTATATACATTTCGCTCAGTGAAATAGTAAAGAGGAATATGAAATATAAGGTGGAGCCCGCTCGCTAAAGTAAAACACCATAGGTAAAGTGGAGTAATGTGTCATCGTATCCGCCGTATATACCCGAGGGCCAATGTATCCGGCGGGAATCATAAGTCCGTATATCACTTCACCATAATTCCTACGAACCGACGGGATATGCGTAATGGTAATTGGAGTCGGTTCGATTTGGTTCCGATTGATTTGGTTCCGATGGGTTTGGTGTAGTTGAATGGATAAAGGAAAAATCGGAATTAAATCGTGTAACGCACGGGGCGTGACAGTATCCCCCCTCTAGGAGCCGAGCCCACGAGGCGACAGTGGAAAGGCCCATAGAGTGGCGTGGTGAATGAATGGGGGATAGGCGCCGTGCGAAGCAGAAGGTGCGTGCGAGGCGTGGCAATAAGTTGAACTCTTCCGTATAACGAGGTCTGCGGATAAAATCCGAAAAAATGCCCAACTTTGAGTAAGTGACGCCAGGCGGAGTAGACGAGGGTGCTGAAGTCAACGTGTGCGGCAGAACACCATGCGATATGTGCAAAGAGCGCGGGTTGGATTGTAAAATGCACAAGCACAGGCGTGCTGGTTGCAGGGCGTGCAATACACTCAAACTTCGATGCAGCCACCTTGCGGAGCTGGAGGAAGGCGAGCAAGTGCCTGAAAATCAGCCGGCGGCATCGCAGACGGAGACACCGGAGACGATTGAGGAGCAGGCCGCGATCGAGGAAGTTCCGGCAGTCGAGGGTAGTTTGTTTGATGTCGATATGCTGTTGGAACCCCGATCCGAGGCGATGATCGGCGATGAGGTAGCCCCAGAGGCGGTGGATTCGATTGCGACGGAAACTGTGGCGAACAGAGTCACATTTGCGATCCCAGAAGCGGAACGTGTTATCGACCTGGCCAGTCCTCCTCTTTCGGCTATTGCGACGGATTTAGCGCTAGAAGAGGCGATGGACGCAGCGTTCGAAGGATTAGGGCAACCATCGGTGGAGGCGAATCCCGAGTAAGTCGTCATAAATCGGGACGAACAGAGGCTGATTGATGGATAGCGGGAAATGCACTCGATGCGTCGGGAAGAATGAAGAATGCGTCGTAACGGGAAGAAATCGCACATGCAATTCCTGTCGGCGTATACACAAGCAGTGCTCGTATGGTGGAGTTCCGTTGACAAGAGGACGTCCCAAGAAAACCCCTGGGAGTTCAAGTAGGTCGCGGGATGCGTCGGACGAGCCGGTTGTGAGGCGTCGGAGGGCGGCGAGGGCAATCGTTGTAAGTGACAGTGACGAGTCGGACGACCAGTTGGTTACGAGGGCGGAAATGGAGCGTAGGCTCTACGATTTGGAGCGGAAGATGGAGCATAGGCTGAAGAACGCGATCACAAGGTTGGATGTGGACTTCGGGCTGATATCCAAGCACATCTTGCGGATCGACGAAGCGGGATACGGGCGAGAACACGGGTGGAAGAAGACGGAATCGGGAGAAACGGAATGGGAGGAAGCATATGCGGAGGAGGATACAGGAGAGGTTGCGGAAGAGGATAAGCAGACGGAAGAAGAACAGGAGAACGAGAACGAAGACGAAGCGGAGAAGGAGAAGGAAAAGGAAAAGGAGACGCAGGCGGAGGCGGAGGCGGAGGGAGAGAAACAAATGGAGGAAGAGCCGTAGCCCGCAGTCTTTACATGTAAAATATCTTTTGAAACAATTTCTTTCGTTGCCAGAACAGAGAAGATAAGGAGAATTTCTGAAACTTTGAGAAACAAAATGACAAAAATATAAAAAGAGAAAAGAAAATGGGTGTTGAAACCCGATGATAAGAATTTCAGGGTTACGCCTGATTACGACCTTTAAGCCGCTTTTTGTGCCGAGTAAGGCGGGCGGCATGGTCTGGAGCAAAATGATCGGGACCGGGTTTTTCGGGATAACGTTGATGGAACTCTTCAATGACTTCTTTGGCGTGAGCGAGATTTGTAGCGGGGAGCCATTGGAATTCTTCGTCGGTACCTTCATATCCCATCCAGCGGACATAATAGAACAGTTCGCAGCTGGACCAGAATCGGAGGTCGTACTTGGAGTCGAGGATTTCGCGGATTTCGTATTCGACTTCACCTTCTATTTCGATTGGTTCAGGAGGCGGAGGTTGTCGGTTGGGAAAACGATTTTCTACGGAGGGCTCGACTTGCGAGACATGGAAGACGGGATGGATGAGGCGGAGTTCATGAGGGAGACGGAGACGAATGGAGTTCTTTCCGATACGGTCAATAACTTCAAATGGACCGAGATATGGTTCGGCGAGTTTACGAGTCGGGCGGGTTGTCTTGATATTCTTGGAGACAAGGAAAACCCTATCGCCTGGTTTGAAGTCAGGTGGCGGAATTCTTCGCTGGTCGGCAGAGACTTGATAATGCTCTTGAGCGAACTTGAGGGATTCTGCAAGGTACTTGTGGAGTTCGTTGAGATCGGTTGCGAACTCTCGTGCGCGAAGTGAAGCAACATCCCGTTCGGGATGGATGTCGAGAACTGGGTGATAGCCCTTATTGGCGAAGAAAGGCGAAACACCAGTTGAGGCGTTGGGAGCATTGTTGTAAGCAAATTCCGCGAGGGGAAGGAGATCGGACCAGTTGTCTTGTTGGTAAGAGCAATAGTGTCGGAGATATTGTTCGAGTGTCTGGTTTGCTCTTTCAGACTGGCCATCGGCTTGCGGGTTATATCCCGATGTGAAGTGGATCTTAATGTTCAGTAATGTTCCAAGGGATCGGAAGAATTGTGAAGTAAATTCCGAACCGCGATCGCATGTAACATGCACGGGAACACCATGCTTGGCGAAGACGTGATGGAGGAATAATCTTGCGATTTCAGGAGCGTCAACTTTGTTGTGTGTCGGAATACTGATGAGCTGCTTGCTAGCGCAATCGACAATATTGAGGATGGCAGTGTGACCTTTGGATGGCGGGAGTTGTTCGATGAAATCAAAAGAGATAGAATGCCAGGGTCGAGGAGGAATGGGTAATTGTTGAATAAGTCCGAAAGGCTTGTGGCGGGGATTCTTGTTGCATTTGCAGGAGATACAACTGTTAACAAAATCTTTAACATCAGTGCGGACGTTAGGCCAAACATAATCAAGTCGGAGCAACTTGAGTGTGCGACTTTGTCCGGGATGACCAGCAGTCGGGTGATCGTGTTTGAGCTGCAAGACGCGAGTGCGGAGATTGCCAGAAGCAGGACTAGAGTCGGGAACATAAATGCGATGATTGATCAATAAGAGACCGGAAGGGGAAAGGGAATAAGGGGAATTGGGAGGAAATGGTTTGGAAAGGAGATCGTGAGCGAACTTGTCGGTAATGAGGGCTTCGCGGATATCGGTGTGAAGTTGATCAGTATCAATGGTTTGAAGGACTTGATCGACGATCGGATGTAAACCTGTAGCGCGTAAAGAGGCAGTAAGTTGTTCTTCGGAAAATACTGGTCGGTAATTCTGCGGATTGACAGACGAATAGTCTTTCTCCCCCCCTTTTGGGTACATGTCCAGTCGGCGGGTAAGTGCGTCGGGTTTTGCACCAAGTTTGCCGGGGTGGAAGCGAATAGTGAAGTTGAAGGTGGAGAGGAATTCTGACCAGCGAGCTTGCCTGCGCGAGAGCATTTTGGTGGTGGAGAAATACTCGAGGTTCTTGTGATCTGTAACTACATCAATGCGGAATTGTGAGCCTTCGAGGTAATGACGCCAGGTCTTGAAGCTTTCGAAAATCGCGAGCAATTCCTTGTCATGTGTGTCGTAATTGAGCTCGGCATCGGTGAGGGTACGGGAGTGGAATGCGATAGGATGGATCTCGCCATCGGAAGTCATGGAGGAAATAATGCCAGCAATGGCGTAGTCGGAAGCATCGGTTTCAACCAGCATGGGATTGTCGGGGGACCAGTGCGTCAGCACAGGGGCTTCGGTGAAAGCGGTCTTGAGTGCGCGGAACGCGGAGTCGACTTTATTGGTCCAATCCCATGGAATATTTTTGCGAGTAAGGCGAGTAAGAGGAATATTAGAAATGGAGAGACCAAGAAGAAACGAATCCGGACAGTCTGTAACCATTGCACTCAACCTAGCTTCAGGAATTGCGGAGTTTTCGGGTTGAGTGGGCGCGCTACCCGATGTTACGCAGGGGCCCGGCGTGCCAGCGAGACTGCGGTTCAAAAATCCGTATTAGCAGCATCCTCCGACGAATCGGATTCTTCTGCAACGGAGTTGATGACTTGAGCAACACGACCCTTGGGTTTTGAGCCGTTTGAAGTGTTGTTAGTCGACTTGGTGGAGGAGGAGTTGGAGTTCGAAGAGGACTTATCGTCCGAGGGTTTTGGTTTGGCGGGTTTGATCGGACAAACAGCACCATGGCTTTCACCGCAATAGGTGCAGAGACCCAATTTCTCACGACGAGCGCGTTCGGCGGGAAGGAGTTTGCCGTCAGGACCGAGGATTTTGGTGAGGTCCTTGGTGGAGGAAGAAGGAGTGGAGCGGGAATTATTGGAGGATTTAGAGGTAGAGGTAGAGGTAGAGGTAGAGGGATTTGGAGTCGAGGAAGAGGGTTTGGAGGAAGAGGAGGACTTTGACTGTTGCGTACTGGAGGAACCTTTTCCCTTTTGATCGGAGTTACGGGATTGAGCGGCTTCGGATTTCTTACGCTCGTCCTTGCGCTTCCAGTGACGATTGTCAGCTTGTTGAGCTTCTAGGACTAATTGGTCGAAGTCAGCAGGCGGGTCTTTTTGAATCCACACATCTTTGAGGCGTGTAGGGAGGCCATTGTAATACAGTTGGCGAAGAACTACATTTGGCCAACCGAGTTCATCGGCATATTCCTTGAACATGACGGTGTATCGATGGAGGTGACTGTTGTGCGACATTTTGAGTGCAAGGAGTTTATCCAATGCCCGTCCGATGCGGTCGGGGTCACCGAAAATGGTTTCGAGCTCGAGGGAAAATTGAGCCCAATAATTGACCTTAGGATCCGTGGATCCAGCTTCGATGAAACGGCGGAAATGCCGCTTAGCCATACCATCGAGGTGGTTAATGGCATAGATGACACGGGATTTTTCGGTCTGGAAAGTGCGGGGTTTGATATCAAAAATGAGACCGCACTCGAAGAGGAATTCTCGAAGCTTAGTGGGGTCATCACCACTGAAGGGAGTCGGAGCCTTAGCATCGCCCTCTTTGGGATGCGAAACAGGGGCAGGTGGCGCTGCCGCGGGAGCCTGAATAATGGCCTGAAGCGCTGGGAGCAGACTCATGACGAGGGCCTGATTACTAGCCCACATAGCGGGGTCAATGCCAGCGGGAGCAGGAGGCATAACAGCGGGAGCGGTATTTTGAGGGACTTGATGCGGGGCAGGATGTCGGATGAACGGTAGGGAAGGAAGAGGTGGCGGGAAAACAGGAGGAGCGGAAGTAAATGGTGGGACAATAGGAACAGGATTTGAGGTAAGCGGAGTAGGATTTGAGGGAATAGAAATGGGATTTGAGGGAAGAGGAGTAGGATTTGCGGGGAGAGGAGTTTGAGCAACAAGTGGTGTCGGAATATGAACTGGAGTAGATGATCGAAGTGGTGTAGAGGAATGCTGTGGTTCATCTTGCAGAGGATTGGCTTCGTGCTCAGTAGAGGCAAGACCTAGCGCAGCGAGAGGGACAGGAGCGGAGTCCGACTCATCGAAATTAATTGCGCCAGGAATCCTGGTAGAAGGACCAGCTTTGGAAAAACGTCCTCTAGTGTTGCGTAATGCCATAGTGAACGATAGAACTCAATTGAAGTTTTCGGATACTGTTAAAGACAACTCCGATCCGAGGCTGGAGGAATTAATCGGAATTATACGTCTTTGGGATTCGGCGTATTTCTTGAGTATCGTATCGAAGACGATGGCGGAGGAATTGATAAGAGTAAGAAGATGATTGGAATGGAGTAAGACCCTTAGGGAGACGATTGGGAATGAGTAGAGGACCGGTTCTTAATTCGATCCGAAAACTAGAGAAGTATGCGGGAATACATGGGGGTTTAAATAGTAAAGAGGAATATGAAATATAAGGTGGAGCCCGCTCGCTAAAGTAAAACACCATAGGTAAAGTGGAGTAATGTGTCATCGTATCCGCCGTATATACCCGAGGGCCAATGTATCCGGCGGGAATCATAAGTCCGTATATCACTTCACCATAATTCCTACGAACCGACGGGATATGCGTAATGGTAATTGGAGTCGGTTCGATTTGGTTCCGATTGATTTGGTTCCGATGGGTTTGGTGTAGTTGAATGGATAAAGGAAAAATCGGAATTAAATCGTGTAACGCACGGGGCGTGACATATTTCTAGTATCGCTGGGGCTCGACTTACCATCCAAGCCTCAGATGGCAACGTACCGAACCATTCCCATCCAGCAGAATCCTCAGCCACCGACTCCAGCGGCCTCAGAGTTCAACACTCGGCCGACCCTTCTGTCGTCGGCGAACACGGACGGCCTGTTGGAGACGGTGTGTCCCATTTCCCAATCGATTCCCCACCGTCTCCCCATCACTACGGGCCCCCGGGATCCTGCCAACAACCCGCTCTTCTGCGGGGTGAACCAGAAGAGCTGTATCACGAGCCTACCCCCGCTCCAGTCCATGAGCAACCAGATGGGTTCCCACATGAGAACTTATCTGGTGAGCCTCCTGTACGCTCTCCCATTCATCTTTCGGACCGAGTTTCCACGATCGTCCAACGAGCAGGACGGAGTCCTCCAACCCCTCGATCACCAGGAGATGGAGGAGGCATCCAAGAGGTGGAAGAGCTTCAGCTCGCAGTCAAGGGTGCCGGCGCCCCTCAATTTCATGTACCCGCGATACGACCGCGGCGCGGTCTTCGCTGCACTCAACCAATTGTCCTTAACCACGCCGTTCACCAGTATGGCTGTGACATTGATTTCGGCGACGTACCCGTCTCGCTATGGCTGGAATCTACCCGACATGTTGATCACATCTCCTACTATCCCGACATGCCGGATTCCTGCTTCAGAATCACATTCATTGACTGAATCCTATCAATTCTCTCAGTTCAAGGATGGAATTGCGGTCAAGGGACCGGATTCCTTGCAAGTTTACCACGACAAGTCTCATATTCCAGCCCACACGCAAGGATTCCAATACGATCTCATCACCTATCCGTACGGCTGGTCAGATGGAATCGAGTCCTTCTGCAAAATCGGCCAATACCATCCTCACTGTGCCGACCCTCATTCCCGCGCTCATGTTGAGCGGGATTTCCTAGCGTACACCATGGGGGAACCAAGCCTTTTCAAAGTACTGGACGAGTACCTCAATATCATATACTCCAACGCTATCAGCAAAAGTTTCCAGTGGCTTTGGGGTTCCCCCACTCCTGTTATCGACAGTCCCCGTCATCGTGCTGCGCTATCCAATCTCTATTCACAAGTCAATCACCAGCAGGGACAAGTCTTGCACTCCAAGAACGGACTATGAATTATCATTCCCGACGAAAGATGGATCAATTGGAGGATGTTTTCACCGACATCACAGGACGAGTTCACGAGAGTTGCCTGGGCTCAGCTCACCCAATTCGACAAAACCGCTTTTATGACATGCCTAAGTGAAGGAAAACTCGATGGAATATCCACCTTCATCGACTTCGCTGACGACGCCACGCATGACCAGTTCTGGACCACCGAACTGGACGCGCTTCGTCGCTACTACATCGAGTTTATCTCTCACACCGGCGCTTTTCATTACTATAACCTCTACGTCATACAGGAACTCGCGTATTACAACGAACCCTTCGATATTCCACTCCATACGGATTGGAAGAAAACGGAACGTCCCTATTTCATCTTCCTTCCATATTCCGGCCTCGTAGTCAAATGGGACATAAACCACCAAACATGGACTTATGACGATTCCGATCGTAAGAGTCTCAGTCCCTACAGTCCCGGAGATTACAGTCCTTTCGACAGCAGGTCCAACTCGTCTTTGGATCCAATTGACACGTTCGAGGGGGAGGATAGAGATTCCAAATAGGTGCGTACGTCAAGACACGGGGGGGTATGTTATAGAACGGGTACTGGCAGATGGTTATGACTTGACGCACGTGTGCGTCGGAGAAGAATAGGGTACTTAGCGTAGTAGGCCTTGGTCATTATCCTCTGGGAGGATAATCTTTGATAGTTGTTTCCAATTGATTACTGCTTGTATCGCGTGCTAAACCGGTTTCCTTTGTTACCGCGGTGGCATACAAAGGGATCGGCGCGCACGAGAAACCTATGTATTATCCAAAGCTCCACAAACTGCGGACGCATCGCTAAGGGAGTCATCTGGTATGATTTCCGCAGCCGCAGTTGTGTTGACACGGACCCCACTGCGGAGAGTGCACCTATAAGGGGGCTCTCCTGGCGGGCTTTTATATATCATCTTTTTACCATAAACCATTTATCCATAGCGCCTTAAGAGCCCATTAGCAATCCTATCTAAATAGAGATAAGGAGTGCCAGGGACAGTAGG
>Ga0307515_10022528_pt1 | contig 11097 bp, 2 predicted proteins | sample 17_EM_MG_FD_194513 | JGI IMG/M metagenome (GOLD analysis project Ga0307515, IMG submission 194513) | Populus trichocarpa ectomycorrhiza microbial communities from riparian zone in the Pacific Northwest, United States - 17_EM | ecosystem: Host-associated > Plants > Roots > Unclassified | place... | reverse complement strand
ATAGCTGAGTTATAATTGATTGCCAAAAATAAATAAATTAAAAAGCTATTTTTTCCTCTGTTATTTGTAGAGTTTTTGAAATGGTTTATATATATATATATATATATATTCTTTTTTATAACCCGGGGTGTTCGTGTCAGCTTACGCGCACTACGACTAATCCCCAGACTCACTGAACACCCTGCAAGCCCAGTAGACAAATAAAGCACCGCAGGCGCAGGGATACACAAAGAGAATCGAACCCGGTGCAGAGAAAGGGAACAAATCCCTACCCCTGCTAGGCCACGACCTCATGTGCGGTTTATATTATATTTTTTAGTAACACAACTGGTTATTTACTCGCTTGATGTTGTGGGTTTGTTTTTGAAATCTTTTTTTATTTAGTTCTTTTTATAATTAATACACACTTAAATCCCAAAGAGAAAAATACATTTTGTTAGGTGATTTGTTTTTGTTCATATATCTTTTTTCATTTATATAAAATGTATTTTTTTGTTAGCAGCATATTGTTTTTGAATAAAAGACGTAGGAAGAATTTCTATCATTTGAGTTTTAATAATGCATTTCCTTTTTTTTTAAAATAAAAACATATATTTTTAATAAAAAACCAGTATTTTAAATAAAAAACTATCATGATATCAAAACAAGTTTTAATATAAAACATTAAAATAATGCATCAATATTTTGGATGTGATTGAAAAGGAAAAAACTAATTAATATTATAAAATTAGGTAAAAACTAATTAAAATAATAAAAATAAAAATTCTTATTTTCATTGAATATTCATTAGCACAATATTCTTAAAATATTTTTGCATATTATCTATATAATAATTAAAAAATAATTGTTAATGTTACCACAAAAACCTATAATGTAATTTAAAAACTATGACAAAATTGAATAATAATTTAAATACCATTTTAATTATTTTTTATTTAGAGTGCATTTTAATCAAAATCTAAAAAAATATTCTTGGTAAGAAGAAACCTAAAGGGCTACAGAAAGAGGCCAAACGCCTGGGTCTTTTTCTTCTTTTTCTTGTCTTTTTAAGGGCGGATGATATTATATATATATATATATATATTAAAAAATAAACGAACAATGTGTCATGTACTGGTTCAAATTCCTTCTATCTGTAGTTGATTGAAAGTCAAAATTTAAGTTTTTAGACCTTGTATACCCATTTTCTAAGCTACTTTCACCTAAAAAATCTAATAAGAATCCTAAAATCACATTAAATCCATTTCTAATTTTAAAACACCTTTTAATAGTTTAAAAACCTCAAAATTAAACCAAATAAAAAAATCTTTCCAAACCCCGATCTTTTTTTTCTTTTCCCAATAAGATAAAAACTTCAAACCACTTTAATGACATTCTTCTCGGTAATATAAACTCATTGACACTAAAATCAACTTTTTTGTTGTTGAAATATGGCAAACCAATCTCTTTCTATCTCCTCCCTTCTTTTTTAATGACTCTCTTTATATTTTTAGAGACTGAAATATTAAACAAATAAAGTTTAAGATCAAAGGTACATTACATGAACCACAAGAGCTAAACATTCATAAACTAAATATTTATGGACAAAAATGATTTGTTTTTCACGCAAAAATGAAATGGACCTTTTTTTGTATTTTTTTAATTTTATGCTTTTGATTGTTTTTCATACTATATATTTAAATAAGATTTTATTAAATTAGACTCTAATTCAATCTTGAGATTTTATCAAACATTTTGATTTTGAAAAAATATGCAAAGAAAAGAATATCTCAGCACATAAAATACTACCAGGATAAGAAGCAAAGATAAAATTAAAAATAAATAAAGTTCAATGACTAAAATGAAAATAAAATAAAATGCCATTGTTCATTAAATAGAGCCATCCATAATGAATTTAGACAAATGCATAGTAATGCATAATACCAAAACAATATTCTTCTAGTTTTATTATATAATATTTGTGCAATAATGTTAACATTTTTCATAACAGTGTTGTATTAATCTGGTTGAAAATTTCCCTGGCATTACCTAATTGTCCATGGTTGGGTCAAATCATATGTAACAAAGAGGTTGGTACATATCTTTATAGTATTTGGTTCTTTTTTTAGAAATCCATAAGGAAATTAGAAAGTTTCCTTTTTTACTTTTGAAACTTAAATATTTAATTTGACAAAAAATATTTGTATTTTAACATCAACACACATATTATTTGGAATTCGATGCCTAATTACGATGTTAGATTGATCATAATTCTTTGAATGAAATTTGATGCCCATTCAAACATAATCATGGAACCATTGCTACCATGTGTTATTTTTATTGGACCTTAAGATTCTTTGTGATGAAGTTTCAAAATCCAAGATGCTCAGGAATGAGGGTTTCGATAAGTACAAAATATACATATGTTTTTATTTCTTTTAAACTATGCTTTTTAATGTTTTTTGAACTTATTAGAAGTTATTTTTATGAGTTTGGCATGCCTAAAAGACTTTGTGAATTAATTGCTAAAAAATAAAAATTTCTGCATTTTATGTTTCATACCTTGCCTTTTGTGACAAGTTTTTCACCGAGTTATAATTTCAGAATGTAAACATGAGCTGAATAAACATTAAAGTACACATACCAATATTTCCAAGATGGTATTATGGGTAGAAATCCAAGTTTTTTTGGACCTCTAATCAAACCTGCAAAATCAGGTCGAAATCCTACTTGCACCAGGATTCTCTGCTTTCACACTACAGATTCAAATGAGTATATCTTGAGCCTCAAATATTGCCATCATGCAATTCAAAAGCCCAAAATCATCTACACATCTAGGATTACAACCTTTATGAAGGATTTCAAGTAAGATAAAATCATCTTGAAGGTGAAAATCCAGACATAAACTGAAGGACGAGATTGGTCTCCCGATTTGAAGAGGAAACTAATGGTGCCGAGCATTCCACTATGGCTAAGAGTCTGATATAGAAACGGTGGGCCTTAGGATCCAAGAAATGTGCAAATAAAGTCTCTAACATTCCATGAATGAAAGAATACAACTGGAATAGCCAGATATTACAAGAAATCAAGTCCGAAACAAAGTTTAAGTTTCAACAAAGTCTAAATTACAACAGAGTTGTGACAACAACATAATCAGTTTTCAACACAAATTCTGAGGGATTTAGCCAACCTTAATAACTAGATAAAGAAGAATAAATTAAGTAATATTAAGGACTCCTAATCAGGAAAAGAATCTTAACGAAAAACAACAGTTGAGGGAGGGAATAAAGGAAGCAAATCATGACAGAAACAACTCTCTTCTTCCTTCCTTCTTCTTCTTCTTCTTCTCTACAGTGTTCTTTTCTCTCTATTTTTGTTAATTTTCTAGCAACTATGAACTAAACTTTGGTTTTCGGTTCAAGGGGAATAGACACCATCTCTATTATTAAGTTGTGGGAAATAACGTTATCATTGTAATTCTTTTATATTCAAGTACTTATTTATCATTATTTTAGAATTATGCTATTGATTTCTGTTCATGCTTATTGAATTGTTTTGAGATGATATATATGTGCTTTCTAGTTTCTTTCAATCTATAATTGTTGTTAGGGACTAGAATAAGAAGCAAAGGAGTTAACTTGATTGCTGCAACTATCACTTTAATTTATTAGGGAGGAATAAGCTAAGTTAAATTGCTCAAGCTTTTGAACGGTTACTTAGAATAAATTTTACAGACTTTGCCCCTAAGGCTATTGCTGAGTGAATTAAAATTTCTTTTCAATATTAAATTCGCTTGATGGTAAGAAATTGATTAGAAATCTTTATCTAATTAATTTACTCATAATCTCCTCGATTCCCCTTAGCTTTAAGGGACATCAAATTTATTTGCTTGAATTGAAAGGATATTTATTTTACTTTGATGATCAACAAATTTATAGAAATGGATGTCTAGACCTTTGAACCGAGTTAACGACATATCAATTTATTATTTTTATTTTTAGAATTTTGTTTCTTTAATTTTTTATTCAAATTCCCCGTTCTTTTTTATTTCAGTATATTGTAGGAAGATTAAACAAAATTTTCCTTGGGATCGACTTGGTTTTCACATTCATACTACGAATTTATTTTGTTTTTTTATAGTAAAGTCAGAATTATATTTTGGAGACTCTGACGACCTACCAGGTTTTGAGACCTTCTCCAGAATTCACAAAATTAATGGTTGGTGATATAAGACCTGCACCTGCAAAATAATCTTTTTTGGTGGGATTTTGGGATCTTTTAATGATAAAGTCAATGACTTTTAATAAGAGATTGCAATAAATGAGAGAATAAGCTTTCAACTCTAAAAACAAGAGTGTTTGTTCTTAGTTGTGTATGATAAATGCTTTGATAATAAGCATATGAATGCTTAGAGAATAGGAAAAAAACGAACCCTTTACCTAGGTCATTTAAAGGGTTATATATAGCCTTTGAACTTTGTTATGTAAATGGGTTGAAATATCATCTCCTCCTGATAGCATTAATGAGGGATAAATATCCTTTATATAATATTAATGAGAAGTAAATATCCTTTACACAACATTAATGAGGGATAAATATCTTTTATATAATATTAATGTTGATGAAAATATGGTAGGCCCTTAAGAGACTTTTATGTACCTAGGTATGTAGGGAGATGATCATTCTTGGTTTTTAACATTTTATGTTAAAAGATATAAGAATGGACAAACAAATCCTTGTGACCCAATATGAGTCTTAAAAAGATTATCAACTCTATATATATCTGGAACTAGAACAATTTCAAACCTAAGGGTGTTGGGTCTGACATCTCTCCAAACCTATATGAGAAGGATTTGTCCAAACTTGAATAAAACATTAACACCAAGATTGATCTTTTTTATCCCTGTAATATGTTCAACCAATGACTTTCTCTCTTCTCCATCATTACTTGATAAATTTCTCTTAACTCTTAAACTTAGAAATTGAAAAATGAACTATTGGATAAAAAGTTGAATTTATATGATCATGATTTAGGTTTTTCCTCCCACAAGTATTCCAGAACCTCTCTTCTCTATCCTTGTAGACCACTAATGTAACACCCTATACTTTCTTGTGCATTCATACTTAAGTCCATTAATCATGTGCATAAACTTTGGGTAAATTTTTATAATAATAATAATAATAATAAGAGCAATCTCAACTCACTATCAAACAACTTCATTAATTACTATAATGATACAAATTCATTTCCTCACATTTCTAATTACAAACACTTACTGAATTACATACATATAAAGTATTTTTAAGGTAATCATTTGAAAATACAAGGATCCCTTCAACATGTAAGTTTAGTTAACTCGGTGACACTTTAAAAGAAACGGAGGTCTTCAAGGAAAAATATATGTGACATATAATTAATATAAGTCATCACCCATTAGTATATATAAATTTCACCACTAGATCATCTATTAACTTAACACAACAAATCAATTTTTACATATGCATATCCATTGCTTGAATACTTAAATCAACTATAGAAATAATTACTCTATTGTGACCCTTTCACAAATGCAACTTCACAATTTATTTCAATAGTTAATTAAAACGTTATGTTTTTCTTCCTTCATCCCCCATGATATACCATTATAATCCTAATCTTTTTTAATTTGAATTTCTTCAATTCTGGGCTTTATAATTCAATTTATCATATTGGTGACTGATTATTTAATTCCAACAAGAAATTAATTAGTAATCGAACATATCGATAATTTTCTTATTTTAAAACCCTTAAAAATTTAATTGATTTCAGAGAATTATCACAATTCCTCTTCCGAATAACAACATTTAGATTCCAAATAATCAATTTATATTTTTCTAACTTGATAGTCGAAGATGCATTTGTAGTTCTACATCAACCCCTGATTCACTCTTAATATCAACGACTTAATATCTTTGATATCTAATATTTTTCAATTCATTTTATGCTCATCTAGTACTGTCGACTTAACTATGGATGTAATAATCCAATAATATCTATAGATCGTATTCTGATCTAATTATGGATTCTTCAATCCATTCAATCATCTCAACATTCATGAATAATTCATTTATTTCAGCAACTATGTTCATATTTTTTAAAAAATCTCTGTCTCAATTTTAACCTTTAGCATATATTTATAATCTTTTAAGATCATTAGCATCTCAACTAAAATTCTAGTAGGTTTCCATTTAAATGGACTGTTTTCAAATTTTCTTAACCTATAAATCACGCATATAACTCAACATATATATATTCGACCTAATCATCCTGGATTTTGTTTCAACATGGCTCCATGGCAACCACACGACTACCTGGTTAACACTCAACCATAATCAATCTTTTAACATTCCATACAATTCCATGAAATTAACATGCAAGACAATTAAAATTATAATCATAAATAACGACTAAATACTCCAATTAAAGTTTGTATACACCTCCAAATAACATTATTTAACATACATGCCAAAGCATACAGTCAGTTATTTACTATTTCATCAGACAAATTATATACGCATAGACTTTGCTTTGATTTATAAAAGACAATCTACTAATGATCCTATGCTTCTTTCTAGTTTGAGATGAACCTAAAATCAAGTAATCAATATCATGATGATCGAATACCATTACAAGCATTAAAACATGTACAATATATTAATTATAGTTTCTTAATCCTCATTCTTATACAACCTTTGTAACAACCCAACTTTTAAATATATTTTTTGATCAATGATATCATGAATTGATAACAAACTGGATATACTTAATCGTAAATTCAACAATTCTTCTTTTTCAAGTTCTACCATAATTTCTACTAAGATTCTGACAGATTTTTTCTTGTACTGGGAGATTCCAAGTTATCAATTAAGACTTGTTTCACTTCTATTCATATTTTTAATTTTCGATCCAATCATCATTGATCTCAATCACATCAATTGTACTCATCAAATTATATTAATCCATATGATATTACACCTAATGGATGGTTAATCAAGAAAATACCGACACCAGCTCATTGACATCATTAGCTACCATTTTCTCGTTAGCTAATCATAATCTTTAAGGAACGTATCGATGCCAAGGTTTCCACCTTAACATCACTAGCTTTCCTCATTTTCTGGGAAAGCTAATCAAATATATTTTTCTTTTATTTCCCATCCTCTGGGTGGTTATGCCGATGCTAATGAAACTCATTAGCATCATTAGTTTCCCTTATCAGGATCGACTAATCAAGTTGAAGTAAATAACGACATTAATGTAACCCATTGGTATCATTAGTGTTCCGAATCCCAGAATAGCTAGTCAAGTCTTTTATAAATACTTTCATTTAACATTTAATAATGTCATTGTCAAAGAACTCTTTACCATCATTAACCTTCATATTATGAGTAGCTAATCAAGTTTTTCCATCCATTTCCTTTCTTTCTTTCTTTCCTTTTTTTTTCTTATTTAAAGATTTTCCATACTAATACAAGAAACATAAGGAAGTAAATCTAACAATTCTATTGGTGAAAATATTATAAAATATAAGTGTTAGACACCTACATGTTGTTTGAGTTTTTATCGTGATTCCCTACTACCTTCCTGATTCCGCAACATCTCTTATACCAATAAGAATTTAATCATCATCACCTATTCAACCCATATTGAAAATTATATTTCAACTTCTCATTCACTTTACATTTTTAACTTAATTAGCAAGAGAAACTTCTTATACTTTGTCGCACCCGACATCGCGACGACCCTAAAAATGATCTCGATTATGGAAAATAGAAAAAGAACAGATATTTGACATCTTGTTCTTTTAGGGGAAAAAGGTCTCGTTTAAGGAGTCGCCACCTAATATTATGGTCACTAGGAACCCTAACTGGTCAACAGAGATTCTATGGTACGGGATTGGTTACGTAAAAGGAAGATATTATCACCTCTTAAACGTTCTGCCTGAGGCAGACTGCATTGCTGGTTTTGTCTTAAATTGCTAAACATTTATTCGCTTATGCTATGATGATTTGTTTATAATATTCCTGACTCTGGCGCCAGTGAACATTCGATCCCGAATAATTCCAACTCTGGCGTTTGGTAAAAATTCTACCACGAATAATTCCAACTCTGGCGTTGGTAAAAATTCGTAGCTACAAAAAAAATCAGCATATATTTTTTTTTATTCCTGATCCTGAAATCAGTAAATAAATTGACAAAAATACATTTTTTCTAAGACATGCAAAATAGTTATTTCTACACTTTCTATTTTTTTTTTTGTTTTTTTGGGCTGGCCCAGCTCAGCCCACATGGACTGGGTTTGACCCAGCCAGCCCAGCCCGATCACTAGCCCAAGGCAGTGACCTGGCTGGGCTAAGTCCTGCACGCGTGAAGTAACTTCACACGTGCTGCACTGTGCGAAGGTAATTAAATTACCTTCGCATAGTGTTTACAAACACAATATGCAGAGAATGAAAGGAGAAAGGAAAGAGCGTACCTGCTTCGGGAGGCGAAGATGCTTGCAGCGCTGATGGATTCTCGCCTATTGCTCCCCTTTATCTTCCTTCTATGTTCACTTGTCTGCGTGTTCTTTTTGTTTTTTTCAGCGGCTTTTGAAACCGAGAAGATGATGAAGAAGCCGGCCTGCTGGGAATTTGTTTTGATTCTGGGTTTTCATTGTTTGCAGGGACGAAGGCAATGGCAGAGCCAATACTCGTCTCTGTGTATTGCTGCTCTCTTGTTCTCTCCGTCTCTCTATGTATTATTTCTTTCTTTGGATTTATGCTATGTTTTTCCTCTGTTCTTTTCTCCGGTTTCTCCCTCTGTTGCGCGAGGTTGCCTTTGCCCAGCTTTTATAAGGCCAGAGACAGCCCCGGTGGTGGTAACGGTCAGCCTCCTAAATACTCTGTAACCGAAGCCTTCAATGAAGAAACGTACGTGTTGGTTGCCAACGGATGAAACGTCTATGCCTTTAATGGTGGAGCCGTTACAGAGGAAGAAGACGAGCGAACGGTCGCTGCAAAACGACTCCGTTTTCCAATTCTAAAGGCTGCTCTCAATTTGGTCCTTGGAATTCTTGTAATTTTGCAATCAAGCCCCTTGGTTAAAATGTAATTGGATCCTTGCATTTCCGCGCCATTTTCAAGCTAGTCCTTGGATTTTAATTTTTGCAATTTGGACCCCAATTAAACCCAAACTTTGATATTTCTTCAATTAAGTCCTTGATTTCATTAATTAAATTAAATCCAAGCTCAATTAACTCTCAAAACTTATCAATTCTCCAATTAAGCCCCTGATTGGATTAATTAAATTAATTCCAAGCTTAATTAAGTCTCAAAACTTATCAATTCTCCAATTAAAACCCTTGATTGGATGAATTAAATTAATTTCAAGCTTAATTAAGTCTAAAAATTTATCAATTCTCCAATTAAACCCTTAATTGGTTAATTAAATTAATTCCAAGCTTAATTAGATTAATTCCAAAGTTTAATTAAACCCAAAAACTTCCAATCTTGTTGCCCTAAAACCAAAATTTAATTCATTCTTTATTTATTTCATTTTACTTGTTTTATTTCATTATCATTATTTTTTCATCATTATTTTTTATCCTTTTTAGTAAATAAAATAATAATAATAATTAAAATAAAGTGGTCAAAAATTGGGTTATGACATACTTTTCAATTCCATAAAAAATCCACACCATTGTTATTTATCTTTCTATCTATTAATTTGGTTTATCAATAATCCATACATAATTTCATTTGATTAAATAATACAATTGCTCAATATTTCTCAAAATACTCATTTATGTCAAAAACACCACACATCATCAACATTCATTATACATTTCACAAACCAAACATAACCATAATTTATTTATCCCATACACTCATCATAAAATTCTAATTCAAAATATAACTAGATGAAATACTCAAATTCATTTGATCATTATCAATGCATCAATGCATTGCTAAACACATATAAATAGGTAAACATTTCACTTAACTCCATAACTTCACATTTTCATCCCAACATGGCCGGCCATTGACTCAACAAAACATCAACTTTTCTTCTTTATAATTTGTCTCGATTTCCTTTAATTTATCACTAATTGCATATCTCATAAATCACAATCCAATCATATTAAAATTTACACATTATAGCTATATAATCACAACATTCCTCCATCAAAGTACATGCATCATTCAATTATATTCAATTTCAATATTTAATTCCATTTCAATAATCAAATGAATTATACAATGTATAATTATACACAATTATAAATATTAAACCCACTTAAATTCATCATTGCATTCTTTCTTACTTGGCCGACCCCTTTAGCCATTAATTCACCTAGTTTTTTACTTCAATAACAAATGATTTCATATAATTCTTAAGTTATTCTAGCTCATTTACATGATTTCACAAGTAATTTGTAATTCCCTTAAAATTACTCAAGAATCCTAATTAAGTAAAAAATTGAAATTCAACACTAACATGCTAACTACTTAAATTAATGACAATATTAATGTTTAAAGATACATTACAAATCAAGATGGATGCTTAAACCTTTCCTTTGCAAACCAATGTTTCCAATTTTTCCTTCCTCCTCCAAGCTTCTCTCTCTCTCTCTCTCTATTTCTCTTGTAGTCTCTCTCTCCCTCTATCTTCCTTTCTCTTTATTTTTTAGCCTCTATGTATGTCTCTTCTCCCTCCGATCTTTCTTTCTCCCTCACACCATCTCTCAAGAGAGAAGAAAAATAAATTAAGAAGAAAAGAAAGAAAATGAAGACTCTCGCCCCCCCTCTTCATACCCGCATGTTAGATATCTAAATGGGAAAGGAAGAGGTTTTTTTTGGCTCAAATTCCAATTTTAACCTCACTTATTGTCTATATGTTATTTTACCCAAACTCCAGAACTATCATGAGGTTTTTCTGGACTCTGATTGACCTAAAATTTTAACTAAAGGTAGAATGACGGGTCATGAGATTACGCATAAACTTTCCCCTTTTATCCCTTCCATTTGGTTTTTATCTATTTTTTATTTTCCCACTATTTTCTTACTTTTACTTTCTAAACTAACAGATAGACATTT
>Ga0307515_10022527_pt1 | contig 11097 bp, 16 predicted proteins | sample 17_EM_MG_FD_194513 | JGI IMG/M metagenome (GOLD analysis project Ga0307515, IMG submission 194513) | Populus trichocarpa ectomycorrhiza microbial communities from riparian zone in the Pacific Northwest, United States - 17_EM | ecosystem: Host-associated > Plants > Roots > Unclassified | place... | reverse complement strand
AGAATGAAAAGATTATGATGTAATATTTTAAGTTATATTTCATTCAAAATAATATATATTAAATTAATTTAAAATATTAATAAACCAGCATAAAGGTCTTAAAAAAATTATCTAGAAAATATTGGAATTTAAAGGGAAAAAAATAAACTTAGACACGACACCCGAAGTTCATGGTGAGTCTGTTAGATTTGGTTTCATCAACAGGAAAACAAATCCATTTCTTATAAAGCTCACCTTTCTAAATTATTAACGATGTGACTTCGTGTAACAAAAGATGATGCCTTTTGTTTTTTATAACATTAATTCTAGCATTATAAATTATTGTCTTTCGCCATCCACATACAATTGATCATGTGAACGTATCATTTATGACATTAATGGATTTCTATTTGGAAGTCTCGGATTCAGTGCATGTTTGGCTCTGCTGTTCAACCTGCTTTTCACCAAATTTCAATTTTTTTTTTTTTTTGCTAAAATTGAGTGCGGTTTGTACTTTTTGGATCGTTTTGATGTACTGATGTCAAAAATGATTTTTAAAAAATGAAAAAACATCATTGGCATGTATTTCGGCACGAAAAGCTATTTGAAAAACAATCACTACCACACTGTCAAACACCCTCTCAAACATTGAAAGCAAGATGGGACCTGGGGAAGAGAAAGATTACCCTTATCTTATATAGCCCAGGAGACATAATGGGCTTGGGCTTTCGGAGGAGCTCGTGCCTTGTTGCCAAAGGTGATGTGAAGTTATGCGTGCACATGTATTTGATGTCTAGAACCTTCATTGAAAGGATCGGTTAATTCTATGAGCCTGCTGGCGTGATGATTTAATTATTATTGTGATTGTTTCAGTTTACCTGCACCCTCCAGCCAGTTTTCAGTTTTTAGTTTTTAGTTTTTACCCTGCACAGTTTGGGAACACGTATGATTGCAGGTGCCTCTTCTCGTATTTACAAGGGAACGCGACAAGAACGGGTGAAGAGAAATGAAATCTTGGATCACAGGGAATTGTCTTTTATGACGAGTCAAAGCCTGCTATTCAAAACAAATTACTGCACAAATCAATCTTAGTTTTTTTTTTTTTTTTTTACAAGAAATACTTTCAAGTTAGTGTCCACCTGTTCAGTTCATATACAAACAAATTTATACACTACCTACCAGCTATGAGGGGGAAGGTCTCACTAGGGTTAACAAGATGGTAACTTGATCAACAAAGCTGTACTCAAACTTACGGCAGACCACAGTACAAACCCGAGTATAAAAAGACTTGGACAGGAACAGAGCTGACAAGTTCTAATTAGCTGAAAGCCGTCCTGCTTTTTTTTCTGTCAAAAGAGATCCATCATTTCACAAGGAATTAATTTTGTATTTGATGCGCTCTAGTTTATCTTCAACGCAACCAGCCACTTCAAACTCATCAACGATCTATTCGTAGTCGTCTCATTTCAGCTTGGAAAGTGGGACTGGATGTTAGCGTTCGATGGGCAAGTGTCCTTATATCCTCCCTCAAACAGTCTCGTGAAACACGAACCAGTTCCCAGAGTGCACCTCCGCTAATCATGTCTTTTGCATTCACTTCTGCATGGAGTAAAGGCTAGCATCTCAGCTGACATTCAATGGGCGATCAGCTTGTTCAAACTTCAAAAGAAGGGAAACAAAATTACCATGTTGTGCTAAGTGACAGAGCGCAAGCTCTACATGGTGCCTGATTTGTGAGGCTTCACTTTTAGCATTCTGTACAATCCATGGAAGCACTCCATCCTCAATCAAAAGAGATCTTCCAGTCTTGGTTCCTGCACAATTGAGTGCCGACATTATGCTTCATGTAAGTGTCATAGACAAGGAGAGGCTTCACTTGGATTTTAACACGGCACAAACAATTTTGGGTACATAGTCTAGTAGACAATTGCACGACAAGCAGAGCAAACCAAATACAGACAAACTTAACCAAGGCCTCTTTCTATGCTATGTACCGTACCTTGAGTAGATGCTCTGGACTCGCACTTGGCAAAATTTGCTATTCCACGGGCAACTTGTGCAAGTACATCAGGATGCCTACATCTAACCATCCCTAGCAAAGCCTTGATGCCACCTTCACTTCTTAGTTTCATCTGCAACTTATCTGAAAAATTCATCATGGTACAAGGTTAAAGCTTACAACAGCATGCCAGCTGATAGGACTAACTTGAATAAATTTTTAATTTGGTAGTAGCCTTAAGTTGTAACAAAGCTCACATTCAAACCTCACATGTGCTGCCTCATCATTTTCCTCAGATTACTTGTCGATGTACAAAACTTGTATGAAACTGAACTATTTCGAGAACTAAAGCTATTTATATTTTTGTTAGCATTTGAAAATTTCCAAAAACCTTAGAAATGTTAAGTTTTCAAGTGAATTGGCAGACCATACAGATTCTTGTAAACACACAAAACATATTTCTATAACAAAGAATTTTATATCAAGCTTCTTTGGATTTTTCTTCAGTTCAGATTAGACCATATTAATTTTGGCATAGCATTATAGCATGAGCTCAGTAACATGCTTTTATGCACTGTCCATGCAAAATAGGCTAGTCATATTGAATGAACAGTTGTACAGATCCCAACATGTACAGAAACCAGCCAACAAAATGAAGGCCTTAATAATACCAGCCTCGGGTAACAGCATCAACAACTAGCTTAGCTGCTAAATTTACACAGCTCCCAAGTTTTTCAGGTAAATTTGGATGCCAAGGCAACTAATTCAAGAGAAACCACTACTTTACTCATCTAAGGAGGCGGATATTTGCATTTATAATCATATCTAGCTTTTGCATAAGATTGGATTCCTATTAATTTGCAAATGCTAATTTAAACCAGCTAAAATTACTGATGCAAAGTACCTAAACGGGAACCAACAATTCATATACAGTCAATTTTGTCCGTCTGTTTAAAGGGTGATTTCTAGTAGTGGTGAATGAGATCAGGGTTTGCTTATTTATTATTTCATCCATTCCACAGTAATGCAAAACAAACTCTAATCAGATATCCATTTTTGGAATTAAGTAAAGCTTCAAACAAGCTTAAAATGCAGACAACTAGCAAACTCAGCAGAATAAACATCAATGGGGTCAAGAAGCTTACCATTGCCACAAAGATTTGCAATGGCTCCAGCAATCATTCGAAGTGTTTGAGGATCTTCAGCGTTGCCTGCTGTCATTGATAACAAACGAATGCCTCCTTGAGCCATTATTAGCTCTTGGTTGGTTTCTGATTGTATACATGAAGAACATGCATGAGGTGAAAACAAAATTTAAAGTACCCATGATAAAAGTAGCAAGAGTATCGCCGAGATATTCATGATAAATTTGATTATCTCCAGTAATGGATGCAAAACTCACCATTCATAGCAAGATTGGCAATTGCACCTGCTGCAACTCTATATATGGTTTCATCCTCGGAGCTTCTGAGCAGTGTCAACAAGGACTTAAGACCTCCAGCTTCTACAATCTTCTCTTGATTTGTTTCTGCATATTAGATGGGAATTGCAATCATTTTGGACAAATCTAAAAAGAAGCAGGGCCTTTTTGCCCTAGAAGTGCTCATGGTGTTTGCAGAAATATAATTTTGTTGTGGTGTAGACTGTCAAAGGCAAATCTATCCAAGAAAAGGTGGTCAATAAATCGAAACAAATTATGAGAAGCAACTCTTAACACGACAAAACACTCATCTGATATTGCACAATAAAATTGAGTGCATAAATGTTACATTAGTATGCAATGCTGCAGTTCTTGGTAAAACAATATAAGATGAGTGAGGGCCTTCGAGCTTGAATTGTGCGATTCAAAATGCATGATTCATCTCTTGGTTTTCCAGTGTTTGTTAATGCAATCTTTCAATAGACATTTTGAGTTGATTAATCCATACTTCTTCCAGTAGAGTTTTTAGATTAATTAATACATCCTGTTGTGGTTATGTTAAACTTCTGCTTTGGGAACTTATGCATGTATAACAAATATCAACTTCTCAAGTTTAAGACTGTTCAACTTAGAAACAGGCCAGTTCTTAAGATTATTTAATGACATGACAAAATAACAGTCCTTCGCATCCAATCTGCAATCCATAAATCTGTCAAGGAGACAGGTGTTTTCCATTCCAAAGATGTGTCCCTTGCAACTCCATAAGTTCATAACTTAGCCCAGCATCTATTTCCATTCAAATAATCCCCCCAACTAACCTTTTTTATTCTTCAAATCAAGTAGGCAGGTAATAAAAAACGATAAAATAGATGTGAAGCTTGGCAATGATTAAGTCTCCGAATCGATGTTCCCATTTCAAAAGCAATAAGCCTTTCAAGAGTTAGATGCTATCATGTTCACCAATATAAACTAGGACATGCATCAATAAGTTTGTGACACCCTACTAAAGAGTAGATCAGCACTAGCACAATTCTGAATAAGTTGGTAATGTCCATATAAAGAAGTTAAAGCAAAGTGTTGGTAGAAAGAAACCTTCAGCTGCCAGATTTGCTACCACCTTCACAGCATGAATTCGCACATCAGCATCTTCTGCTTCAAGCAAAGACAAGATCTTTTGCAATCCCACTGAAGAAGCATTGGATTTTGTAAGGAAAGTACAGTATGAAAGCAAATCCATTAACTACCACGTGGACCAAATTGAGAAAAAATAAATTAAAACTAATAAACAACCGGTGCCAAGCACTGACTGCTACCTTGTTCAAAGAGTTTAGCTATTGAGGCCTTTTCTCCATTTCCTGAATCATTGATCTGTGGCTGCCTAACTTGCAACATCAGAGAATCTAGACCACCAAGAACTTCTTCAGACCCTCCTTTATCAATTCTTCTTGCTGTCTAAAAGATAAACATGTCAGTCAGCCTTTGAACTATAGATACCATGTGGGTACATTAGCATGGATTCGATATGTGAACATTTACGCATTGGAAAATGGTAGAATAGATGCCTTTGTTGCCTGCTAATTTGTTACGAATTACAATAACTGATATTACAATCCTTGGCAACCATCATCTCTCCCTATTTTCTCAGTTTAGGATTCAAGAAGAAACGATCACACCCGTAACAATTTAAATGCTTGTATTTGAAGTTTCCAGGTAATTACCAAGTTTTCTATCAACATAGACACTTATTTCCTCACTTTCTTCTATGAGAAATATTTTATTCTCAAAAAATTCTCAAACAAACAGTTCCTGAAGAAAATCTGATTCAAGGTAGGTTTCACTAAGCTATAGTTATAAATTGCTTGAAGAGTATACCTCATCAGCCTCAAAACTTATTTGCAACAGCTGACTTTGCAGTGTTGCTATTTCCCCTTCAAGCTTTTCTTTCTGACGAGCCTCATCTTCCAGCATCTTTTGAAGCTTTGAAATATCAGATTTTGCCAATGCCTAGTACATTGAAGTTATAGTTCTATATGAACCCAACCTGGTAAAAGATACAGATAACGGAAATTTAAGAAGTACTGGGAAGTAGAACTAGTCAAACAGACCTCTGACTTCTTCAATCCTGCGAGTTGACTTTTAAGGATATTAACTTCCCCTTCAGCAACCTTCCTCAAGAGAGTTTCCTTCTGAAGCTTTTTTTTCATTTCTGCAAGTTCCTCCATATTAGCTACCCTGGAATCCTGTGAGTATGGGGGGAAAAACCAAAGGCTAAAAATTGTTAGTCAAACAGCTGGGGGCAGTGGATATACATCCACAGAATTTTGAAGAACTCTAGTAGTACTGTATGGAGAACATCAAGTAAATAAGGACACAATAAAAAGGAGGCATCACAAGAAGGTATCAATTACAGAACAACCTTTCCATTAGATATCGCATTTGAACTTTCATCTTTGCATCCAGGTATGTTTTCTCCACCAGCATGCTTCTGCTGATTCATCATCCATTTCTCTTCTAGCTTCTTTATTGATTCCATATACTCTTTCTGATATTTAGTTCTTTCCTTCTATCAAAAGTGAACATAAGGAGTTAGCATATCCCATGCCAAGAGCAAGAAAATGCCAAAGGAAATTCAGGGGGGCAAAAAGGACATAGGCAGTACAAGTAGTTTTGTTTTCCCACATCTACCAATCCCAAGAGAGATATGTAAACATCCAAATAACCACAAAATCCGAAAGTTGTGTCAGCATAAGTTGGTAACAAATTATTATCAGCATAAAGTTTAGAAAGGTCAATGTTTAAATTTTGCATTTTGAAATTATTGTGCATGTGACAATACAAGGCATGATTTTATTCTAAAACAAAAACCAAGCAACCCCTCCATGCTCTCTCTCTCACCAACATAAATGCCTGCACCAAATATTACTTCATTATTACAGCACTTACCTCCAATGCATCTGCATTGTTTCTTTCAGACTCTGAAATTCGATTTTGTGCTTCCATAGTTACTCTTTCAATTTCTTCCTCAAATGCTTTCTGCTGCCTTTCATGTTCTGCAATAAATTTGTCTAATTGTAGGTCTAACCTTCTAGACAAACTTTTGTAATCAAATTCCTCCTTTAATTTCAACATATTCTCCACCTTCATTGCCTATGAGAGGAAACAACTTTTAAAAACAAAACAAGCAGCTTTTGCTAATAAGCGAACAATTAATACACTATTGATTTTGTGTCTAAGCAACGTTCAGGGTATAGATATTTAATGGTGCCAAACATATCACTATTAAGATCACAGCACGAATGAAGCATGTCAAGACATAATTGCAAGGACTGCTATGTACATGACAGTAGAAAACAAAGAAATGAACTACACAGGCCAGGCATTGACTTCAGTTATTGGTACCCACTCTTTGTCCAAACATTATAGTACTTGCTGTTTCTCCTCGATGGCGGGGTGATGGACCAATAGTAATAACCAGTGAAGTCCTAGCTGTGCCTGTTAAGATTTCACAAAGTCAGGCAACACATATCATATAAGAAGATTAAATAATTCTATTAATGCAAATGTATTACCTCCAAATGAATCTCTAAGCAATCTAGTAAGCTTTGAATCACGAACTGGGACATGTGCGCTATTTTCTGCTAGAGCATTGATGCACTTCCCTAGTGCAATCAAAGAGAGATTGATGGATTTGGCTTCCTCCAATGTGTGTCCCTCGCTCCCTGCCAAATAATGGATGAGTAAACAAACTTTAACAAGCAAAAGAGAGCTGGACACTCAGAAACATATACCTAAAGAATGGCCCATAAATAAGCAAAACTAAAATGAAAAGGGATGAATATTTTCTTTTTTAAAACTGATAAAAGTTGACTAATCAAACCATCTATCAATAATTACACACCTTTTGCATCCCCCAAGCCACCATGCAGGAAGCAAAATTTACCAAAATGATAATTGGTTGTCTAATTTAGAAATGTATTGATAAGAACAAATTTTCCACATGAATGAAAAGCTGACATATATACGAAGAAAATATTACAAGACCATGTTAACATGAAAGGCAGGAAGGGGGCACTTTTAATGTCCATTTCTTGATTTCACGAAACCTGATTTATCAATTCGCTCTGAACCAGCAAGATCTACTATGACTAGCTTTCCCTTACGAACAATAGGAGGCTTCAGAATTTTAACCATGCGGGAGTTGTTGCCATTTTCGCTTGAAAGATCAGAATCTCTTCCCCTGACAGATCTCTTTACATGTACCTAAAGCATTTGCGATGTCTATTTCTGGTCAAAATCTCATTTCCAATAGGATTGCTGCAGTTTCAAAAGCACTAGAAGCATCAAAAAGTGTATAAGCAAATTTATTCACCATCAGTATAGCATGACTACGGGATGATTCGGCATTCAATTTTGTATTTGCAGCGAAGCGGTGAGCTTCTCCTAGTCGCAATAGTTCAACAAAGCTCTGCTGATTCCTTATTTCTACTAGGCTAGCCCCAGGAAGCGAAACATCTCCACTTTTTGGGTCTTCCACAATAGAAATATTGTCATTAGTGGGATTGAGGAGGTCTTGTATGGTCTCCATATAAAGCTGCACATTTTTTAAGAACAGGAATATTAGAAATCCTAATTTGGATCTTGTAAAATTCAAAATATACAAAAAATAAATAAATAAAATAGCATAGATATTGAACAAGGAAAATTACAATATCATGCATACAAAAATAATCATTGTAGATCCAACAACCTGCAGATAGGATATTGAGACAGAATTGGTCTCTAGAGAAACATCTGCTAATATGTCCTCCATAGCACGAACCATAATTCCACGAGCAGCTGTGTCTTCCTCTCCAAGCCGTCCAAGAGTATATGTTTTACCGGTACCAGTCTGCCCATATGCCATGACTGTCCCATTGTATCCATCCAGAACACTCTGCAGTAGCAAATTACAAATTAGCATGTCATCGCAATCCCATGAAGGAAAGAAAATTAAAAGACATAGCCTTATTGAACACATAAACTAAGATCATTGTCTTTATGATTCGGTGCTACAAGCAGAAGAAGTGAAACAATTAATGAAGTTCATGACACAACATTAAAAACGAGCATCTGTAGCAACATTAATTCTAAGTTCCATCACAAATAATGAATCAGAGACTCTATTAGAAATTATGCATGCGGGAGATCCAACTAATTGAACAATTTCTAACTCTATTTGTGGAATTGCCTAATCAAGCATGTTCTGATAACATTGCTATTTTGTGACAGTGAGCCCCATTTGGGCCAGTAAAAGGCATCTGAAAATGGTCCTAATTATAAAGCTTCAACTAAATCATAGAATTTGAAACATCATTTGCTGATACCTCTACAACAGGCTTTGCCACAACTTCATAAACACGTTTTTGCGATGCAAACTCAGTCAGCAATTCATCAAACTCATATGTATCAGAATCCCAGTTGTTCTTCCGAAGTTTCAACCTCTTAACCTGAAACCAAACCAAAATAATAGTTAGGTACAAACAAAAAAATTCACAAAAAAATCACAGGCACATTTAAACAATTTTGTTCTAAAATTACCTCAGGCTGTAATTCTACACAGTCAGCAAAATCAGCATCAGCTACCATTTCCTCTGCATTTCGCGGTCGCAATCTCACTGCTACCCTAACTCTTCCAGGAACTAAAAATAAATAAACAAATAATATCAACATCAACTCGATAATTAATTCATCACTCAATGAATTAGAAAATCATTAAAAACAAGAGAATTCAAATTAAAGACGCAACCTCTTCACACACAAAAAAGAAAAAAAAAAAAGAGTAACGTTGCATATTAAAGAAAATTAAAAAGAAATCAGAAATAATGCAAGATCTCGATAGTTAAAAGAGAAGGCCAGAATAATTAACCTCCAGTGTCATCTTTAGCAGCGCCAAGAGCAGCAGGAGCGCTCTTACGTAATGACTTGGATTTAAGTGAGTTTTTAGGGTTTGAATTGACAGAGGGAGGCCTCTCCACTTTGTTATTGTTAGTGATAAGTGAATTCTTACTGTAATTGCCATTTCTATAAATACTTGCCGTAGTAGCCATAGTTAATAGCTCAGTGAGTGAGTGAGCGAGCGAGCGAGCGAGAGAGTGAGCTCGTAAATCTGATTTCTCTGTGTCTTCGTTTAATTTTATGTTTGGCTAGCGAGAAAATTTAAATGGAGTTGCGGTTAGGGAGTGGCAGTGAAGTTACTTGGAGAGAGAAAAAAAGGGGAATCGTGGGTGAGGTTTTTCATTTGAGTTTTTAGAGGGAGAAATGGATTGTGGGACCCGGATTTCACTCTCCATGATTTTAATTTCTTCGTGATTTAGGCGTAGGTCACAGGAATGCCCTTGCTTAGATTATGATAAAGAAAGAAAGAGTGTGTTTTATAGTTGTGATTTGCGTGGCGGTGCATTTGATGTGTCGTGTTAATGGTAAGTGATCGATTAAATGACTAAACTGACCCTTCACCCTCGTTTACTTTATAATCTCACTATTGGTGTCAATTTGTAAATTATATTTCATTTGAAAATATATAAAAATAATATTTTTTTATTTTAAAAAAATTAATTTTAATATTAACATATCAAAACAAAAATATATATAATTTTAAATAAAAAGTTTTAAATTTTATTTAACTCCTATTTAAAATACAATACCAAATAAGGATTTAACGGTTTATGAATTTTAAGCAGTGACATGATTTTATTTGAAGAATATTTTAGTGTAATCTCTTAACCACATGTTATTTAATAAAAAAAATTAAGCACGTGTATGTTTGATATTATATGAATTGTTATTTTTCAACTTAAAAATATTTTAAAATTTTAAAAAGATTTAAAATACTTAAACAGTCCGGATGGGGATGATGGTGGTGTGTTTATTTAGTTGTAATCATTCTATATGAGTCTCATTAGTAACAAAACCAATAAATTACAGAATGATAAAACAAATTTTAAGAAGATGGATTGCTAGTGCTGTGCAACTGTTACACTCAAATTACAAGGGCAATCTTGGAAACATGTCACCACAAATTTAAAAGGTTCAGGCACAAGAAAGCAAGCATGAAAAGGCGCAAAAAAGAAGAAGGAAAGGCTGAATAAAAAAGTATAAAAAGGGCAAAAGGGGAAACAAGAATGCAAATGAAATTTTGAAATATGTTGCTGCTGCTATTTGAATGCAAAGCATTCAAATCCCAAAGGTGCCAAGAAGTGTAAATAGCCGAAACATTATTTGTGTTCATCCTCCCTTGTTTTTTATCGATCGAGGTAAGCTCAGCTTCGAAGGAAGTCTCTTTACCTTATGATTCAATCAACTGTCCTTTCAAATCATACTCAGCTTTGTTTTCTTATTTGCCATTCAGGTCCAATGATAAAAAGCTTTGCTGAGAATGAAAAGACAATGATCCCACTCGGGCCTCCCTGGAAAAGGAAGAAACTTTCGCTGCAGACATGGTACACCTGATTGGACTATCAAATAGTTTTGCGCGTCCTTCCTTTTGTGTTGTCAATTTTTTAAAAAACAAATTAGGGGTGTTCAGTTATTTTTAAAAAAAAATTAAAATATAAATTAAAAAATTTATACAAGTATCTAATCAAATAAACCAATAATTATTTATGTAAATAAAAAAATTATTTGCAATAACCAAAAACAAACTAAAAAAATTAAGAAATTG
>Ga0307515_10022526_pt1 | contig 11097 bp, 13 predicted proteins | sample 17_EM_MG_FD_194513 | JGI IMG/M metagenome (GOLD analysis project Ga0307515, IMG submission 194513) | Populus trichocarpa ectomycorrhiza microbial communities from riparian zone in the Pacific Northwest, United States - 17_EM | ecosystem: Host-associated > Plants > Roots > Unclassified | place... | reverse complement strand
GAGGCCAACCACGTCTGAATAAACTCCGCGGGCTCCTGTGAGAACGAGCGGAGGAACGTGGATTTGTTGACCGAATTGTGTAATGATTGGATGTGCATTGCGATCTGCCGAGGTATGAGAAACCTGCGCTGACTAAGTGAACAGTACGCGAGCGCGGCGCACCTCGTCATCGATATCACCAAGCGTCTTAAGCGTGGCTTGATTTGCATCAAGTGTAACATTCTTCATACGATGTTTGAGTGACAGGTCCTCCAGTTTAATCTCGACGTCCCAGGCAGTGGGTCGCTCAGGCGGCGCAGTTGCGGGATTTATCACATAATGAAGCACGATGGGATCCGGAGTCACGAGAAGCCGAGTTACGATTTCAGGCAGTTGGGTAAAATACACGGTTTCGGCACCCAAAAGCTGCGCAAAGTCTGTGTCAGCACTGCAGGGGTGAAGTCTGGCGTTCGGGAAAACTCACGGCGCGGAGTTCGTCATTCGTTCTGACTGTTCTTCGGTCAACTTTGTCCTGCAGGCCGTTAATTTTGATGTAGTTCCACAAAGCGTGAATCACGTTTATCCGTGATTCTTCCTTCAGGCAGAGCAGGTTGGCTACTTCAAATCAGCTCCAGCAAAACTGACGGTCGAGGATAGAACCCACCAAGGTCGGGGTGAAGTTTGTACTGAGAGGGTTGGTGGTTGAGGTAGAGAATAATTCGAATTCTGGCAGGTGCGTCACCAGTTTTGCGTAATGTGAAACCATCCATGGGTGGTGTTTGGGTTTGCGCTCTGGGCCACTGGGGTGAACGTTATCGATTCCATCCCCTCCAAATCACAACTCCAAAAGGCGTACCTCAGCCACATTGCCATCAGGATATGCTCCTGGATTCCGTTCGATTTCAACAACCATTCGCTTCACAAGCTGAGAGAATTTTGGAAGCGGAAGCCGGTCTTTCGGACGTTGTCCGGGAAGCTACGGCGCTATCAGAACAAGAAACGCCACTTTCAGCTAGGCCAGCACTCGCCTCCAAAACCCTGCCTTCGATCTTCAGTTGCCATGCAGGGATACCTTGGCCAGTATCGAAGTTGTATGAGGGGTCGCCGGTTTCCGGTTGTTGCCACACCTGGCCAGAAACCGTATGACTAAGGAATATCCGAAGCGTCCGTGGCACCTGCACATAGCAAAACTGTAAAAACCTCGTCCAAAAATGAAGAGAACAGGGTTGGCGCACAGGCTGGACCCTCGTCAACGCGTCCTCGATCTCAACCTTCTTCCTCATCACCGTCCAGTCCAACTTCCTCTCCATCTCCAACAGTTCTTGATACATCTGAGACTCCCCTGAAAATGTTTCATGATGCTTCAAAGAATTCGGCAGCTCCTTATCGGTGAGTTTCCTCCGCCTGTGAAGGCAAGAGCGCGTTTCAGTTGGGTCCGACGCGATCACGAGAAGTCGGGCTTACTTTGGTGGCCCCCTCGCGTCCATGTTGGTCTTTTGATCGCCCGAGACGTTTAAAAGAGAGGAAAGAGGGCTGAGTTGGGGGAGGAAGCTGTTCTCGGCTGCTCGGCCTTGCTGGGTTTTGCCTCTCTTTCGGGTTGGTAACCACGTGCACCAAGAGACTCGGGACCCTTTCCCACGCTTACTTCCTCTTCGGGAAATGTCGAGATGTACACACTTGCAGCACTCCGGTTCCTGGATGCTCCGTGGGTCATTCTCATAGATTCAATAAAACGCGAGGTATTTTGAAACTGTCAGCAGTTTACCCCGCTGCCATTTTCCGCGGCTGGTTCACGTGTCGATCTCTCCGACGACGATTAGACCACAAAATCAAAAATGGCCCACGTCCAGAATACGAACGTGCATCCACAGTCCTGGGTCTAATTTTCAAGCGAGCGACAGAATCACTCCAAGGTTTTGTTCAGGACCCGGGCGGATGTCGACGTTCATCTACAACAGTCAGACGTTATTAAATGAGGGGGGTACACGAACGAGGCCTCAACCACAAGAGCCAGCAATTATCCAGCTGGATCCAAAGTTGTACGATCCGCCCATCCGATTATCGTGGCTACCAAATCTTTGCTGACTTCGTGAGTATGACTCAGCCTCCATTCTGCCCTCAAAGCGCTCTTCGAGCCATTGAGATCCAATGATCCCCGCGCCGGCTTCTTCGCCGTCTACCGCATTAAAGAATCCGACGAATTTGAAAGAGGCTGCGCAAGGAAGTACGACGAGGATCTAAACGTGTCTCATCTTCGTAGGTGATTTCTTTGTTCAATAACGTACCCCCTCAGTGCTGATTCCGGAGGGCAACCAAGTCGGTTTATCCTTCGCAGTCAGTCCGGCATTCATAATCGACGTCCAATCAAAACCACAACCGGATCCAAACGAGACGACTGCCGCCTATGCATACAAATCCTGATCGACAATCTCGACGCCTCTATTTCTACCCACTTGAACCCGTTGGGCTCGGTTGAGATTCCCTCACCAGCGAGAACCCTGATTTAAATGTAAACTTGGACCGAGACAGGGAATACACCACAATTATCCTTCTCCTCAGAACTGCTCATTCGGCGTTTTTGTGCTGTAGACGGAAAGCTAATGGGGGGGGGGGTGTGATGGCACGGCAGGCGGCATCAGTCCCCGTGCTCAACCATTCGCTTCAACAAACTGGGAGAACTTTGGAGGCGGAAACCGGCCTTTCGGACGTTATCCGGGAACCTACGGTGCTGTCAGGACAGGAATCATCGTCTTTGGCTCGACCAGCACTTACCCCTAAATCTATGTTTCGGACTTCAGCTGCCATCCAGGGATACTTTAGTCCATATCGAAGTTGTGGGCGAGGTCGCCAGTTTCCGGCCACTTCCACATCTTGTCAGAAACCGTGTGGCTGAGGGATAACCGAAATGCCTGTGGCACCTGCACACATCAATATTGTAGAAACGCCTTCCAGATATAAAGAGAGTCGACGCACCGGCTGGACCCCCGTCAGCGCGTCCTCGATCTCAACCTTTTCCCATTGCCAGCAACTCTCGATACATCCGGGTCTCTCCTGAAAATGCTTCGTGATACTTCAAAGAGTTCGGCAGCTCTATCAGTGGGTTTCCTCCGCCTGTGAAAGCGAGAAACGCGTTTGAGTCTAGCCTGACGCGATGACGAGAAGTCAGACTTACTTTGGTAGCCTCCTTGCGTTCACGCCCGTCTCCCAATCCCCTGAGGCGTTTTAAAAGGACTGAGTTGAGGAAGGGAGTCGTTCTCAATTGCTTGGTTTTGCCTCTGTTAACGTTCTGAGTTGGTAACCACGCGCATTGAGTCTGAGAGAGCTCGAGACGTTTTCCCACGCTTGCTTCCTCTTGGCGAAATGTCGGGATGGACACCCCAGCGCTCCAGTTCTCGAATACACCGTGGGTCATTTTGACAGACCCAATAAAACGCACAGTATTCTAAAACTGTTAGTGGTTTTCCTCGCCGACATCTTCCGCAGCCGGTCCACGCCTCGATCCTTTGACTACTAGACGGTAGACCGCAGGATCACTCAAGGCTGAACGACTCTCCACGTCCAGAATACGAACATACATCTGCAGTTTGGGATCCGGCTTTTGAACGAGCGACCGGGTTACTCTAATGTTTCATTCAGGGCTCATGCGGATACCCACGATTGTCCACAACACCGAGGCACGGTTCGCGTGCTGAATGGATTGTGCGGTTCTGGGTCACAGGTCATGGCTCGCTCTGCAACTCATGAGAGAAGTACAGTTAGGTTGAGGCTGAAAAACTTGGAGTCCGGGTTCCACTGCCATTTATTCGCTACCGGAGATTCTCCGGCGGGTTAGGATACAACATTCGGCGACCCATGAATCTTAAGCCCTATTTTCCGTATTAAATTGGCGATTGCAGAACAAGGGGGACGCATGAGTCTGTTTGTCAAGGGAATAAGGAGAAGTTTTAACTACCGCAGATTGTATCTAGCGTCGTTACGAGTATATATATCGCGAAGATAACTTTCCCGTTGGTAATCATACGCCCAGTCCATCGGTAGAGCACTGGGAGCTACAGAATCCCCCGACGCCACAGAATTTCCCGACGGCACCCCCGTTTCCTCGTCCGCCCCCTCCCGCGTCGTCGGATCATACCCAAACAGTTGATACAACCTCCTCAGCTGGCAAACCTGTGAGAGATTACGGTAGATATGACACCTGAATGTGGAATTTGAGTGTAGTTTCAGAACCGGTAGTTCAATAAAGATCTCCATTTCGGATTCCATCCGATGCCGCTCTCCGAGAAACCTATCTTCGCCGGTGATATGTTGTTTCAACGCGGTCAGGCGTTCTGCTCCGTGGATTTGATAGAACCGGAGGGTCTCGCGCCCGATCAACTGCCAACTATCGTGATCCACCGGGTTGACAACCCCAACGGTCCAGGCCCACATGATGACGACTTCAACCGTGTTCCAGCACTGAAGCTCTTCCAGGCGCTTGATAGCTACGGCAATCTTCGTGGCCGTGGAGAGCAACTGCGGCAAGTGCCGGCTGAGTGCCATGTATAGCATGCATCTAAGAGCGATCCTCTTGCCACTCCAAGTGGATAGGATCTCTTCACAGGACGCGAAACTCGAGCGGCGGAGGTGCTTCCGCCACAGGTGCGATGAGGCGAACTCGATCAGGATAGTCGTGGCCATCATAGGATCGTAGTCGGGTGGAAGCACGGGTTTCCCATCCAGGAGAGGGGGTGTCAGGAATTCGAATGGATCGCCGACCGCTTGCACGAGCTTATTGAGATCCTTGCTTGGGATCTCCTCCATCTTCGGGGAGAACCAGCCGGACATGAATCCTTGGAAGATGTTCAAAGCTAGACAGCGCGCGTGTAGACGGCTGGTTGACGGCAGCGTTGAATGGAGGATTGGGAGAAGCATTGGGCCAAAATCTGCAGACCCAAGGCTTGCCGCTAGAATGCTGAGAGCGGTGAATTCCGGGGGTCTTGTGGTGTTCGGAGTGTAGAAGGGGGTGTATCCTGTAGGTATTTCTGGGCCAAACTTATTGCTCAGCGATAGGAATCCTAACAGGGGAGGGATCCAAGTGGGTTTCACATAGATAAGGGACACCGGTTCCGTGCGGAAGAAATGCCTCCCTAGTGATTGCACTACTTGACCTGCCATCCGCTCGCGCTCTTCTCCGTATCCGGAATTGAGGATTTCCGTGATCCACGAGAAGCCTAACTCTCCGTTGTCCATGGTTTCGAATGGGTCGAGATGAACCAACACCGACAGAACGGAAGTTAAAGCATATCCATCGGCCGTCTCCTTGATAACCCTTTGCAGCTGTCGATGAAAAAGGAGTATTACTGCCCCCAATGTGTCTCTACCATACAATCAGTTCAGCTGGCAGAAAGAATAGAAAAGACCACGCACTTATTGCCGGGTGGATACAAATCACCGATATCAATCTGTAGCCCCAGAGAGATCGCCAAGACGAGAAAAAGGTTTGTTTTGAGGACGTTAGGCATTTGGTCACCGGTCGCGACAAGGGCCTGGCACACTGCCCCGACCTCGCCTATACCGAAGACTCCAGTGGATCCCTGAACACACCGCCACCGCCAAATTGTCTGGAGGATCACCCTGCTCAACCAGAGGCCTTGGGTGGCGGATAAATGTTCGGGTACGCTTTGGTAGAATTCCGAGCCCATTAATCGTCCATTCCGGGTAGGAACTCTTGCAACAAGCCTGAGGACCGCTACGACTAGCAAGAACACTGGCTCGGTCGAGGTTTCCCACCGAACGTCAGAAGAAATACGTCCACAGAGCTCCCTGAGGCCCAAGTCCTCGGGTTCCATGCTCAGTCGGATGCTCAGAACCGATGCCAGTGCCATCCCTATTGAACCCGCATATTCTGATTTGCCGGATATTGGCCACCCATCCAACAGACAATCAAAGAACAGGTCTGCAAGAACATGGGGTGACAGGGCTCCCGCAACCTCCGGGTACCAGATCGTGTCCGCGGCAAACCGAACGGTCGAGAATATGACATCGGTATCCGTCGTGGTATCGAGGATCCAAGAGATGCAACGCACGTCAGCCTTGGATGCCTCCCAGTCGATGGAAATGCCCTTGAAGTCCCAGGCTGGTGGTACCATGACAACAGCGAGTGGTATTCTCTCTGCTCCCTCCACTAGGGCTGAAGCACCGCCAAATCTCCTCACCGCGGCACGAACTCCGGAACGAAGACGCTTAAGAACCCGCCTGAGGTTCCTGATGGGAGTGAAGGGTGCAAAGAATGATCGGAGTGAACGAGTGAACGCAACGTCGCTACATGTCAGGTATCTGATGATGGTCCGGGTGAGGATGGATGGCGGCGTTTGGTAGGGGCAGTTGTAGTAGAGCGTTGCTGCGAGGGTGAAGAGGACATATGATGTGATTCCAAAAAGGGTCATGGCGGCAATGACCCCAGCGACGGTGCGGCTGATGGTCCAGAGGTACTGCGACAGAGCACAACCAAGCAACAGCAACGCGAGCTGAAGCATCGCCGGCAGGCTCTCGATGACGAGGTGGAAGTGCCACTTCTTGAATCCGTCCAGTTTCCGTTGCCTGTCTCGGCTCTTGTCGACGGCAGAACCTCCGCGGTTCCGGAGATATCTATTGACCCATTGTTTGCCGAGCATTGCGATGAATGCGACGAAGAGAGAGGTTGCGAGGCTGGCGTAGAGCAATGATTGGACGGTGACAATATTGGGAGGAGGGCCAGACCAGGTGACGGAGTCAGGTCTTGCGTCGGGGAAGAGCGAACTGTTGATTTCGTGGATCAAGATCTGCATGTAGGCAGCGGTCATCTCGTTTGGATCGGGCTCGAGCTTTGATTGGACATCGATGATGAACGCTGAGCTGACCGCAGAGAACAGACCAGCCTATGTGTCATTCGGATTTAGTGATTAGTGCGGAGTACGGAAACACGCAGACTCACGAAGATGAGGGACGTGTTCAAGTCCTCATCGTACTTCCTGGCATAATCTCGGTCGAATTCTTCCGATTCTCTGCGATATATTGCGAAGAAGTCGTTTCGAGAATCGTTGGTTTTGAGGGGTTCAAAGAACTCTTTGAGGGCGGAATGGAGGCTGGTGAGTATGGGTGTCAGTGCGTCAGCGATTACCTGACCGCCGCAGTGGATTGGATTCGGCGCACCACTTTGGATCGATCTGAACGACCGTGGTTGGTTCCTGCTGCTGGTACCGCTGGTAGTATTCCATCCCCTCGGGCGAAGGTGGGGCTGAGTCCATCCGTGGTGATTGTGGCGGGAGTGAAAAGATGTGCGCTTGATCAACCGCAGTCAGAGCGTCAACCAAGCAATATCACCCACACACACGATCCGCGCTCTCCTGCAGAGTATGGCGGAGGGCTGAGTTGGTGCGTCCTCTGGATGCGGAAGTTTAAAATTCGAACGCTTGTTAATGCATCCTCGATCCTGACCTTCGTCTTCATCGTCCAATCCAACTTCCTCTGCATCTCTAGCTCCCGGTATACTTACACTCCTCTTGGTATTTTTAATCAATTCGGTCACCCCTCATCGACATCCATGAGTTTCCTCCGCTACATTCTCCCCATACCCTCTACCTTCGAACAGCGCCCTTCCCACCTCTGAAATTAAGGTTGGACCAGCCAGTTCATGTGGAAGCAGTAAACGCGTTTCGATCGAGTGACGTGATCACGAGAAGCGCTTCGGGCTTACACGTTGGTCTTCTGAATCTAATCGCCTAAGGCGCCGAAGAGAGGGGTGAGCCGGGTGAGCCGGGGAAGGAACTCGCTCTTATTGACTGCTTGACCTCTCCCGGATTCTGTCTCAATGGAACCCTCACTACGTTTTCCCACACCTGCATCCTCTCCTCTAAATACCAGTAATGCGAGTGTCTCCCGGGTCTGTGAACGATCCACCCCGCGGTCGTTATTCTCAGCCGGTGAATGCTATAACCTGGTTTACGGTTGATCCGCGCGACCACCTCTCGATGATAATATATCGATACCCAGCCGATAGCTATTCGACGGGGATACTGGAAACTTGCAGGCAGGGCGGTATATACAAGGTTTGGCACCTAATTCACTTTAGCCGGGGATATCGTAAATTATACTTTCAGAACTAAATTGAGGATTGCGGGGTGAGTTGTACAATATGTAATTTGAGTCCGTTTGCTGGGAGTACGAGGAGAAGACTTTATATAACTGGCTACCGCAGATTTGAACGTTGTAGTTGTAAGTGTCAACATCGCACAAGCCACGTCCTACTCGATAATTGGACGGGTGGGGTGTACACTTTGGGTCCAGCTGGACAATCACTAGCTCTTGTGGTTGAGGTTTAGTTCTCATGGAAGGTTGGGTCCATCCGCGTCGATGGTTGGATGACAGGTAGTAGGGAATTCGACGTCTGATCCGCTTCGGTACCCAGACTGAACCATCGAGGGGATTACGAGGCCAAATACGGAAGGCGCGATAACCGGCGAGGTCACCTCCCCGGTGGACCCGCAAGCATCCTGTTTCCTACGCTGCCGACAATGTTCCAGCAACATTCGATACGGAACGACCACTCATCGTGGGTGCACCCATATACTCAATTCCATGCTACATGGGTTCCTCCGTCATACTAACAATCTCCCCTCACCTACTCCCACACATCGACAAAGCCCTTTCCCCCTCATACAAAGCCTACGCTCTCCCAAAGATCCCTCTCCCGTTCCGTCGCATTGATGAAAGCAGGGAACAACTCAGTGGAGTACGAGGACGGTACCAGCCGAATAGCATAGGCCGTGATCTAGCCTTGAATCTAGAAGCAGGGAGGACGTAGTTTAAAAGGGAGGGCACAGGGGGAGGACGCGTCTGAACTGGATAGTCGACGGATTGTCAGTCTCCGAACCGCGCGAGGACATTCGCTACCTCACCGGGGAGAATCCCTGCCCCCCGATACTCTCAGAAGCCCATTCTCCGAGGGTGGCCGACTAGCAGCAGAATGGATCCTCGAACTGATCGAGGAAACCGGTACGGGGTGTGAGCCGAGGCAGTTCTTGGTGGACTTTGCTCCCAACGTCGTCTGGTGCGTTATTCTTGATAATAAGCTCTCCCCTGTTGGTATATACGAATCGTTGGATGAATCCGCGGGGACGATCACCGTAAGCTCCTACTGCGATGGCCAAGGATCGCTCGAAAATCCCCGTGCCCCAGGATGCGACGACAACGGTGGGCGACTGGCGACCTTCGAGCGAAGAGGAACCAATTTTGAATTTTGGTGAGATCCAGGACGGTAGCGATTGTTTCCATCGTGCGCGCAATAGCCCGATACGACATCGCGTTCGAGTCGAACGTACGGCCAGTAGAATTTGAGCCTCGACTCAGCTGAGCCTCTGTCACCAGCACACCGTCCCCGGCCAGACTGACACCCGTATCTAAAGCTCTGCCTTCGGTCTTCAGTTGCAGGGATACCGTAGCCCGTATCGAAGGTTGAGGCGGGGTCGGCAGTTTCCGGCTATCTCTACACCTGGCCAGAAACCGTGTGGTGAGGGATATCCGGAGCGTCCGTGGTACCTGTGCACATCGAGATTTTAAAAACGCAATCCAAAAATGAAGAGAGTTGGCGCACCGGCTAAACCCCGTCAACGCGTCCTCGTCTCAACCTTCTTCCTCACCACCTCCAACAATTCTTGATACATCGGGGCCTCTCCTAAGAACGTCTCATGGTATCTCAAAGAGTTCAGCAGCTCTTGATCGGTGAGTCGAGTCCTCCGCCTGTGGAAGCGAGAAACGCGTTTCAATCTAGTCTGACGCGATGACGAGAAGTTGGACTTACTTTCGCAGCCACCTCGCTCTCACGTCGGTCTTCCGATCGCTCTAGACGTTTGGAAGAGAGGAAAGAGGGCTGAGTTGGGCAAGGAAGCCGTTCTCGACTGCTCGGTCTTGCTGGGTGCGCCAACTTCAAGGACTCCAGATGTTTTCCCACGCTCGCTCCCTCTTCGCCAAATGTCGAGATGTAGACACCAGCTCTGGGCCACTTTCATGGACTCAACAAAACGCGAGGTATCCCGAAACTGTCGATGGCTTACCCCGCTGTCGTTTTGTGCAGCCGGTCCACGTGTCGATCTCTCAGACGACGAGATCTACCACAGGATTGGCAGTAATAGCCCACTTCCGGAATACGAATATGCATCTACATTTAATATGCATCTACATTTTGGTGTCCAACTTTGAACGAGCGATCGAATCACTTCGGAGTTTGTTCACGACCCGGGCGGATGTCGACGGTTACCCACAACAGTCAGACGTTATTTGCGTTATGAATGAACTGTGTGGTTCCAAATCATGACGCAATTCGTGAGAGAGGAATTGGCAAAATGCACGATTGGGATGAGGCTGAGCAACCTGGGGCCCAGGTTCCACTGATATTTATTCGTTACCGGGGATTCGCCGGTGGGCCAGGATACACCGTTCGGCGCCCCGTTGATCGTAAGCCCTGTCTTCCGTATTAAATTAGTGATTGTATAACGAGGCGCGCGCATGAGTCCGTTTGTCAAGGACATAAGGAGAAACTTCAACTACCGCAAACTAGAGCGTGATAACAAGTGTAAACATCGCAAAGACCACAGTGCTATGGGTAATCACACACCCAGTCCATCGATGGAGCGATAGCTACAGAATGTCCCGATGACACCTCCACTTCCCCACCCGCCCCAGCTGCTGGCACCCTCTCCTCCCACGTCGTTGGATCATACCCGAACAGTTGATACAACCTCCTCAGCTGACAAGCCCGAGTGAGACATTTATAAGCAAGATACCCGAATTTAAATTCTGGTTGCAGCTTCAGAACCGATGATTTAATGAAGCGATAACATCCGGGTTGCATGTTTTTTTGTCGTCCCACGACACGCACGTCTTCGTCGGCGACACGTCGCTTCAAAGCGGTCAGACGTCCCACTCCGTGGGTTTGATAGAACCGGAGGGTATCGCGCCCAATCAAACGCCAACCGTCGTGATCCACCGGGTTCACAACACCGACGGTCCAGGCCCACATGATGACGACTTCAACCGTGTTCGAGCACTGAAGCTCTTCCAGGCACTTGATGGCTGCGGTAATCTCCGTGGCCGTGCGAAGAA
>Ga0307515_10022524_pt1 | contig 11097 bp, 8 predicted proteins | sample 17_EM_MG_FD_194513 | JGI IMG/M metagenome (GOLD analysis project Ga0307515, IMG submission 194513) | Populus trichocarpa ectomycorrhiza microbial communities from riparian zone in the Pacific Northwest, United States - 17_EM | ecosystem: Host-associated > Plants > Roots > Unclassified | place... | reverse complement strand
TGCTAATTAAAATGCTCTAGTCTTTAAAACAGTATGCAATATTGCTTAATAATAATTGGAAAAATAAAAATCAATGTATAAAAGGACCTCCATGGATAGCCATGACTGATAAGAGATGGCCCAATATTTCAATTCGCCACGGCATATGTATAAATAACAAAAACATGCAAGGGTTCTTACCAATGTCTTGAAAAATGAACCCAAGCACGATGAGAAAGGCATCATGAATAACTCATCAAACATCTAAATCTTCAAATCTACTTGCAAGTAAATTACGTACACGAGCTACTCGATGGACCTTCTGTGTCAAGCTGGTTTTTGGCTAGAAGATGAACCGATCCTCTGGAGCACCTTGGTGTTGAGAAGTTCTTTACCAGACTTCCCCTTGAACATAAAGTGCCTTCTAAGACGACTTGTTATTGAAGAGCCATTGTCATTCTGTCGCGACACTGCCTGAGGCCAGTTTCTCCTCAATCTGTCCTTGATATGATGAGAGGCTTCCATATTACTGTGACTACCCTGGACCTCAGATATCACCACCCCCCTGCTTCTCCGTACAGATCTTAGGGCCATCTGCAAGGGCTCTGAAACTGGTGGGGACTCTTCAATTGATCCTATAGTTTTCAAGCACAAGGGGCAAGGAGGGTCATGAATCTGGGTCTTCGGAGTGACATGTTCCAAACATTCAGCATGGAAAACATGGCTACAGGGTAATACCCCAGCAGTTGGCATGTCCCCACCTCTCATGATTCGATGTGAACTCCAGGGGGACTTTTGCCACATAAGTTTTCCACAGACTCCACACTTTTGTTCCACTACGGGACCACTAGGTGACCTCAGACTCTCCATATCCATGTGCTCTGCTATGTCAAACCTTTCTCCATCAATTCCCAGATCATAACTGCTTGCACTGCTCCATCTAAAACCCTCTCTTCTAGAGCTTGCACTGGGGTCTGGTGAAATCTCCAACTTTTGAAGTTCAGTGAGGGTTTTATGGAACTTATACTCAACACTTGAACTGTTATCAGGCCAATGAGATGGTGATATCCGATCCTCACGCGATGTTAACCTACCAAGACTGCTGTTATCTGCATCCCCAAAGGTTTCACAATCTGACACAGGGTTGCGGAATACTAGCGGATAGACAGTTTTTGACATATACAAGCGTCGAGTTGAAATGTTGCGATTGGAGAAAGCATATGGCCGCTTGCTAGTTGATTCCCAATGGCTGGTGTCTGAAAGTGAGGATGGAGACCCAAAATCAGGGGATGTCACACTTGCTCTAACAGCAAATCTTCTCTGAAACATTAAAAAAACAGAGAAGGAAATGTCACTTAATAGAACCTTTTCAGCCAGTGCTAATAAACCCAAAGACTAGCAATAAAAGTCACCTCAGTGGAGCATGGAAACCAAGTGGGCTGGGATCTTGATCCTGGCAATTGAAATATGTTAAAACAACAACCACGTAAAACAGTAAATAATAAACTCATCCAGATATCTAGCACAGAACCAGTAGGTTAAGCAATACTGCTGGATTTATTAAGAATTGGAGTGACATAGGACTAAAAAACAACTACCAAAAAGCTACAAGTTTTCCTAAACATGCACTTGCAGACATGCACGCATAGATGGACTCTAGATTTACATACCAAAGAAGCCTTAAATGAAACATTTATCTTGTGCAATCTTAAATCCACCAAGAAGAGATGAATTACTGATTTCACATACAAAAGAAGACTTTTCAAATTCCTAATTTTACAGACAAAATAAGTCTTATATGAAAATTCTCTTGTGTGATCTAAATCCACCATCAATGAAGGTTAATACACAATTTCCCCTAATTATTTTCAATCACCTGATACTACATACAAAAGAAGCCTTATGAAAATTCTCTTGTGTGATCTAAATCCACCAGCAAAATATAATCTTGGATTTTGCTTCTTTTAAGTTTTTGTTTTCATGAAAATACTACATAATATTCTCAATTTCCAGTCCATCATAAGCAAAGGCACATATTTCCAGTCCATCATTTTTGGCTTATGCAAAGGCACATATTTAATATATATGAAGCACTAGAGATAGTTATCGACCAACTGTGATTGCCATATTGAGCATAAAGAATGGAGGGCGATAGGAAGGCCTTGTTTCATTCTATGTAAAGTATATTACCCACACTACAGAGCGAAGTACCAATTTTGAAAATGATATGATGAGAGACAAACCTAAAACTTATCCAAATTCCATGCAATAATTAGTACATGAGCTAATTAACTTGTCTACAAATTTCGAGTTCCTCTTTTTTCACTTCATTCTTTCAGTTGAGTAAAATTGATAATTTACTTGACTGTACATCATGATCAGAAGAGAAAAAAGTAAAATATACTCAAAAGAAAAAGAAGATGGGAACCATAGAGATTGCAAGAGAGTTCATATGAAGCTCAAAAGCATATTTAATAATCATTAACCAATGACTAGCTTGAAAAGGAGCTGCAAGGAGTACAAAACTGCAAAGCTGGTGGATTTATAGATATTGACAATTTCTCATTATGCTGACTGCAATATTTTCCTGGTTTCCACTCTAAGGTGCGTTTTCTGTATAGTCTTGCATTATTTTCAGCAACATGCCCAGGATGCTAACATCTTACTCAACGTAGTTTCCAACCCAATATTCATTCTAGATATCAGCAATCTTCTTGACATTCATAGACATTGTTGATTTTTCTCCATCATTACAAGTATAACTGTCCAGACCTCGCAGTAATAAGACAAACAAGAGAATGGAAACCCTGCAGGAAAAGATAGGTAACCTAAAAACAGAATTGGACAGGACACAGCCTCTGATAAATTTTCCAGAAAACAAACAGAACATTCAGCACATTTTCAGCACGCGAGAACAAATGGCATTCAAATGAGAAATGACCTAATCAATGCAGATCTTTTATGTAATTAGGATATTCTGTTAGTTTATACTTGATTGACCAAATATAATAATTAAAATTACAATTACCTATTCTTAGCTGACTAATGTCAGAAAATCTTTCAACTGTGATTTTAAGAATCCCTTAAATGATGGAAAAGGTGAGAAACAGCTTGACCACATACACAAATATATGAAAAGGAACAAGAGAAAAACCTCATATCACACAGTTCCATCAATATACAGAACCTCTAAACAGGATTTGCCCTTGTCATGACAGGTATATTAATAGACAAAAAATCAGATCACCATGAATCTAATATTAGAGAATGATTGTATTAAGATTACCTCCAGCAATAGAGGCAGCAGGCTCACCAAGATTAAATTTCCGCACAGGTGATGTCCATCGAGGCTCCTGAACAATATCAGGTGGGCTGTCAGAATAAGGGAGTGCACCATCAGACACAGAATGATGATGGTTGGTATACTGTTCACTTCCCACCCAGCTTCTGCTTCCCCTACTATTTGAGGACAATGAAGAACCATGAACTGCACGAGAGCCATGTGATAAACCATCTGACCGTAACCTGCAATCCCACATCCTCAATGGAGGAGGTGAGAAACTAGAGTTAATTTGCCAATGTGGTTCGCCATGATTGTTGGAAGAGTCCCTACCAGTGGCAGGTGACTTCGCTCCATGTGGCCCAGCGGCCACACAACAAAGCGCACCCGTGTTAGCTATTTCTATTGGCACAGTAAGGTTGTTTTGTAATCCAGTTAAATATACTTATGGACGAATGAGGTCCACATGGCCAAAGTTAGATACTAAGTTGGATATAATGGCAAAACTAGCTCTAAATGTTGCAAAAAAGGATCACAGTATAAGATGAAGACAGAAATCATTGAAGGCAGCAGCCACCCAGTATACTGAACCCTTCATAGGAGGCATATCAAATTTCCATTCTAAATCGACTTATTATACAAGAGTGATTCTTCAAAACTTCAGCATGCTTAGCAAATTGCTGAACAAATATGATACTTTCCAAAACCAAGCTCCACCTGAAGCCTGGCCTTCTACACTGCATTTATTCAATTGCACCAGTTTAACATCTGAACTAATATAATAGGTTCAAGAACAAAATAATCATCACATATATTCTACAATGATAGAGAAACAACATTCATAACGAGGATCTAAAATAAATAAACTTTGAATACAAGTGAAAAGGACACCATAAAAAGCATATTACTTGAGCCAGAGAAAACCACTGGTAGAACACTAGTCAATGACATCAACAAAGAAAGACTTGGGTTTCTTTATTTCTGGAACTAACTTAAATGCAAACTTAATTTGAAAGTCCCCTTGAAAAACTTCACCTCATATTGAATTTATTTTTTGTCAATTCAACTTTTCACGCCATGCAAACATTTTTTAAGTTTTTCCAGGTTTCATTCAAATACTCTTCAGAGGGGTAAATGACTACAAAACCTGATCTATAAGTAATGCATTGTAAAGGCCACTATACAAAATCATAGTAAAATACGAGACACCATGACAACCATTCCATGATAACTAAATCCAAAATACAAAATCATGTTTTCAGCTTGTATGCAAAAATGATATTGCTTTACATCATCCACACTTAACAGATAGTGCCTAAATAATTACCTTCTATTTGCAGCAAAAGTAATAATAACAGAGAAGATGACACCATAACAGCCTCACACAAATCAAATCAAATCTTCCAAGCATTTAATTCTAACCAAAACTAAACTTGACCCCCCCAAAAGATATTTCTACGCTTAAAAAAAATCGCAAAATCAAGCATTAATTAAAACAACCCAATTAACATGAAAATAAGCAATGCACACCCAGATAAAAAATAAGCCCACCAACCCTTTTCATATTTCCAACAAAAATGAAAAAGAAAAAAAATCAGAAAAACAAAACAAAAGAACACCATTTACATATAATAAAACAAGGGTCAAGAAACAAAGTACCTCAAAATGCCGAAAAGAAACAAAATTTGATGAAAGAAATGAAGAGAAGAAACAAAAACGAAACCCTATGGGTTTTGAGTCTTTGATAATAGGAGAGCAATGAGGTTGTTCGTATAAAATATTCACTTTGTGGTGAAATGAGACAAAAGGGAAAGCAAAAGGTTGGAGCTTTGAAATGGATAGGCATAACAATCTTTCTATGCTATCTTTTTTCTTCGTTGATTACTACTATATAAAATAAAATATAAATACTTTGTACATAAGATTCTTTACTAATGATAATTATTAATTAATATTGGTGGGGTGGGTTTTTTTTTTTTTTTTTGAGAAAATAGTGTCTGTAAATTATTGTCTGTTACAAGGTTGGATTTCGGACACGTGATGTCATGGAGTGTATGTAATTTATACAGTTGGAAGACTAAAGGAGATGAATCAGAAGAATCTCTGTACTGTCTCAGACACATAAATTCCTTTGGTATCATTTCGTATGAGTAAACTATTGAACTCCTATTATTAATTTGGCCAGACTCTCATTCCTTCTTCTTCTTCTCTCTCTCTCTCTCTCTCTCTCTCTCTCTCTCTCTCTCTCTCAATACAAAAACTATTAAGCATAAAAAAGGGCTTTGCATTTGAATTTATGTGTTCATAACAAATTATTTCTTGTTGTCTCAACAAATTTCACGAACCTTAAGTTAACAACCATATAAGCCTTCAATAGCCCTGAGATGACTCAGACTCGTAACCATTAGAGAACAAACCCAAGACCTGATCAATTAAACCATCTCTCAGGATTTGTCTCCTTACAACTTGGATCGACTTGGATTTGTATGTGATGGCATAGAATAAAAAGGGTAAAATCATTGCAAACTAAATTAGTCTCAAAAACTGCAAAGCTAATTATATTAGTATGCATATAATATCATATGTCAACTATTTTCTTTTTAAAATAAAGGTTAATTATTTAATTTGTGTTTATATAATATAGTATTTCTCTGATCTATCATTATATCTTTAATTAAGCAAATTTTATATTAAAATATACATTAAATTTATAATCTATTATTCATTTTCAGGCTAATTTATAAAAATTAATTACCTGAATTGCACATGATAATAAGTTTATACCTAAATATTAACAAAATATTAACTCGTGTAGGTAAAGTACTGTAATTAAATTCAATGTTCACTCTCTCACATTTCACAGTGAACTAGAGCAGTGTATTTTTTTTTAGTCCTCATTTTTTTTTCCTGGTTGAGTCTTTTTTAAGGTCAGATTAGTGGCCAATTCCTTCCAATTTGTTAAGAAAATTAAAAAACCAAGGATAAAAGGTGAAAAAAACAGAGAAATCAGGTGGTAATTTCGTACCGGCAAGAAAAAAATTAAATTAGTCCTCTTTCTTTCCAATTAAAAAATCTATGATCCCTTTAGTTTTAGAAAATTCAATTTCAGTACAAAACTTTATTTGTATTATTTTTTAATTTCTAGTTTATGAGAGGAGAGAGAAAGTAATTGAATTCTAATGTAGAGAGAGAAAGTTATTGGTTGACACCGCTTTCGACCACCAAAATGGTTGTTCTTGGGTTCAACAGGTTCCATTCGATGAGAAGAGTTTCAATAAGGTGTTATTTTGTAACATCTCCAACAATAAAATATTGAAGATAACAAATTAATCATATCCTATGTTCTAACTTTAAGCCTTTCATGTTCCCGTATAACTTTTTTATTTAATCGTGAGACTTGTTTCGTTAAATTTGAACTATGGTATATCGAATTTCATGATACTACATTTCACCATAATCCTTTCACTATTTATTCATTTCATCTAGTTTTAATTCATGTTTCTATGTTTTTTTATTTTTCAGGTATTTTTCATAATTCAATTTTTAAAAACTCATACACAAACCTTTTATTTTATTTTCCCCCATCTATTATCTTCCCTTCTAAGGTAAATATTCTCCTTGGATAATTTTTCCCTCATTAACTTCATTTTTTTTTATCCTAAGGTTTACATATTTCACCTTCAAATTGCCTAAGAAATTATATTTGACATTGGTAAACTTTTGAGTTTCGAGTTGATTTTTTATTTATGGATCATGTTTGGAGTTATTTGATGAAGGTATAAACGGGTTTATTTAAGTCTTTAGAGTGTTTTTAAGTGTTTTTTAGTCAAATTGTGGTTGAAAAATAAATTTTTAGGTGTAAAACACCTTTGACTCGACTTTTTGGTGACCAGAAATAGTTAAGACTTGGGCAAAACAAGCGACGTGCTATCTACCTCTTTTAAAAAGAAAAAAAATAAAGCCCAAGTGTGCGGGCTTGGGGTGGAGGGCCCGTGCACCTGGTCTTTTTTGTTGAGGCCACCCAGGCCCATGCACCTAGGCTCTTTTTTTTTTACTTTAGATTTTTTTCAATTTCATCGCCCAAGGTTTATTTTAAAAAAAATAATTGAATTTTTTCAATTTTATCTTGAAAATATTTGGTTTATTTTAGATGGTCTTCCTAATTTTTATTTTTTTATTTGCTTTGTATGGGTTCATCACGGTCTCAAATAAACATCCTATCATTTTGTTGGTGTTTGATTTTATGTACGTCTATTATTTTTAGTTTTTTCTGATCATTCAAGTTTGTTTTACTCATCGAATCAATTAGGTCATATTGGGTTAAACCTCTACATAATTTATTTATATTTATACTAGAAAACATGTTAGTAGCGCAATACTCATAGCTCTGGCCAACAAACTAGAAAGTTTCTAAATCATGTGCTTTTCATGTGTAAATCATGTGAGTTTTTTAATGGACTAGCCTAAAAATCATACCAAAAAAATAGATTAGAAACTTAATTAATGTTTAAGGATAAAATTGGTTCAATTAAAAATATAACGATAAATTAGAAACTTAATATGATATATTAGTCGGAACCCTTGAGGATTCTCAAAAAAGGTCGAGAGAGAATGTTGAGTTTGCAATCGAGTTTAATATTGAAATTGAAATAAAGAGGGAAAATTAATTAAGAAAACTATATATATAATTGGAAGATTTTTTAAATATTTGATTGAAAAGTAAAATGAGATAGCTTAGTGTCTAATTTGATCAATAACTAAGATGGGATTTTTATCTTCCTTATATTAACAAGTGTAGATATAAAAGAGTTAAAGAGATATATATTAATGAAATCCATTCTTCACAATAGTTATATTTTAAATTTTAATATAGTTATGGCGCATTCACAATAAAACTTGAGAGAAAATAAAGAATTAAATCCGATATTGATAATAATGGTCATTGTAAATAGGAATGGCAATGGGTATCCATGTATTGGATTTCTTGATATTGATACTATTAGCGCTATATCTCCACATTATATATATAAATCATTGTCCAGTTATTAAAAACATATGTTTAGGCTTTATTCTTGGGATCTTATCTCAGTTTCCATGTATTATATACCTGTTGTAACCATGAATGCAAAACACACAAAACATAAATCTTCTACTTTACATGGTATCAGAGCTTACTTCTTTGTATACGTTCTTCAACATCACTTGTTTCTTCTTATAGCCATGTCCAATACCCCATCTCAGAAAGCCTTCTCTTTAACATCTTTATCAATTCCAGATGTATCCTCTCCATATTTCCTTCATTCCGCTAATCACCCAGGTGTCATCCTAGTCTTCATCCTTCTTAATGGTGACAACTATCCTACCTGGAAGCGGGCCATGAAAATGACATTGAATGCCAAAAACAAATTGAGTTTTGTTAATGGTGTTCTCTCCAAACTAACATCCTCCACATCAAAAATTCAATTATAGGAACATTATAGTGAGATGGTCTTGTCATGGATTCTCAACTCCATTGATAAATCCATTGTTAGTAGTCTGATTTATCATGAATATCCCCGTAATGTATTGCTCGATCTTGAGGATTGTTTCCTCAAAGCAACAATCCTAAAATTTTCAAATTGAAGCGTGACATTGCTACTGCCATCCAAAACTCTATGACCATCTCTGAATATTTTATCACACTCAAAGGTTATTGGGATGAACTCGTCATGCTCACTCCCACACTAAAATGCACTGTGGTGTCCTAAAAGAATTAACCCATATGTAAGACATTGAGCAGGTTTTTCAGTTTTTGATGGGGTTATATGACTCTTATGCTTCAATTTGTGGCCAGATTTTGGTCATGAATCCTTTACCCTCTGTTACCAAAGTGTATTCAATTTTACATCAAGAGGAGAAGCAATGCCTCCATATCTTTAGTGTTCCAACAGAATCTGTTGCAATGGTAGTTCCCTATCTATTCTCTTATTGTTCTGATAATAAGGGAAGAGGACATGATTGTCCAAAATACAACTACTATGACTGTGATGGTCATTGAAAATCCCATTGTTATAAGCTGCATGGTTATCCTAAAAACAAGCCTCAATACCGTGAAACATTTAATGGACAATCTGGTTCATCAATGGCAGTGAATAATGTCACTAGTCCTTCAACCTCTTCTGAGATTACTATTATTGACCTCACCAGTGACCAATACAATCGACTCTTGGATCTTCTATCACCCTTAAACACAAACTCTGCAAACTTTGCTAGTAACCTTGTCTTTTGTCATTCTACTTCTTTCCCTAATCATGAATGGATTATTGATCTCGGTACCTCAGATCATATAACTTCAAATTGGTCATCCCTTAATAATGTTCATCCCCTACATCAACCATGTCCCATTAAACTTTCAAATGGTGATGTTATTTCTATAACTCATACTAGCACACTGCATGTTTCCTTTGATATCTCTCTTTCTAATGTTCTATATGTTCCTTTATTTAAATTTAATTTACTATCCATTAGCAAACTCACCATCAATCTCAATTGCATTGCCATTTTTTATTTTGTGTGTTTTTCAGGACCTATGAACGAGGAAGCTTATTGGAACAGGTAAAGTACAAGATGGACTTTACCACTACAAACCTTTCTTTGCCTCAGTTTTCCATTCTCAAAACATCCCTAACTCTATTATTTGGCATCAATGACTTGATCGCCTTTCTACTTCATATATTCCGAAAACTCTATATATTTATAATCAACATTTGGCTTGTGATATATGTGCTAGAGCAAAACACACTCGTCTGTCTTTTTCTTTAAATATAAATAAAAACATATTTTGTTTCAATTGTATTTATTGTGATATATGGGGTGGTTATCCTATTTCTTCATATTCAAAAGTACATTATTTTTTAACAATAGTGGATGACTACTAACGTACGACCTGAGTCTATCTCATGCCTGGTTTACCAAGTTTACCTATCTTTTTTTATTTTGATCCTCTATCTTCCAATTCAATCATTTCTTCAAAAAAAAGCAATTAGGTACCAATTTGGCCTAAAAAAGGCTTAATTGTATAAAAAAAGTTCAATAATAAAATTGAAAATTAAGAAAAAAATCACTACTCCAATCCATAGTAATTTACGAGGGAGTGAACAGATAATGAAAACACCACAAGTTTTAGTTTTCGTTAATTTGGACCAGTTAGGTGGGCTGACCTGGGACACTTTCATCTTAGAGTCTAAACTGATTGGAGTTAAAGAAAAAATTGAAGAAGAAATGACTTGGCCTTATCCAATTAAAAACCCTAATTGACTTGGAGTAGAATCAATTCTAAACCTGACCCTTAAACAATTAACTGTTTTTTATTTTTTTAAAAAAAAGTTATGTGGTTTTTATTCTTTTTCTTTAAAAAAAAAATAGATTGACCATTCCAACTCATCACTCTAACGTAAACTTGGATCAATCCAAATTTAGTTTTATAATTATAGTTTAAAGAGGTTTTGACCTCAACACAGAAAATAAATAGGATCAATGTTTCAACAACAAAGCCTCTCCCTCGCAAAAAAATCAAGCTCGTTTGACTTTCATTATGGGCCTTTCTTAAAGAGTTTTTTCTTTGATTGTCGGCCTAATGCAAGAGATTCAGAAACCCATTTTCGGAAACATGAAAAGTTGCCACGTTTCCTTTCTTTAATATATTTTTATATCTTTAATCGTGTTAATTTTAGACACCAAGTTTCTAATTTATCATTATAATGAGATTTTTCGCTAGCTCGTAAGATTTAATCACTTAAATTCACATATAATTTAAAAACTTAATATATATTCAAATATAAACTTATTATTATAATAAA
>Ga0307515_10022523_pt1 | contig 11097 bp, 14 predicted proteins | sample 17_EM_MG_FD_194513 | JGI IMG/M metagenome (GOLD analysis project Ga0307515, IMG submission 194513) | Populus trichocarpa ectomycorrhiza microbial communities from riparian zone in the Pacific Northwest, United States - 17_EM | ecosystem: Host-associated > Plants > Roots > Unclassified | place... | reverse complement strand
CACACTTCGATGGTGAAGAACTCAGGGTCGGTCGTAACGGAAGTCCAGTTGATAGTAACGGTCGTGTTCGACAGCCAAGAGACCGGAGTCTCGACTGTGAACGCCTGAGCAGCGAGCGGGGCGACAATGAGAGCAAGTAAGCTGTCAGGGTGAACAACAGTGAGCAGAATTGGCACAATCCCGGAGGTCTGAGGCGTACGTGACAAGCAACATGCTGTAACGAGTGTGGGGGTGGTCTTTAACCTGCTTTCCGGCGAGGCGGGGAGACGACGGCGGTGTGTGCGGGAGAAAACTGGACAAAGAACTGTCAAGTTGGTGGCACGCCTGACGCAAGTGGATTATTACCCCCCATCAGAGACCTCGGAGATGGTCGCAAGGTGATGTATGCATAAACCCGCTCTTCGTCACACTCGCTTCCCCCCTCGCTCCATTCGAGGTCACCGCGGAAAACATCCGGGACATCCCATCTGACATTGTAATCCAACCTTTGTGGTGGACAGCCACAATTTATGGTCTAATATCGTTAATGAATGATATTCTGGACTCTCAGATGTCTTTGATGACAAACAGGGCCTCTGCGCTAGCTTCCTCTTGACCGCTGATCCTTGGGTCTCTGTACACAGACCATCTTCCTTGGCAGAAGACGGGATCATTCAGCCCTTACGGACTTTGTATGGACTGGAACTGGTCCTGACATTGAACAAGATGATCAGGTCACTCGTGTGGCACAATTATTCTACTCTTTACGTACAGTGCTCATTGGTCTTGAAGCCAGATATGTGACACTTGAATGGCCCCACATATCCAGCTTTAAGACCAATGAGCACTATTTGTAAGGAGTAGAATAATCGTGCCACACGCGTGACCTGATCATCTTGCTCAATGTCAGGACCAGTCCCAGTCCATACAAAGTCCGTAAGGGCTGAATGATCCAGTCTTTTCTGAGGAAGATAGCCATGTCGCACCAAGTCCCAGTCCGTCTCGGTAATGCTGTAACCTAACCAGGAAACCGCGAATCGCCCTTGAAGTCAACATTCTCACGATCCTCTCTCTAGTCCCCCTCCAGGTAGCAGCATGCACAGGTAACGCCGGGAAGGCAAAATAGTGGGCCCTGTGGCCATGCACGACGGGCAGAGCGCGCTCTTGGGACCACCCTAGTGCCAACGCACATTTTTCTGGCGTAAGAATAGCGGTTGGCACGCTTAAAGATGAGCTGCGAGCCATTCGCGGGGATAAGGCGGACAATCTCCAGTGAAGTACAAATCGTCTCCATTGCACAACGTTGACACTGGCTAATAGTACACGTGGTCTGTAGTCTGTTATCGGTGCCCACCAGATCACGGTCGTTGGGTTCGAGTCCTGGTGCGGGGGTTCCTTGAATGATGGCGGGCCGTAGCGGCCACAGCCGATGGGGAACGGGTTGTCGTACCACCTCTCACCGTTGCCGGTCGCTGGCCCTACCACTATCTCTCCCGCTTGGATGCTCACCGACCATTTCAGTGTACAAGGGCGGGGCTTGGTTCTCTGATGATCCCCCCTCCGTCACGGGCATTTTATCGGATGCTACAACCAGTTGAGCATTGCCTTCTGCTCCCTGGTCGTCGGGGGGCTCAGGATTGGGGGATGGGTCTAACCATCGCCCGTCCGGTCCTCGTCCTAGGTGAATTGGTTGCTCCCCTTGTTGCCTCGCGGATATTTTGGCATTTGAGTATTGTCCCTCTCGATTTCGGAGGAGTCAGTCGCACAGTTCTTCCGATCCCTTTGATATTTTAAAGACAGGAAGTATAATTACGGAAGTGGATATATGATCTGGTAGAGGGGTTAGGCTATTCTTGTCCAAAAAAATAAACCCTCGGCTAATATACAGGATCATAACCCGACTACATAATTTGAATCTAACAGCCGAGAGTCCATACAGCCTAAGAGGTTGGAGAGAATGGCTCATGGAATGCTCCCCTGAGGTGTGCCAAAGCCGTCTCGAAATTTGAAGTGTCCTCCTCACCTGCTATACGAAGATCGCTTAGCCCTGAACCTTTGTGATCCCAAGTAGCGTTCACTTCATCCGTCACGGACTCCTCTCTGTGTTGGCTGCGATGGTTATTGCCGCACGGCGGCGATACGTACAGGCACGCTGCTGGTCAGGCGATCGGCCTGCCCGGGCCCCTTTTCGTATGTTCTCCATTTGATCTATTTACTCTGTTTATTTGTACGACACGTGTGGCCTATGCCACCCTCGCTATGTACATAGGGCACTGCACGGCTTGCGAGGGGGCGAAGGAACCTTACGGTTCTACACTCTGGCCATCTTCCGGGACGTTCTGACTGATCTCGATGGTTCTCAGTAGTTCTCGCTTGTGTCGAAGGCGTGGGGAGGCAGCAGTTCCCGCAGCAACAAACGCAATCATGGCCATGCGCGCATACGGGTACGAGCCCAGCTCGACATGCTTGGGAAATAGCTTGGAACGGCTCTGACGGATGGGCCGCGACCAATAGAACCTGTCAAAGACGAACATGACTGTATGAACAAGGAAGGAAGATCACCAACCGCAAAAGGTGGTACTGCCACTCGTATGTTGAGGAGGCCATTTCCCCTGTCATCCTCTTGCCTACTCGACCGGATTTGCCGGCTTCATTGGGCTCCGACCAACGGCTGGCGCTTGCATCCGGCCTTGAGTGCCAACAATGGAGCGACCGACACGACTGAGCACCTCACTAGCGAGAGGTTCATGAACGATATCTGGTATGAGAGTTCGTGCACGGGGTCCTGGCTGGCAAGCAATGTCCCGATTAGCGCTTCCATCTGGTGTTTCTCCTCCTCGAGCACTGAGAGGTAGCCTTTAGCGGGACCTCTGTAGAGTAGGTTAGATCGATGTTGGCGACTACTGGTACTCCTACTAACCTCTTCCGGCTCGGGCCTGGAGCGGCAGAGGACGTTGATATGAGTGATTCAGTCTGATCGACGGGTTTCGAGCTCACATACCAAGGAAAGTACAATCTATGTAGCCATGTGAGCATAGTGATCGAGCGGTTGAGAGTGTTGTTCACTCACCGACACCCAATTGCATATTACAGCGGTCATTGGGCCCGTCTCCGCGCTCATATTTACATTTTGCTTTGCGATATTGATCGCAGGCTATTGCAAAGAGGTCAGTGAGGATACTTGTGAGAGGCAAGAGCGCAAAGGACCCTTTGAACTTCGCCGGCGAACGATTCTTTCCTGGAGAGAGGCGGGATCTTGACTGGCCTGGAGGTCGCCTAGGTCGGTGAGCTGATCATCACTGTCTTGCTTCATGGATAAGTCCAAGATGTAGAGCCACTTGGCAGTTCAAGTATGGAGGTTTTGAATGAGAGCTGAGCGAGAGCATCGCGCGTGAGGACTCGTGTTATTGTTTACTCGATACACAACACGACACGCGATACACGAAGGAAGGATCAAATCACAAATCACGACTCGGAAGTAATCATCAATCCTACCCTTTCTTGAGCATTGGGGTTGGAATGCCACCCTAAATCGGCTGTGCTCGGTCCGGCCAACCGAGTACCTGAAGGTTTCCTTAAAAGGTTCACCACGCACCGTAACCACCTGTTCATGAGAAATAAATCTCCATTGAATGCAGATGCGGACCTCTAGCGGAATTTGCGGGCCTTGTACACAGCACATTGTGGGAAAACCCACTCTTGCTCAACCATGCTCCCACAAGGCCCAGTGCAATCTTGGAGTTGATTCCGTCAATTTATTCGTCTATAGCGGTGAGTTAGGGACGGGATCCTTGGGACATGGCCAAGTTGGGGTAGAAGGTGCTGGGGGCCAAAACACCCCAAACTTTCAGGAGCGCGGCCGGGATCGAGGATGGCATTGACTGTCCTTGCTTTCTCCGTTGTTCCTGGTATTTGTCATCGGATATGAGTGTTACGCGGCAGATATAAGATGCCTTCCAATCGACGGTCTAATGTATCGCTACGGTGGGCAGTGATTCCCTCCGTCCCTCGTCCCCTCGCAATGCTGGACCCAACCCAGAAGATGATCATAACGCGGTTCGTGTATATACTGGCTGCGGTTGATAGATCTTATTGGGAACGCAACAGGAGACTTGTTCTTGGAGCTGATCTTGGTCGCTCTCGCCGCCAACACTGACTTTGTATGTCCGTTGCCAGCGACAAAAATCGATTGATAAGGTCCACTATCCGAGGTAATAAGTATGTGCGACCCATATGAACTACAACCCTCGACCATAGTCGTCGAGGAAAACGAGGCGCCCTCATCGTCGCTCAACGGCTCATCGTGTGCAGGCAACGACAGTGGATCGCCAACAGGAGCACCCGTTGTATACTCCTCATCACTACGTGGCCCTGATGGGACTATGCGACGGAAAAGATGACGTCACTTCCCAAACTCCCGCCCTTTGGAGAGGAGAAAACTCACTCGACGGGCTACTGCTCCAATGAAAGGGATCTCCATAAGGTGAGGAAAGCATATCGAACTGGTAGCGGTGGGAACGGGGAGCTGGCGGGCCCAGCAAGGGATGTGAGAAATCAGGAAATTGTCCGGTGCCGGGTCAAGGCAGGTGGCTGAAACAAGTGGTAGAAAGTTATATGAATGAATGGACAGTATTTCGGTTACTACAACAAGAAATTGGACGAAGCAGCGGTGTCCAACGAAGCCATGCGTTGCGTTGATTGATGGTTGGTTGATGGCGCATCTGATTCGCCCGAATGCTATGATATTGAGAGCTAAGTTTAGCATTATGGTGAGGTATATAAGTGGATACTGGTTTCACCTCAGGGACATGACGGCGGAGTTGACACGGGTCAGCCGTCTTCGATGAGGCTGGGCGGACTGGGAACTTTGGCGAGAGACGAAGAATGACCATTTCCGATTGCGCGCACCCAAGCAGTTGGCACGCACCATTCAACCACCACGACTGTCCTCCCTACTTCTCGATGTACACACTCTCGATCTATTCTCAATGTACACACTCTCGGTCGAATCCTCCTGAGGTCCCGCCTCGGTTCGTATGTGCCACAAAGGACACAAAGGAATGATAATAAATCTTCAATCTCGTGGACATAGGTGTGACGCGGCAGGGTTCTGAACGCTGATATATAAGATGCTTCCATTCAGCGATCTACCTTATTGCTACAGCGGCGCAGTGATTTCCCCCATTACTTCTTTCCTCATTTCCTCGCAATGCTTGGCCCAATCCAGAAGACATCAATAACACGGTTCGTGCATATACTGGCAGCATGCAGTTGATACAACTTATTGGGAACACAACAGCGATGAACTAGCCGCGATTGATCCTATGTTTATTGTCGCTAACTTCCAATTGCTGCCACCCACGGCTACTCAGAGAGCCTTAGATCATACAATGCCAGCGGGCGACTCCACTCTTGAGTACTCTTGCGATCGGGGCCTGGGTTCCCTACACCCCATGGCTCCGAAGGAGGTCACAACAGCCAGGTGGAGCACTACTTCAAGTCTCGTCTCCCCATCGATGGATCCATTAGCCGTGCCTACATGGAACGAAGAAAGAGAGGTTAGGCTACCGCAACCAGGGGCGAGTTACAACTGACAATACACGCACAGGAGAACCCAACTCCTGTTATCCATATCAATACGGATTGCGTGCCCTCTTGTCAGGACGCACCCGCGGGGCCGGTCCGACAACAACCGTCCAGCCGAAAGCGCCGCCAAGCACCCCAGCGCGTCTATGATAAGCCTGGAAAGAAGCCCGCAATTCCTTGCGAGTCAGACATTCCGACACTGCAAGTCCTATCCAAGCAGCGAGGAGGACAAGTCTTCGCGATCGCCTGGATCCCGAAGGCTTTCGCGAGAGGCATGACAGCAGACGCAATTAGACGTACCCTGTCTGACGATGAGATCAACGCTGTGGATCACGACCATGGGTTCCGCCTCTCTCAGGTATATGACGGGTTCTTGGAGAAGGTAGATGATCGGTTCGAGTGCGGGCTCTGCGCCGAGGAGAAAAGAGCCAACTGGAAGAATAAGAAGGACGCTATTCGTCATCTTCAGAAGTTCCACTTTGGCATCGGGGAAACATGTGGAACATGGTGAGTTGTGAATGCGCCCTTCGCCCTCGAGGCTTATTGACCTCGGATCTGGATAGCAACAAGATCGACTATTCGCGTGCGGAGTTGAACAGGCATGTCTGCCGCGGCACTGACACGCTCGCTGAGGTTGCATAGTCATGATGGTCGACAGGTGAAAGATGGGTGTACCGATATAGCACTGTAACGTCTCTTAATCGTGTGGAGAAGCTACCCTGATTGGTCTAAACCTTAGGCTGGGTGGCGAATATAGAGTAGGACATCTAGCCGGGCAAGGACGCCGCCGCAGAGGACTCGATAGTTTGTGCTGATAAATGATCTTTCTCCTTAGTTGCAGTGGTATGATTTATGACAATGACATGCCGTTTTTATTTACGGCCATTTTCCGTTCTTGATCGCGTAGATCTCCAGAGGCAGGAGTGAAGACCCTGATTGATATATTCTCTCCGCATGGTGTGCTGCTGTCGTATCCGCTCTTCTCCTGTAGTCTATGGTCCTCCACCTTCAGGTAACATGCGCTGATCTGAAAACATATATCATCAAGGATTATGAACACGGAGGTTCTAGATATAAATCCACCTGTATTCTAAGCGTGTCAGCCGCCATGGCTGTGGGCGTAAATGCACCATGGCAAGGCGGAGTTCAAGGTTCACTCTCTCGATTTAGACAAGTCCAAACGACCTGTCGATTCAGTGATCATTCATCCAGCAAGACACAAACACGAACTACTTCGTTTACTCTTCAACAGCATGGCAGAGCGCGCGCGCGAGACAAAAAGGACCATTAGACAAACACGCGTAACGAAACAAAAGCCGATAAATATTAAATAGTACTGGTGGACATTCCTAGAGCACACTCATGTACGGTGGGCTGCGTGGTACCCGCATACTTGAATCAGACGGGACAACGGCAGGACTCGCGCGGTAGACGACTTTAATACGATAGCGTTCGCTTTGACGGAACACAGTGAGTTCCCACCTGGTACCGGATCACCAATAATTAGAACAACCCCTTCCAAAAAGAGCAAACGAGAAAACTCACCATTCCACAACAAGGATATTGTGGCCCGCTTTCCTGACTTCCTTCATCAGCTCTGCTCGGGCGTGATTGAGAACCTCTCCGTAGCAGCCTTGTTGAACAAGGGTGGGCGGGTATGGCGGTACGACGTCGGTGAGTGTAGTACGACCTTTATTAGAAGCCAATGGAGGTTCCAGTCGTACAAGGTACGGTCCTGCACTATGGTGCGTCGCTTACGTTTGGGGTTGCATCTGCTTTCCCTTTGGGACAGCAGCGGGAACTGACTCCGATCCCGATATCCTGGTTCCACGACTTCGTCATCCTCCGATCCGTTGGTCAATGCTCCACTCTTCGTACTCAATGTGCTTGATCTACTCTCCAAGTGGTCCCTCCCGTGCCGCGGTCGGAGGAGCGAAAACGTGGCTCCAGACGAACGACGCCGTTCGGCTTTTAGTTCTGGCGCATCCACAACCGCAAGTCCTTCTTTGGAAGGAGTGAACACGGGCAGAGCCGTCCGTTTCAGTATCCCAAAAGTGAACGGGTTCATACGGCCCTCGCAACGCAGCGGCGATTCGACTCTTTCAATGCAGCCCCTTTGCAGTACAAGGTGCCGTGTCTGCCCTCTCGTTCGTGCTGGTGATAAGGTCAGAGATGCGCCTTGGTTGTGCGGCCCTTACTGCCGCGCCCTTCGAGCTTCGCGCGATGAGGCTGGGGCATATCCACCGCTGGGGTAAATCCACACAAGGCAATGCCAGGCATATAATAGCTGAGCCCGTCCAAGGCTATTCCGTTTGGAGATGCCCATTGGTCAATAACCTGTGAGCAGACGCCGGTACCCTCTTCCGAATTTTACCCACTGCCGACAAGCAAGGTACGCGTGGCACAGGGAGAACCAGCCATCTGTAGAGTTGCACATGTGTGTACTAGGCGGATGTGCCACCTAAAGCGAGAGACGGAGAATATGACCACTGACGATTGCGCCCAAGGCGTTTGAGTTGGTACGCACTCTCCAACCTCTGAGACCGGCCCTCCCCACTTCGATGTATTTCTCAATTGTACCGTCTCTCCTCTGTCCAATAGAATTTGTGTCGTTCCTGTTGCAGATTACCGGATATGGTGGGATCCGCCCAGCAATTTAAATTTGCAAAGTTCGATTCAATCCGGGCCATTCCTCAAGTACAGAAAGGTATGATAATAAATCTTCAATCTCGTGGACATAGGTGTGACGCGGCAGGGTCCTGGATCCTTATATATTCGATGCTTTTCATTCAGCGCTCTAACCTATCGCAGTGATTTCCCCCATTACTTCTTTCCTCATTTCCTCGCAATGCTGGGCCCAATCCAGAAGACAACCATAACCCGGTTCGTCCATATACTGGCTGCGGTTCATAGAACTTATTGGGAACACAACAGCGATGAACTAGCCGCGATTGATCCTATGTCCCCTGTGGCTAACCTCCAATTTCTGCCACCCATGGCTACCCAGAGAGCCTCAGGTCACATGATGCCAGCGGGCGACTCCACTTTTGAGTCCTCCTGCGATCGGGGCCTGGGTTCCCTACATCCCGTCGCTCCGAAGGAGGTCACAGCGGACAGGTGGAGCACTACTTTAAGTCTCGTCTCCCCAGCAATATCCATGGATCCATTAGCCGTACCGGCATGGAACGAAGAAAGAGAGGTTAGGCTACCGCGACCAGAGGCGAGCTGCAACTGACGATACACGCCCAGGAGAACTCAACCCCTATCATTCATATCAACACGGATTGGGTGCCCTCTTGTCAGGATGCACCCGCAGGACCAGTCCGACAACAATTGTCCAGTCAAAAGCGTCGCAAAGCACTCCAACGAGTGTACGATAAGCCTGGAAAGAAGCCCGCAATTCTTTGCGAGTCAGACCTTCCGAGACTGCAAGTGCTATCTAAGCAGCGAGGAGGGCAGGACTTTGCGATCGCCTGGATTGCGAAGGCTTTCACGAAAGGAGTGACAGTAGATGCACTGAGGCGTACCATGTCCGAGGACGAAATCAGCGCTGTGGATCACGACCATGGGTTCCGCCTCTCTCAGGTATATGACGGGTTCTTGGAGAAGGTGGGTGATCGGTTCGAGTGCGGGCTCTGCGCCGAGGAAAAAAGAGCCAACTGGAAGAATAAGAAGGACGCTATTCGTCACTTTCAAAAGTTCCACTTTGGCATTGGGGAAACATGTGGAACATGGTGAGTTGCGAATGCGCCCCTCGTCCTCGAGGCTTATTGACCTCGGATCTGGATAGCAACAAGACCGACTATTCGCGTGCGGAGTTGAACAGGCACGTTTGCCGTGGCACTGACACGCTCGTGGAGGTTGCATAGCCATAATGGCCGACAGGTGAAAGATAGGTGTACGGATGTGCCAATGTAACGTCTCTTAAATATGTGGAGAAGCCATCCTTGTTGGTCCAATCTTTCGGCTGGGTGACGAGTATAGAGTTGAACATCTGGCAGGCAGGGCGTAGCTGCGGAGGACTCGATATCTGGTACCGATGAAATGACCATTCTTCCTAGTTGTAGTGGTATGATTTATGACAATGACATGCCTTTGGATACGTCTTGCGCCCCGCCCAATTAACGTCCGTTCCGAAATGACGCTTCGCCGCGCCGGCACAACACCACAGAGCCACAGAGCCACAGAGCGGACAGTAGCGCGCGTCCGGCCATTGACTCGTGTTATTTTGTTGTGTTGGTTAGAATGCCGAATTGGTGCCTTGACAGGGAGGGAAGGTGGCATTGGGAACAAAGGGCCGTGGGATGCCCTTCGCTTGCGTATTCTCGCCTAATGGGGACTGACTTTCGGCACTACGTATTCATGAACAATACAAGTAAATTGAGCGTGAACAGGACAGGGAAAAGGCCAGTAAACAATGGGTAACCGCCTAATCCCATTGCACGGTGCACTCTGGAACCTCACGGGAACCTCACTCTGGAACGCGAACGTTCGTATTGGTTGCGCGGGAACAGTATCCAAACCGCTGTTTAACTATTTGGCCCTACTCCATACTTGCTCCGTAACCCCCATGCAAACAACGCCACGTTTCTTCCAGCTCCCCAATCCACTATATCGGCACCTGCTAGAAGGAACTAGGCACAATGTCCTCACCATCTTCGCTGCTTGGTTCATCGACAGCACCCGTCGCGAACCCAGGAGAAATCGCGCTTGGCGAGGTGGTGGTCGAGAGATACAGGTATACGTTCTCCATTCAACCATGCTAAAAGTAGAGTTGTGAACCTAATAATATTTTTCGTTATTGTAGGGTAATTTACCTTGCCAAATATGCGTGATATCTGGCGGCGTAGCTAGTCCGACTTGTTAGCCTGACCGGCCTCTATTCTCAATCGCTTCATAATTGACAAGGGAATACACAAGGACACCGTGAGAGAGTGGACGAAGGACGCAAGTGCAAAAGAGGCTCCACGGAGTCTTGAAAAGCCGTATGGGTTTCGTCGATTAGCCACAACCGATTAGAGGGTGGCCCAAGAGGACCGGAAATGATACCCTTGTCATCTTGCGGAGCGTAGAGGTGAGCCCTTCTTTCCCAGTCTTCTTCTCCGCCTTTCAAGCTTCGCCCTCACGAATATCTATTTGTCCAAGGGCTTTCTTGGTATTTAATTTGGCTTGAGTGTGGATATATCGCGATTCGTATAACTACGAAAGCGGGCTCCGCCACAACTATGGGCGCGTCGACGTCATATTGTTGACATAGCCCCTGTAGGTAACTCTATAGGGGTGATGGAGTGTCGTAAACTTTGGGAAGGTGATTTGGAATAGGGTGATGGGAAATACTCATCCAGCTTTCCAGTGCCATCGCCTATGCTCGGTTGGATTTGCTCAGAAATGGACAATCATGATAGTTACACAGGGCGGATACACAAAGTGCTACATGTACAGGTTGTACACTAACTACGCATAAAGAATAGAATATTTGCCAAATAAGCCTCATTGCCTGGAGTGCTCTCCCGTGAATAGACATAGCCACCT
>Ga0307515_10022522_pt1 | contig 11098 bp, 8 predicted proteins | sample 17_EM_MG_FD_194513 | JGI IMG/M metagenome (GOLD analysis project Ga0307515, IMG submission 194513) | Populus trichocarpa ectomycorrhiza microbial communities from riparian zone in the Pacific Northwest, United States - 17_EM | ecosystem: Host-associated > Plants > Roots > Unclassified | place... | reverse complement strand
GGCCCAGCCATAGGAGGCGGGTGCGCTTTCGTGAACGATCAATACACCAAGCGCGCCGTGACGAGCGGCTTCCTCGTACTTGTACGTCCAGCGTCCGTAATACGTCATCGCACGGCCGCCGAACGCGCCGGAACCGGTCTCGAAGTCCGGATCGTTAACGAGCACCACAGCGATCTTTCCGCGCAAGTCGACTCCCTGGTAGTCATCCCACTTGCGCTCCGGAGCGGTCACGCCATACCCGGCAAAGACCAAGGGCGCATCTTTGAACTGCACCCGATCGATGTTGGTGGCGGCCGCTCGCACAGCGATCTCCTTGCCTTGCGTCAGCGAGCGCTGTTTTTTACCGGCTGTGACAGTGAGCGCGATAGGCCCTTCGATATTGAACCGGGCCAGCGGGACATCCTGCGTCCACTCGCGTTTGCCGTTCTTCAGGTCGCCACCGGGTTGGACGCCCGCGGCCTTAAACTGCTCGACGAGATAGGCCACCGTCTTCTGTTCTCCCGCGGAAGCCGGTGCGCGGCCTTCGAAAGCATCCGAGGCCAGCGTCTTAACGTCAGCAGAGAGGCGAGCGGGATCTACCGCGATAGCGGCGTAAACGTGCGAAGCGGCGCCAAGCAGCGGCAGGGCGCACATCAATTTCATGAGTTGGGATTTCATAGGGCGTAAGGATAACCTGAAGACAGCCTGCGTTGCTTTTTCGCTAAAGAGCGTTCAGGGAAAACGGTGGATTGGCGCTGTCCTGTTCGGTGCACGAAAGCAAACGGAGAAGACTGGAGCGGGTTGATAATTGCGACTATCCTTCGCGTAGGAAGTCTCAAAAGCGCAGGGAGCGACTTTATGCTGAGTCTGATGCGTATTGCCGTCTTGTCTTTGGTTTTGTTCGCGACCGCTTGTACCAATATCCGCGTGCGGCCGATCGATCGCACCGCTCATCAGATCACGCACCTCTGTATTCGGGAAAATCCAAAGGTCATTGTGCCGAACTTCCTGAACATTGTTAAAGATCAGTTCGCTCAACATCAGATCACGACGGAAGTATTCAGTGCGGATAAACCGCCGGGCACGTGCGTTTACACCCTCGATTACACGGCGAACATGACGTGGGATATGTCCACTTACATGTATCACGCAGAGCTCCAACTTCGGAAGGGCGACGAGCTCATTTCTGCCGGCAACTATGATCTTCGCAATGGCGGGGGCTTGTCGCTAGCGAAGTGGGCGAGCACTGAAAGTAAAATGAAACCGGTGATCGACCAGATGCTGAACGGAGTGACACCGCCCAAGGCAAAAAAGGCTGCTCGGAGCGTCTAAACACGCGCGCCTCGCAGGGCACTTCGACGGTGGCTGCAAAGCCTTAATGAACATTGCCAACGCGCCGGCAAACGGAGCTGCGCGTGTCGTCCTCCTGCATGCTCTTCACTGCAGGGCGATTCTCAAGTGCGTACTGAGGGACGGCGGCGACGCTTATTTGGCCGACAGTCTATGTGCGGGGACGAACGGCAGATCAACACTGGTTCTGGATGTATTTTTAAGAAACCAAGTCACTGTTCGCGCCTGCGAACATAAATTCCTTGCGCTTTTTCCTCGACAACGACATCCGGGAATGAGCGCAGAAATTTTAAGAAGGGTTCCGGCTCATAAGCCTGAAAGAGTCCGGTGACTCGCGTATTGCGCAGTGACTCATCATCGATCCGAATCGGCTTATCAAGATAGCGCGCGTATTCATCTGCCACGTCGCCTAGCGGTCGCGCGCGAAAGCTGATCTCTCGGCGCGTCCAGGCTGTCGCGTCTCTCACGTCTATTTCAACAGGTGTCGTCACTTGAGATCCGGGCTCAACTTGCACTCGCTCACCAGCGGTCAAACGAATTGCCGGCGCGACCGCTCCAGGCGAAGAAAGGAAATCGGATTGCTGATCATGACGACTTAGCACTTCAACCTTGCCCTCGACCACTGTGACGGTTGTATTCGCGGGCCGCCGATATACTTCAAATTGCGTACCGACGGCGACCACATCGGCCGTTCCTGTTCGCACGACAAAGGGACGCGAGCGGTCATGCGCAACCTTGAATAAGGCCTGGCCGCTTTCCAACTCGATCAAGCGCTCGCGGGCGGTGAAGTCAACGCGAATGCGCGACTCCGAATTGAGATGCGCGACCGATCCGTCGTCCAAGCGCAACGTGCGTTGGTCTCCATGAGGCACAGAGATCTGACTGCCTTCCATGAAGCGCGTGATGCCCCATGACGCGCAGATTCCCAAGATCAGGACGGCTGCGATGGAAAGGATCTTGCCTCGTGTTCCGAAAATTCGGCCACCTCTCAGCTTGCCTTCAAGGCCAACCCGTGCAGCCTCGAGCGGCACAACATTGTCGATCGCAGCGAGCTCTGCAACAGGCTGCTTGTAGTCAATGCTGACATCCTTCAAAGCGCGAGGCAGTGCCTGTGTCATCTGCACAGTGCGTAAGTAAGCTTCGATATTGTTCGGGCTGATTCGAAGCCACTCGAGAAACTCAATTTTCTCGGCAGCGCTAAGCTCCCCTTCGACATTGCGCGCTTGCCAGAATGCTGCTTGGCGGGTGAGCGCGTTCCGAATCGCTTCATCCGTAGCTCTCATATTCATATCGCCCCCAATCGATCCATCTGAGCGCGACAGTGCTCGATCGCGACAGCCAGCGCCTTTTCGGCGGCACTCTTGGAAGACCAGCCGAACTGATGTGCGATTTGTGAATAGGTCAGTCCATCGCGAAAGCGCATGGTGAGAATGAGGCGATCACGCTCAGACAGCCTTTCCACGGCCGTACTCAAAAAGCTCAGCTGTTTACTTAGATCAACCTCAAGGTCGACATTCAACTCGACTTCCATCGCGGGCTCGAGCTGCATGGCATCGTCAAGCGACACCCGCACCCAGTCGCGCCGCGGTCCTTTGGTATAGAGTCGCTCGCGACGCAAATTGTTTGCGACCGTAAACAGATAACCTTGAGGGTCCCGAATGCTCGAGAGATCCTCGACTCTCAGCATTCTGAGAAAAACTTCCTGACTGACATCCTGCGCGTCTGCACTTCGTCCGCCCATGCGCCGCCGCAGATAGTCGACCATTTGCCCCGCATGCGCGGTAAAGAACTGATGTAGCAATCGGCGGTCGGCCATAGCGCGCAACGTTTGACGTCCTATTGAATTAGGAGTGCCGAAAGGCATTGGCGGCCACCGCCAACCGCAAAAATCTTTGAGCAGCTAAGCTTTAGCGCTGATTTGAAGCGCGGTAATACCCCAGCTTTTGGACTAAAGCCTCGGAGTGCCAGTGGCCAAAAAAAAATGCACATACAGGTGGCTGACACCCGAGTTTGTCACTCATATGCCTTAGAGGGGGCAGAAAACGTACTGAGGTTCTTGCCCTCGCTTGCACAACAACATCTCGGGGTACGTATGAGTCAACGTCAGGGCGTGCTGGTCTCTTGCGTGATTGCGATGACTTTATCGACAGGAGCGCAAGCTGCGGCGCAGACACCGTCGTCAACGAGTGTCGCAGGAACCGCAATTCCACCTCAGGCGCTTGACACCGCCTTAGATGCCGTACATCGACAAACCGGTCTGCAAATCGTCTTCGTGAGCTCACTCACCGAGGGAAGAAACTCTCATGGGTCGCCGGCGGGACTTTCGGCAGAGCAGACCCTGGTCAAAGTTCTAGAAGGAACAGGCCTGACCTTTCTCTGGCTAGATGCTAAGACCGTTCAAGTGAAGCAGAGTGGAGACGGTGCATTAAATCCCCCATCAGAGAATACTGCGGAACTCGAGACTCGCTTGGCGCAGAGCCAGCAGTCCGCACCGCCCGCAGCGACGGGAGAGGTCACTTCATCGGATTCATCGGCCCCGATCGCTGACAGCGGCTCGATGCAAGAAGTGCTGGTCACCGCGCAGAAGAAAGAGGAGCGGTTACAGGATGTGCCGATCCCGGTATCCACCGTTAGCGCCGTAGCGCTTGCAGAGAACAACCACACACGGCTACGCGACTATTTTCACAGCATCCCCGGCTTCATCGTCTCTCCGGGACCGAGTGCGGGTAATCAACAGATGTTGACGATCCGCGGGGTCAGCTCCGGCGCGTACGGTAATCCGACAGTCGGTGTGACGGTTGACGATGTGCCCTACGGTGCCTTCACACGCGAGTACGCGCCGGATATTGATCCTAGCGATTTGGCCCGAGTGGAAGTGCTGCGCGGTCCGCAAGGCACGCTCTACGGTGCCAATAGCATGGGCGGGCTGTTGAAGTATGTAACGGTGGATCCGTCAACAGATAGTCTCAACGGCCGATTGGAAGGGGGTACAAACAGCGTTTCTCATGGCAGTGATGTCGGATACAACCTGCGCGGCGCGGTCAACATTCCGCTTTCCGATACGGTAGCGGTTCGCATGAGCGGTTTTACGCGTGAAGATCCGGGATTTGTCGATAACCCCGCGCTTGGTGAAAAGGACGTGAATGAAGTTCGTGTTCGGGGCGGCCGTCTTTCAGGCCTTTGGAAGCCGACCGAAGACCTCTCGTTGAAACTGAGTGGTCTATATCAAAAGACAAGCGGCGATGGTTTGAGTGAAGTCGTAGCCGCGCCGACCTTAGGCCAATTGCAGCAGAACTACATTCGCGGCGTGGGAACCTACGAGCAAGAGAATCAAGCATACAGCGCGATAGCGAACGCTTCTCTGGGGCGCGTCGATCTTACTTCCGTCACGGGCTATAACGTCTTCAGGTATCTCACTTCGAACGACTACAGCTATTTATTGGGCGGACAGGCGCGGCGACTGTTCGGTGTGACCGGCGCGCCAACGTTTGCGGACGGTGGAACGGATAAGTTCACGCAAGAATTGCGAGTTTCCATGCCCATTGGGCAAAGATTCGAATGGTTGGTCGGCGCCTTCTACACGCATGAAGACACTACGCTGCTGCAGACTTTTGCGGCGGAGAACACTGCGACCGGAGAAGTGGTCGGAACCATTCAGGCTTTGGATATTCCGATCAAGCTCACAGAGTACGCTGCGTTCACCGATCTCACTGTGCACTTCACGGATCGGTTTGATGTGCAATTTGGAGGCCGCCAAAGTCATTTAAAACCGATGTTTGATTCGGTGACACAGTCGGGCGCGCTGTTTCCCACTTCGGTCGTGCTGCCAGCAATTGACAACACATCCGATGTGTTTACTTACTTGGTGACACCGCGCTTCAAATTCTCATCAGATTTGATGGCGTATGCGCGAATCGCATCGGGCTATCGGCCCGCGCGCGCGAACTCATTCAATCCTGATCCGCTGATTCCGCGCACCGCCGACCCTGACAAGACCAAGAATTATGAGGTTGGTGTGAAAGGCGCGTTCTTCGATCGCATCGTGTCTTTCGATGCGTCTCTTTACTACATCGATTGGAAAGATCTGCAAATTTTATTGTTCAGCCCGCGAAATAATCTGACGTATAACACCAACGGAAGTGCGGCTAAGAGCGAGGGCGTCGAGCTGTCCCTCTCCATCAGGCCGCTTGAGGGGCTCACGGTCTCAACGTGGGCAAGCTACAACAATGCGGTTCTTACTGAGGGCTTCCCGGCGACGACAGCCGCATTCGGCCCTGAGCGCAGCAGAATGCCCTTCAGTGCACGCTTCTCGGGCAGCTTGTCCGCGGATCAGCGCTTCCCTGTGAGCTCTGCCATTTCCGGATTTGCCGGCGTCACGGTTACGAATGTAGGCGACCGGCGAGGGCCCTTCATCGCTACACCGGCGCGCGCTTATTACCCGTCCTATACGACGGTTGATCTGAGAACCGGCTTGGAGTTTGAGTCTTGGAAACTCAATCTGTTTGCGAACAACGTCTCCGACAAGCGTGTGCCGATCGGCGGTGGCGCAGGTGCATTCCCGCCGACTTCATTCTTCTATCTGCAGCCGCGGACCATGGGGTTGTCGCTCGTGAAGACCTTTTGACTGCCTATTTGAGGCTGGAGAGTTATGTCATTAGTCATCACGGGCGGAACGGTTATCGACGGAGTAGCGGACAAACCTAGGGAGCGTTGCTCGATACGAATTCGGGGCCAAAGAATCGAAGCCATTGGCACTCGCGATGAGCTGGGAAATATCGCCGGCTCGCAGATCATCGATGCGCACGGCAAATTCATCATTCCCGGCTTGATGAATGCGAACGTGCACTTATTGGGCGGCTGTTTCTCACCGGGAAATTTGCTGCGCTATTTCGATCGGTATGAAGAGCTGATCACCGAGGCGGCGCAAGTTGCATTGAAAAGTGGCCTCACGACGGTGTTCGACACGTTGGGACCGCGCACTCCCCTAATGGCTGTACGGGATCGCATCAATCGCGGCGAACTCGTCGGCAGTCGATTCTATTGCGCGGGATGGATCGTCGGGTTGGACGGTCTCATTTCTTTGGACTTCAGCGCCAAAGCGGCAGACGTCGTTAGTACAGCGCTGGTGGAGCAGATCAACGGTCTCTGTGCAGAGAACGTCGGTCCCGCTTTGTCTTGGATGACGCCGCAACAAGTACGAGAGGAAATCCGTCGCTACATTGCCAACGGCATCGACTTCGTCAAATATGCGTCGAATGAGCATCGGTGGGGCGATCCCACCACCTCATTGGTGTTCTCGCCTCGAGTTCAACAAGCCATTGTGGAAGAGGCGCACCGAGCAGGACGCACCGCTCAAGCGCACACAAGCTCGATTGAAAGCTTGCATATAGCCGTTGAGGCGGGCTGCGATCTCATTCAACACTGCAACATCACTGGGCCATTCCCCATACCGGAAGAGACCCTGGCACTCATCGCACGCCATAAAACCGGTGCCGTGCTCTTTCCGTTTACGCAGCGACGCTTTGATTGGATCATGAAAAACTGTGAGATCGACCGCGCCTATTTCGCAGCGTCGGATACCAACTGCCGAAATCTTCTAGCCGCAGGCGCGCAACTGATGCTGGCGAACGACGGCGCGGTGTGGGGTCCGGAACTTGCAACGGATCCGAGACGAAGCAAGTACTGGCTGGCGCCTGGCGAGGATGATCTCAGCACGCTCGATCAAGGCCACTTCGTGTGGCTCAAAGCGATGGAAGAAAAGGGCATGGCGCCCATGCAGTTGCTGCGCGCAGCGACTATCAACATCGCGCGTGCGTATGGAAAAGATAAGGATCTCGGGACACTGGAGGCCGGAAAGTTTGCGGACTTGGTAATCCTCGACAAAGATCCGCTGCAATCGAGCGAGAACTACCGCAGCATCAGCGCGATTGTGAAGGACGGCGCGCTCGTCGATCGAGACCATTTACCGACGAAGCCGATACTTGCGAAACCGCTGTCGCCGCCTTCCGAGGAAACGCTCGCTTATCGCGCGCACCGCCATGTTGGGCGCAGCGGCTTTCCGATGTGTCCATGTTGCTGAGTGATTGAGCATGCAGGGGCACCTCGCGCCGGAACGAAAGCCGCGCCACGTCGTTGAAGCCGATTCCGCTGAGAAGGTTCGGGGTGCTCCGGAGACCCAGGAGAAGACACCGTGGACGCTCTATAGTCGATCGCAACGGCGGCTCTTTTTATTCATGCTTTTTTTGGTCAGCACGTCCAGCTATGTCGATAAGAACATTGTCGGCGTACTCTTGGAGCAGATCAAAGCTGAGTTTCAAGTCTCCGACGCGATGCTGGGCCTATTGAGCGGCATTTCGTTTGCGTTGTTCTACGCCACCTTCGGAATTCCGGTCGCGCGCTGGGCTGACCGAGGTAATCGCAAACGAGTCATAACGATCTCTCTACTGGTCTGGAGTGCGATGACGGCACTCTGTGGAACGGCTGCATCGTTCTGGCAGTTAGTCCTTGCGAGATTTGGCGTGGGTGCCGGAGAGGCGGGCGCGATGCCGCCGGCGCAGAGCTTGCTCGCGGACTACTATCCACCGGCGGAGCGGGCGAGCGCCATTGGCATTTTCATGATGTCCTCGCCAGCAGGCTATGCATTGGGGCTCATTTTGGGCGGATATATCGCGCAGAACTATGGCTGGCGAGCGGCATTCGTCTATGTAGGATTGTTTGGAATTATCATCGCGCCGCTCACTCACTTCTTTTTGCGAGAGCCGCGGCAATTGACGCAGGCTGCAGCCTCCCGGCCGACAAACGATGAGTCGATGCTAAGCAGCGTGCGCTCATTGATGGAAAAAGCCGCTTATCGAAACATTCTTGCCGCGATCACCATCCACTTTCTAATGGGGTATGGTGTGCTCGTGTTCATTGTCTCTTTGCTGATGCGGTTGCATGGACTCAACGTTGCACAAGCTGGCGCGACTTTCGGCACGATATCCGCGGCCGGTGCCATTGTCGGAAACTTAGTCGGCGGTCGAATAGCGGATCGTCTGGCTACGCGGAATTTGTCCTTGGTTCCTCGCATGGCAGGGTGGGCGATGATTGCTGCCGTGCCATTATTTGATCTCGCCCTGGCTTCGCCAACTGTGACATTGCTGGTGCCGCTGCTCTTCGTGGCCATGGCCGTTCTGAATTCGATCTTGCCGCCGATGTTCTCCGCGCTTCACGCCGTATGCGGCTCCAAACGTCGAGCGATGGCAGTTGCAGTTGCATTCTTCACAGCGAACTTAGTCGGGGTAGGTCTGGGCCCCGTGGTCGCCGGCCTCCTGAGTGATTGGTTTGCTGCGTTCTATGGCCCAGGAAACGGATTGCGCTACGCGTTGATGGTCGTCATGCTGATTTTGTTGCCGGGTGGATGGCTCATGATGCGAGCGGCACCTCACTTCAAATCCGACACAGAAGCTTGAAGCGTCGCTTGACGCTTCGCACACGCGTCGAAGACTCTTCGCGACTCTTCCTCTAGTTCATTTTCCGGGGTGCCATGATGGCTGTAGTACTAATGGGCTTTGTCGGTGATCTGCTGATCAACCGCGATAAGCCAGGTGAGGTGTTCAGGAAAATGCGGGATGTGCTCGCCGCGCCGGATATTCTGTTTGGAAACTTGGAAGGCGCTTACACAGACCACCCACACCCGGCTCCCGGAATGTCCGCAATGATTAGCGGACGCGCTCGCAATCTCGATGTGTTCTCCGAGGTTGGATTTTCTGTGATGTCACTTGCCAATAATCACATTCTCGACGTGGGCAGCGAGGCGATGTTGGAGAACCGAGCGCGTTTAAGAGCGCAAGGCGTGCAAACGTGTGGTGCGGGGGATTGCATTGCAGACGCACGGAAGCCGGCGATTCTCGAAAAACATGGACTGAGAGTCGCGCTTTTAGGATACGCCAGCATTTTTCCTTGGGGCTATGAGGCTTATCAAAACATTCCGGGACTAGTGCCGGTGCGTGCATACGACACGTGGCGCAGTCCGTTGCCGCGCATACACATGCCAGGCGCTCTGCCGATTTCGTCAACCGTGCCGGATCCCGGCGACATGGCTCGGCTCAAAGAAGACATACAGCGCGCCAAAGCACAGGCTGATCTCGTGATTCCAACGTTTCATTGGGGCGATCAGACGCGCCCCTTCCATCTCACCGATCATGAGATCCGAACCGCTCGCTTTTGTATCGACAGCGGAGCGGACATGGTCGTGGGCCATCATCATCACGCCATTCGGGGCATGGAGTGGTACAAAGGCAAGCCCATCCTGTACGGCCTGGGTCATTTCGTTTTCGACTTTGTGTTGGGCATGACGCAAGAGGAGCTCAAGAAATTCTTGCTAGAGCTTTCTCCAGATGGCTTCTGGGATACGTCGCACGTCGTTGCACCTCGCGAAGGCTGGCCATGGCTGCCGATGCATGAAGACATGCGAATGACCATGGTTGCGTGGGCCAAAGCAAGCGAGAACGGTGTCAGTGAAATTGGCTTTCTGCCCTGTCGCTTGTGTCCGGACGGCTCGGTCAACCCGCTCCAATTAGGTTCAGATGAAAGTAATGAGCTGCTGAGCTACTTCGCGAAGTGCAATACCACTCAGCGCTTGAACGGGCGTGCCGTCCCGGTCAGTTCGGTCTCACTGGCCGGATTTCCCACTGTGCGCGTGGTTTCTTAAGTCGGTCAGCGGATATAAATGACGGGCTCTTCTCGCTGGCCAGCGGCCGTTGAAGCGCTGAATCTTCACGGTGGCTCCCCGGTTGTGCTGCTCTGTCCACATGCTTCGAATTACATTCCGTCAGAATACGAAAAGCTCAGACTGCATCCCGCTGAATTAGAGCGCCACATCGCATGGGACATTGGTGCTGCCGGCGTAACGCGTCGCCTGTGCCAGCTACTCGACGCTCCAGCATTTCTAGGTACTTATAGTCGTTTGCTCATCGACCTCAATCGTCCGCTGCAGAGCGCCGCGAGCATAGTTGCGCGCTCGGAAGATACTGACATTCCGGGAAATATCGGGATCACTACAAACGAGCGTGCGCGCCGAACGGATCGAATTTTCTATCCTTTTCACCGTACTGTTAAAGCGCATCTCGCTGAAAGAGAACGCGCCGCGTCACGCATCGCGATCGTTGCGATTCATAGTTTTACGCCGGTTTACAGAGGCATTGCACGCGAGTGGCATGCGGGTGTTCTGTTCGAAGGCAGCAAAGACTTTGGGTTCGCCACGCTCGAGCGTATGCGCAACGCCGATAACAATCTGATCGTCGATGCAAACGTTCCGTACCAAGTGACTCCGGATGACGACTTCGCTTTGCTCGTCTACGGCGATGAAGTCGGAAATCCCGCGATCGAATTCGAGATACGACAAGACCTGATAGCCGAACGAGAGCAGCAGGAATGTTGGGCACAATGTATCGCAACCACACTCGCATTGGATGTGGCCTTTGCGAGATAGCTAAAAGCTCACAATAAAAGTCTGACACCCGCCAGAAGAAATAAAAAACAGACGAGCAAGAGCAGCATGGTCAATCAGTCGAACATTCGCGGCGGGCGTGTGATCGAGCTTTGATTTTCCAGAAAAACATGCGGTGTGTCATTGCGAAAACACCAAGCCGTCTGGATCTTCTAATTTGACAACTCAACTGTCTCGAGAAGGAACAAGCTTGACGCGTTGCCACATCGCACTGCACGGTGCTCCGCCGTTGAGCGTGGAAACGCCAATCGATCGAAAATAGTGCAGAGGTGAGTCGAT
>Ga0307515_10022521_pt1 | contig 11098 bp, 5 predicted proteins | sample 17_EM_MG_FD_194513 | JGI IMG/M metagenome (GOLD analysis project Ga0307515, IMG submission 194513) | Populus trichocarpa ectomycorrhiza microbial communities from riparian zone in the Pacific Northwest, United States - 17_EM | ecosystem: Host-associated > Plants > Roots > Unclassified | place... | reverse complement strand
TTTAAGTAATAGCGTTTAGCTTTTAATAGTCGATACAAAAATAAAGGCCTTTATTAGGCTTTTTTATAAATAGGATAGGGGAAGTAAAAGGGGCTTAACTTAGCTTAATAAACCCTTTATCTAGGTTATTAATTAAGTACTACTTTATTACTTTTAGCTTATCCGTTAATTATTAGTAGAGGGGGCTATAGCTTAGCGAGTTATTAGCTTTTAATTAAATCTTATAATTATATGTTTAGTAAGGGGGTAACTTATTTAAGGCCGCTTTTAAGAATATATCCTTATAATCTGTATAAATAGTAGAAAGAAGGCGTTTAACTAGTTCCTTATTAGTTTCCTTAGCCGGCTTTTCCTCTCTATTATTAATAATTTGGTTAATCTTATATAGGCTTATTATAAAGACCTTATTGTCCTTCCGGTATATATTAAAGTAGAACGCTATAGCTCTAATTATAGTAATGTCTACTATAGGGGGTTTGCATAATAATAGGGGCATATATAACTTTAGGGGCTTTTAGGGTACTAGCGTTATTATTACTCCTTTTAGCTCCTATTACATCTTTTAAAGGTTATCCCTTATATCCTATTAATATATTCTTTTCTATACCGGTTAGATCTACGCGACTTAAACATTGTCTACGTTACTCTCTATCCCGCTTTTGTACGTAGAGTCTTCTTTAGATATAGCGCTTTAGGAGAGTATCTTCATCGGTATAAAGTTCTTTCTAGCTTTATAACGGGCGTCTTTTTAGGTAAAGGCTAGGTTATAGGCCCGGATATCCTACTAGTAGGTAGGGTTAGCCTTTATAGCTAGTATCTTATAATTAGTTTAGATTTCCCTAATAAATAAGGGTAGTTTTAGTCTATCCTCCGGCCAAATAAATTGTCTTTATTATATATTTAGCCAAATATTAAAATAGGATATCTATTTTTAGCTAAGAATTATATTATGGGACCCTAGGTCTAGGATGCAGAAAGGGATACTATACTAGCGTTATCTGTTAAGAGCAATATACAACTTTAAGGCGTGGGTAACTAGCTAACTAGCTTAGCTATTATAGCCTTTTACCTAGACAGGCTTCTCTAATCGGGTAGCTTTTATATTTAGAAATTTGGCAATATTATTTACATAAGTAGTATTTATAAAGGCGAAGCCATTTACTCCAGTGTTAATAAGAGCGGTTGTATTTACTCTATATCTATTTTAAGATACTATTGTCGGAACGTTAATCACGTGACGTAGTCACGAGACTACGAAGCGAGACTAACTATCTGACCTTGGAGCAACCCCTTTCTTATAAAAACAATTAACTACTAACTTTAACACCGCATACGTACCACTATAAGTGATATTCGTGCATGTTAATAAAGCGAGTATACTAACACTAATTAGTAGACGTATAGATTAGGAAATACGCAATAGCAAAGCTTAAAACTACGCATTAGCTTAACTACTAACGCGTTAAATTGCAGAGCTATCGCCCTATTTTAGTTAAAGGAGAAAACTATATTACCCTTAAAGCTCGAGACCACGTATTAGCTTGCTAATGCGTTAAATCGCCTAGAGAATTGTATCTTTACTTAGAGAGAGCTATATTATCCTTAAAGCTTAAAACCACGCATTAGCTTAACTGTTAACGCGTTAGATCGCCTAGAGGACCCTTAAAGCTTAAAACCATATATTAACTTAACTATTAACGTGTTAGATCGCCTAGAGGACCGTATCTTTGCTAAGAATTGTCTATAGTATCTAAGAACTATAGATTTGTTAATAGGACACGTACACACCTTTATACCCTTACCTTAAACCTTAACTCCTTTAAACCGATAACTACCCTTATACCTACCCTTACACCTACCCTTATATACAAAGACACAATAATATAGAAATTAACTAGAAGGAAAGAATTACTAAATACGGCTACGGAATCGACTTAGAGACGGCTACGGATGACGACCTAACGGAGTATATGGAGACCAAGATGCACCTATATACGCGATTTAACTTTATAGACTTTATATTATAGACAGTGTTTTAGGAAGACTTTAAGAACTTTACGCTAGAGACCTTTAAATAAGTATAATCTAATACTAAAATGGGAATCCGTTAATACCTAGTTAAGAAAGGAGTATATATTGTTAAGTAAGATAAGAGATACTCCCTTAGCAAGGTGCTAACGGACGTCGCCAATAAAGAAGAGTTTTATGAATAGATGGATAAGGAGCTTATTGCGGCCCTTACAGAGGTAAAGCTAATAATTATAACAACTCTATAAGACCGACTTAATTCGACCTTAGATAAGCTTGCTATACCTCTAGCCCCACCACCAGCTATTCCAGCTGCTGTACCACCAGCTACTCCAATTGCTGCACCGCCAGCTACTCCAGCTGCTGTACCACCAGCTACTCCAGTTGCTGCACCACTAGCTACTCTGGTTGCTGCACCGCCAGCTACTCCAGCTGCTATATTACTAGCTACTCCAGTCGCTGCACCGCCAGCTACCCCAATTGCTACCCCCGCTACCCCTGTTACCCCTCCTGGTTCTTAATCCTCTAATTATAACTAAATCCATGCTCTTATTAACTAACTGCTATGGCTAAGAGAGCAGCAGCCGCAGCAGCTATATATATATATACTACCTGAACCAGCCATGCCTAGTGTGGAGTAAGGACCTAGATATAGTAAGGAGGTGGCCATAATTACGAAAATCTACACAGATAACTAAAAGTATGATGGAGTTAATGACATCTTTAACTTTAAGCTAACTATCTTTTATAATATCTATAAGAGATCTAGCTTACCACTAGAAGGCTATATAGTGGCATTCCCTAGCATACTAAAAGGGCTTGCTTAGGACCACTACTATAATAGCAACCTTAAGTTAAGACCTTTTACGGAAGCCTGTAACTACATATAACAGTTCTTTAAAGGGCTAGAATACTACTACAAGAACCTTATAGAGTGGAATAGTATGACCCTCTAAGGAGTTATAGACGAGAACCCTAATAAGTTAATTTATTAGAACTTCCAACTACTTATAGATAAACTGCTAAAGCAATGTTATAGACTATACCTAGACTTTTATACGAACCGTATTCTTATAAATAAGTTGGTTACTGCTTACCAGGGAGTGCCAGTATGCTGTATCGCTATCTCTAACCCTTTAGAAGACCTCTCTTAGTTAATTAGTAAGCTATAATCCTCCATTATTACGTAGGAAAAAGAATACCCCCTATAAGCCTTAATAAGATTATCTTACTAAGCCTTTTTTACGGATTAACGTTATTATTAAAATAACCAAAATTAAGACCGAAACACTAATCGCTACGGCAGCAATCGCCCCTATAGAACTAACGGCAGACTAAAGGCTAAGTGCTATGTCTATAAGAAGGGGGACTGCCGTTCGTAGAAATATATAGAGGAGGAGCGTAATCGGTCTAAAGACGACTATAAGAGACGTTTTATTAATATTAAGGGCCGTAATAAGGGTAACTTTAATAACCACTTTAAATAATATATCGCCGTCTGCGAAAGAGATAAAGAGGATAACTTAGACTTTAAAGCCTATATACACAACGCTGATAACTCTAGGAGCGATATCGGAGAACCTAACGATAGTTCTACCTACATTACTACCTTTGGAACACTTACTATAGAGAAAGCAACCTCTATAAGCGTAGAGCTAGCTAATAAGGCTTATACACACCTGCTTACGGCTTTAAAACTTACTATAGAGTCTACTACGGAACCTTATACAGAGACCAACCCATTTGCCTATAATACGGCTACAGCTATAGCGTCACGATATACCTTAATGGTCTTTATAGGAATTATAATTAATATAGGTGCTTCGCGTAAGTCTATGGCTGGCTACGGCCAATTCTAAGCTCTATAGGCCGTAGATAAGTCCGTAAGTCTTAATACGTTAACTAAGGGCCAAGTAACTATCTAATTTGGGATCGGAGCCTCTACGTCTATTGGAACTATAGACGTTAACAGCCCTATAGGTAAGGTATAATTCCATATCATTAAAGCAGATACTTCTTTCCTACTTTGCTTAGTAGATATAGATAGACTCTATATTAAATACGATAACCTAAAGGACGTCATTATTATTCGCACTAAAAAGGTGCTAGTAGTTAGACGATTTGGCCACCCATTTCTCTTATAGAGCTTCTCCTTGTAGTCTTATTTAGTTAAGTCTTTTAATATAAACCCTTGCTACTTAACTAATATAGAACTACAACGTCTATACCGTTAATTTGGTTACCTATTAGTTAATAAACTATAAAAGCTTCTTAATAAGGCCGGCTATAGCTATAACACTAATAGATCTACTATTAAAGAACTAACTAGACTCTACCACTACTGCTAGAAGTTTAGCAGATCTCTAGGTAGATTTCGCTTTACCCTATAAAACAACGTTAATTTTAATTATAATAATATTATTAACATTATATATATTAGCGGCTCCCTCCTACTATACGTAGTTAATAAAGCAACTTAATTTCAAGCCAGCAGATAGCTATAAGATATTAGTACTAAGCACACTTAGGACGTTCTATAAATGTGCTAGATTAATAGCTATTTAGGACTACTAGACTTAATCACTACAGACGCTAGAAAGAACTTTGTTAGTAAGGAGTTTAAGTACTACGCTGCTACTATGGGAGCAACTACAAAGTTAGTTCTAGTTAAATTATACAATTCTATTAGAATAGTAGAATGCTACTATGGTCCGCTATAACAAGCCTACCAAATCATTATAACTAAAATCCCTAAAATTAGCAAGGAGATGGCCCTATAAATAGCCTTTAAAGCCATTAATAATACAGCTAGCCTAAAAGGCCTAGTCCCTATACTCCTAGTCTTTAGAGCCTACCCCCAAATGGTTAAATTAGACGCGCTATCGCCTTTAGTTATATAGCGAGCTGCGGCTATTAAGAAAGCAATAGTAGAAATCCAGAAGCTATAAGCTAAATAATAGATTGCTAATGCTCTTAATATGCAAAATGGACTATAAACTAACGCTATTTACGGCCTCCCACCTAGTTCGCCTATCTTAGTTTAGAGAGAAGGCAATACTAGCTAGAGTAGTTATTAGGACGGACTATACATGCTGCTTACCGTTAATGGTAAGACCTATACCGTAAAGCTACTAAATAGGCCTACAACCTTCCGCTCTACGGTTGTAAAACCTTACCTACTAGACCTATAAGACCTAGTTAAACCACAAGAGTCTATTAAATTAGATAAACTAGTACCTTTACTAGCCGAACCTTAATTGCTACCTAAGGCTAAACCACAGCTACCGCCAAAGCGAGGTAGAGGTTGCCCCTATAAATACCTATTACTTACGGCCGTTATAGATATAGCTATTACGGACGCTATAATAGATATAGGCGCTTCTATAGGTAATATTACGGATATTGCGGATATTGCGGATATTATTAATATCGCTATCTACTTACAGGATAATGATACCGCAGATATGGCCGATACTACTATTTACTTATAAAACGATAGCAACACCTAATTTAGCGCTTTATAATAAAAGGAGGTTATAGGCCTACTTAAGAAAGGCGTCTTTAAGATTATTAAGCTATATAATATGCCAAAGGGGGTTAGACTCTTTAATTTACAGTTTGTTAATAAGATTAAGAATAAGGGAACTAATAAAGCCTTTAAGAAATCACGACTTATTATATAGGCCTATATTAACTTAGAGAAAGAGCTAGTCCTTACTTAGTTACTAATAATTTAATGAGTTAGTCAGCGGCTAATTCTCTGTATTGCTGCTATGCTACTATAGATACAACTCTACCTCTAAGACATCTTATAAGCCTATATCTAGTCTACTACGAACCTAAACCGCGAGTTCTACGTATAACCGCTACATAAGCTAAATAAATAACTAGGGATTAATATGGACTCCGTTCTAAAGGTTGTAAAGCTACTTTATAGTATACCTAAAGCTAGAAACCACTGGTTTAAGACCTACTATTTATACTACGTTAATTAGCTGTGAATAAACTAGTCTATGTATGACCCTTGCTTGCTTTACAGCGATAAGCCTTTTAAAATTGTTGGCCTATAGACTAATGATATACTATTTCTTATAGATAATACCTTTATAGAGGCTAAATAAAGCGAACTATATAAGGCCGAATTTATGGCTAAGGAGTAAGAGCAACTAACCGCTAATATACCAATTAAGTTTAACGGAGGACTTATTTAATTAATATAAGATAGGAGTATTACGCTGACGTAAAGGCGCCAGTGTAAAAACCTTAGTACGGTTAATACTACGCTAGCAGACAGCACTAGCTCTAGAGGAGTTACGTATGGCCTGCTTACGCTAAAGGACTAGTATATCGCTTAACGCGCCAGAGGAGCCTATATCGCCTTAGTCTGTTAGCTAAAGGCCTTATATAACCTATCCTTTGCTGCCTAGGTAATTAACCCAGTTAAAGATAATGTAAAGAGTCTTAATAGGCGATTAAGCTGGCAGATTAAGAACGCAAATAGAGGCCTGAAGTTCGTTAAGCTAGACGCCAATACCTTACAACTCCTAGTATTTACGGACGCTTCCTTCGCTAATAATAAGGACCTATCTTCGCAAATTAGCTACGTACTTATACTAGCAGACGCCTTAAATAAGGCAAATATTGTCTATTGGTTTTTAATTAAGTGCAAAAGAGTTATTAGGAGTGTATTAGCCTTAGAGCTGTACGGTATGGCATATGGTTTTAACATAGGCGCTATAATTAAATCTACGCTAGACAAGGTCTTATAGGTCAACTTGCTACTCGTTCTCTGCACTGACTCAAAGTCCTTATACGACTGTCTCGTCCGACTAGGAACTACGCAAGAGAAACGCTTAATAATCGATGTGATGTGCCTTCGCCAAGTAGATCGATGGAGATACTAACCCTGCGGACGCTATGACAAAGGGCAAGCCTTGTACGGCACTATTACGGCTTATTAACACGAATCAAGTCGAATTACGGGCCGTAGGGTGGGTTGAACGAACGGATTCGGATTCAGTAGGTATAATGGACTTGTACAATACAGAGCCAGCCGCCAAGGCGCTAGTAGTAGGCGAGCCAATAGCGATTTTCCATCCCGGGGATGGAAAATCCTGATTGGCTGGTTCAACGGTATGGCAGAATCCGACAGGTGGCGTGCTCTAGGATTAAAGGTGGAGCTATTGCGTATTATGGACGGGAGAGCTAGTTATTGCGTATACGCTACGAATAGTCTAGAAGTAGACTTGACTTTGGAGTGTAGATTAGCCTTCTTTTTAGAGTTGCTCCAGTGTCGGAACGTTAATCACGTGACGTAGTCACGAGACTACGAAGCGAGACTAACTGTCTGACCTTGGAGCAACCCCTTTCTTATAAAAACAATCAACTACCAACTTCAACACCGCATACGTACCACTACAAGTGATATTCGTGCACGTTGATAAAGCGAGTATACCGACAACTATATATAGAATGGTAAAATACTTCCTACCTATTAACTAACTAAGATTAATCTCTTTAAGATTAATAAGGTACCCTAAGGGGGAGTTTTTCCCTAGGGCTCTTTTTTTTCCCAACTCGTTAGACGTTTCTCCTTCCTTTATTTCCTTAATATTGCCTATATTCTTTAGCTCTAAGCAAGATAAGGCAAAGTAACCCTCCTTATTATAGTTGTAGCACGTAGCTAAGGTAGGGTTAATTAGGGTATTGCGACAAGTACTAGTTAATAGTATAGTACGTGGTTAGTTAGGTAAGGCTCGCTAGTATATAAATATAACCACTTTTGGTGTAAGGGCCGTCGTGGCTTATTTTCCTACTCCAGCTCCTATAGGTGTGGTTAACGAGTTTCAACTACTACGAGCCCTTTTTTATTAATTAGAATAGGCGTTAATTCGCGTTAGTTCTAAGTTAAGCAACAGACATTAGGCTATAAGTTTTTAGTAGGTTAGTAGGTCGTTTAAGGCTACCGCGATCTTCTCTTATAGTTAAACCGTTAGCTTATTATATCCCTTCGTGTGGCAAAATGCAATTTTTGATTGGGGCGTATTTAGCGTCCTGCTTCAGCTAGCACACCTCGGTTAGGCCAGTTGGTGGCGTTTTGGTGGACCCCACCACCAAAAACACGAAAATCAACCTAATGGAAGGATGCATTGAAAGGCCACTATAAAAAGATTATTAAATATATATTTTTAAGGAAGTTAAGCAGAAAGTTGTAATATATAACGTTATGGTTGTACATTCCTACCCTTCCTCTATTAACTAGCTGCTAATTATATAGGAAAATCCTCCATCAGAGTCCCCCAAATATTTACTACCTATATACTTTATACGCGTTCCTAACGTTAATAAGGATAAGCTAGTAGAGGACCAGCTTAAAGTTATAAGGGAGGACGTATTATATACGTTAAATGAGGTGTATTAGGTGCTGCAGGTGATTAAACGTTTTAATCAGCGATTATTTGGTATAGAGGCTCGGTTAAAGGTAGTAGAGGAGGGCTTAAAGAAGACTAAGATAGACGCTGCGGTAAAAGCTTAGTTAGCTTTAGAGCTTTAATATTAGAGGCCTAAGGAAGTAGAGGATTAAAAATAGTTACCTAATTGTTACCTACTGAATAAAAGTCGGCAAAGTACCGCAGGCATAGAGGAAGCCTATAACCCTCACATTTGTATACTATTCGTCTTATTTTTAATATAAGCTTTCTTACCTGCTTCCATCTATATATCTAGCAAGTTAGTAAGCCCTTATAGCCCTACGTCTTTAAAAAGCCTTTAATATAGCGGTAAGTTCGCGTTTTACACCGTCGAATTATAGGTAGTAGGGTTTTAGCAGTAACGTAGGTTTTTTAATTTGTTTTAATATTTCTATAACCAGGCCCAATACCAGGTTAATATTGCCTATACTTTAGTAAGCCTAAATAAAGAAGACGCTTAGTATCTTGCTTATTTATGCCTATCTACTAACTACCTATAATAATAAGATTCTATACTAATTGTATATGGAAGCGGCGATAGGTTTAAAGGAAGGGCTTGCTTAATATCTGGAAGATCTTCTTACTAATAATATAGGCGTTAATTATAGATGTATTAAGCGCCTAGAAGAACAAGGGCATCTAGGTGCAGATAGTGGTAATCTAGGTAGTGTAGTAGCTTCAAAGCTGATTATGGATATTAACGCCGCCTATTTAGTTATTGTAGTTAATAGAGAGCCTAGGAAGTGTTAACTTCTTAATTAAATCATTACCCCAAACGTTAGCTACTAGCTTCTTAAGGAAGAGATTATATGCTCGCGGCCGACGCTAATTAACTTTATTAACATCCTTATTACTGCATAAGTGAGCTGTTGTTAAAAATTGTACCAAATTCTTATTCTACTATACGATTAAAAGCACCAAATTAATAACTATTTCTATAATAAAGTTGAACGGTAGCCTTGCCTTCCTTTTATTAGCCCTTTTATACACCTCCGAATAGGCTTTTAAGTTTAATTAGGCCGTATTAGCTGTAGCAATTCTAAGTCGTCGAAGTACCTAGAGCAATGGAATATTTATAAAGTAGTTATCTAAAAATAGGCAAAATTAACGGGCCTAAAGAGGAAGCTAATGGGTAAGGTAGAGGACGCATTTGGAGGTCTTTAAGAGGACGATATCTTAATGATCTGTATAAGAAGGAAGCCTAAAAAAGCAGCCAGGTGAGGTAAACATAAAGCTATAGCAATATCCATACTAACAAAGGCTTATTATCTTAAAGCCCTTAGGTATTAGCTTACCAGGCAATTTAATTATAGCTGTAGATCGTCCAGTAAATCTTACCATTATCTTATTAAAGCTAACTATAGATCCAGGTATAACGTATTTTCTAAACGCCTCGCCTAAAGGAGTTATTAACGGCTTAATCTTCTTAAAAATCTAACGTTTAACGCCTTCTAGTGGAGGTAGTAATACGTAAAAAAAGCGCTTAAGTTACTCCCATCTTTTTTGGCCCATAAATAAGCTGATTAAGTGTTTAGGATACTTAGGATCTACGGCCTAAAGATCTCGCACTTAAGAAGCTTTAAAGACGCCTATATAGATAATAAGTTCTACCTAAATTATTAACTTACTAGCAGAGGTCTCCTTTTACGCCTGTGATTATTTACCAGCGTATTATCCTAATTAGTAATATCCGCTAGCGTTTTAAGAGGCCGTATAGAGGTTTATATTAATTGCGAGATTCTTAAATACACTAATACTAAAGAATAGTAGGAACACTTAAATTGGTAGGTCCTATCTAGATTTATACTTACTAGACGCCATACTAATCTAATCTACCAGTATACAGTAAGCAGAGCGCTTAGTATCCTTATTTTAAGTAGAAAGATTAAATACAACGTCCGCGTTAAAGCCGCTAATAGGCTTACTAGCACGCCGAGTAGCAAATATTAAGTCATCTAGAAGGTTAATAACTTTAAGATCTAGCTTAGGAACAGCGGCCATAGGCTCCCATGTAGTAGGAACGGTAGGAAGGCCTATTCTTACAACTTCCTCAGCTAACAGCTCTGGTAATTTAGTCTTATCCACCTTATCTGCCTTATCCTTAGTAGTCTTACCACGGGCCTTAAAAACGGCTCCAAATTTGTCCTCCTTAATATCCTCACTTAGTGTCACCACTGAAGCCTCTGGAGGCTATATAACTTCCGCTACTAAGCTATCGTGCGTATACTATATCGCTTGAAATAATTGCGAATAAGACTCCTAGGCTTAAGGTGCTTTTGGAGGCTTTAGAGCCCTTAGGGGTTTTAAAGCTTTTAGGGCCTTTAGAGGCTTCGCAGCTAAAGACGTATAACGTTTTTTAGGCGGCATAAGGACGATATTTTACTGAGAACTTAATAATTAAATAGACGGCAATAATATTAAAGCTTTTTGATTAACTACACCACCATATATTCTATGTACAGGCTTCCTAGCCACGTCGCTGCTGCTCACCGCAATATTCGAGCGTTAGATGAGGCGCCTACACCCCTACCGCCGAGCAATCGCACTAACCAGAGGCTTCAACACCAAGCTATTTACGGTATAGAGCCTCTAGATTGGCT
>Ga0307515_10022520_pt1 | contig 11098 bp, 2 predicted proteins | sample 17_EM_MG_FD_194513 | JGI IMG/M metagenome (GOLD analysis project Ga0307515, IMG submission 194513) | Populus trichocarpa ectomycorrhiza microbial communities from riparian zone in the Pacific Northwest, United States - 17_EM | ecosystem: Host-associated > Plants > Roots > Unclassified | place... | reverse complement strand
CTAGTGATACTTTAGTATTAGTGAGTGCGCCTTTAGTTTGCCCTTGCCGTCTGAGTCGCTTACTGAGATAACGTTAGTAGTATTAATTAAGGTACAGCTTTGTTGACGGCCAGCTTCCACCCCCCCCAAGGCGAGCTGCGATTTTTGTACGCCATTTAATTTCGCTTGGTCGCCACCAACTGTACATAGTAATCGTAGCGAAGCCATATGCTTGGTTGTAAGAACCCCCTAATCCTGGCGAACTTGAAGCTATTTGTGATTGGCTTCCCTCCGCAGTGTTATAATCTTTGTTAAATATCGTAGGGTTTCTACCCGTACTATATTTATAATATGGCTCTGTAAATAGGCCTATATTAGTACGCCTTAATTAAGGATCTTTTTTGACTTGGAGCAACTTAAGCAGAGTGTGCCTTAGCTGCTGGTTATACACCCTAATTAATTACCGCGATTAAGGGGAACTTATATATATTTAGATTAACTCAGGCGCCTTTAAACAGTGCGGGGGGGTAGTTTTTACTAAGAAATCGGATGATTGTGGTAATATTAATACGGCTAGATAAGAAGCCAACTCTCTTTAGCAATAAGTTATAGTGGTTAATCTATAATATGTTTAATCCTATAGTAAGCTGCTTTATAATATTTTAAGAGCTTTACTTAGCTAGCTGGATAAGGAAGCGGGTAAGCTAATTAGATCCTCTATAGACGAAGCTTAGAGAGTAGCTTATACGAAGAAGTATTACTAGGTAGCCCTTAAATAAAGCGCTTACAATCGCGATATATATTTCGCTATTATATTATAGTATACCGACAATTAGCTTATATTTGTAGATAAGTTAGGTATAGATTTAAAGATAGGTATATTGTCGACCTGAATCGGAGTTCCTTACCACTATTGTATGCTGTCTAACGACCTAGATCGTCTATACAAACTATATCTTAGTTATCTCTTAACTTACAACTAAATATCTTATTAAATATCTCATTACCTATTTTCTATTACCTATTTTGACTTAGTTATCTAAACCTATCTAATGTATATAAGGAGCTTCTAGAGCCTTTATTAATAGACAGAGTTCTTATTCCTAATTATTTGTTTAATAGTTATAAGCCCAGGCCGTTTACTATATTATTATTAATTCTAAAGCCTTTATTCCCATTAAATTTAATTATTATCTTAATTATAGATAACCACCCATAATAACTTCTTAATAAGAAACCCCTCCCGTTATTATATTATCTATTATCCTTATAAGGCTAAATAATTGGGACGAATAGATTAAGGTTATTAAGTTAAAAGCAAATAATAATCGTCTTTAAAAGTATATTGACCTATTAATACCTAAGACCGATCTGCTATAGCTTAAAGAACCTATTTAAGCCTTACCTAAAAATGCTAATAGCTAGGGAAAGATGAAGCTCGTAGACCTAAATAAGAAGGAGAAGAAGGAGCTCTATACGCTTAAAGCCAACTATAGGGACAATATAAAGCTATATAGAAAACAGCTATTAGCTTTTAATATATTGCGCAGTTATATCCTAAGCTCTATTTTATATACCTACCTTATCTACACATTTAAATGCATAACCACCTATAACGTCTTAGTGTCTCTTAAGCAGAGAATTACTCTAACTAATAGTGCTTAAAAGCTTTAACTAGCTACCCAGTATATAAGGCTTAAGAAAGCGCCTTAAAACTAAAACTTTAAGGTCTAGTTATAAGAGTAGAAGACGGTATATACTAAGTGTAAGGAGCTAGATCTATCTAAGGTAAATAGTAATTATTTAGTAAAAGACTTTATATACGCAGTTAAATCTATTATACTAAGCTAGTTAGAATATTAGAAGAATTAGATTAAAAGGCTTAAGTGGAAAAAGAAGATACTTTCTACCTTCTTTAAACTGGTTAAAATATACTAAAACTACTGTTATACGGAGCTTACCTAGAAGGGTAAAGCCTTATAAGGATACTGTATAATTACAGCACGTGGTATACCAAACGCGTAGTTACGCGTTTAGTGCACTAACTACTTAGGTGCTAACTAATTAGGGGAAGGCGCGTCAGTATATAGACCACGTAGTCTACCTTAATAGAATCGACAGTTACCACTATCTAAAAGAGCATACGATACTATACGTATTTCGTGCCCCTGGATATAACTTATTTGTATTATTAAATTAATACAAATACTAATTAGTAAGCGCGCATAAATTAGCAATTACTTAATACCTCCCCCAAGCGATATATACGACAGCGACTACCTGTTTAGAATCCTAGTATAACCTGCTAAAAGGTCGGAAGTCGGGGATTACAGACCTATTACCAACTCTATATACTTATTTAAGTCTTAGTACGGTTTACTAGAAGTTTATAAACGCAAATACAGACCTTTATAGAACCCTTTATCCTTAACCCCCTCGAACCTTAAACCTCTTCAGACCTTATAGAAACCACTTACCCTTCTACAAACCATTATGGACCCGTTAATTACCTTTATAGACTACTATAAGACCTCTTAAACTATTACGGACCCGCTAATTGATTTTACGGACCGTTATAAAACCTCCTCTACCCGCTATAAGCTACTATTACCTACTACAGCTTATATAGATATACTACGCTATATAATATAGCAGATATAACTAAGTAAATTAGTAAAGGTTAAAAAAAAGTAGAATTAGGGAGTCGACCTTATGTCTACGGACGGCGTTAACGACTATATTAATTTTAAAATCCTTAAATACGGACACTATAAGCTTCTAAATAATGACCTATAGGAGTAATATAAGGAAGACTTTGCGGACTTTACGGAAGCTATTCTTAAGGCTTATAACCCTACTACTATCCGTAACCTATAAACCCTTTTATGTTACTAAGGTGTTTAGGTTAAAAAGGATAAATGAGTTACTGTTATATAGTCCTTATACAATATAATATAGAAGGAGGACTAAACGGAATAGACTAAGGAGAAAATCCTAAACTAGGTTAAAGCCACTAATAATCTCTCTGCTTCTCCTAAACTTAATAGCATTACTAGCCTTATACTTAACCTACTTAACCAAATTCGTCCTATAAACCTAAGCGATTTTAGAATTAATCTTACGGGCTAAAGTATACCTAGTACCCAAGTTACGGACCGTAATACCCCCGTAAACTAAAATACGGACTAAAACCCTTCCGTCGCTAAAGCCACAGATCTATAACCTACCTAATCCACATATCCGTAAACTATATATCCGCAAACTATATATCCGCAAACTATATATCCGTAAGCTATATATCCGTAAGCCACAGATCTATAAGTTATAGATCCGCAACATACTTAAGTAAAGACTTATGGTAAAGAGCTAGCTAACCTAGCCAAGCTCTATACTAACGAATCTAAATATAGCGGTGAAAATAACAACTTTAACTTTAAACTAACTATCTTTACGGACCTTTACTAGAAGGCTAATATTCCTAAATAGGAGTTTAGCCAAGCCTACTCTACTATGCTACGCGGCCTAGCACTCAACTACTACTACACTAACCTCAAAAGCAACCCCTACGGTATTCCCTTTAATAAGCTATATAAAGCTACCTATAACTACTTTAAAGGACCGGAATATAAGCGTGATATCCTTACCTAATAGAATGCAACTAAGCTACGGACCGTAATTAACAAGAATACTAAAAAATCGACTATAGAGTGCCTGTAAATTCTTATTAAAGACCTCCGGCACCTATAGCACGGCCTTAACGCTAAGCTTCTAATAGATGACTTCCTGCATAATAAACTTATTACAGCCTATTAGGAAGTAGAGCCCTATAAGTACGCCTACTACAAGCCTACAGATACCTTAGCTGGCCTCATTAATAATCTACGCTCGTCTATTATAACGTATAAAGTCTTAAACCCACCAGGCAGCACTTAAGCCTTTATTACGGATATTTAATATCCGTAAATAGACTTAGACGTCTACTTTACGGACCGCTACTACTACTAGCAGTACCCGTACCGACTAAGTCTAACCTATAACCCCCGCAGCAACCCCCGTACAAAAATATACCCCCGTAAATAAACCAGCCAAAAGTGCTTCGTATGCGGTAAGGAAGGATATTAGTCTATAAGGCATACCTAGGAAGAATATAACAAGTCTAGGAAGAGACTTAATAGCCGTATTAACTAGTTCATTTTGGAATACAAAGAAGAGAAAGTAGAAAAGCCCCCTAATAAGTTAATAGAAGCCCTTATAATTAACTTTAACTTAGACGCTTAGAAATAAGAGACCTTAGAAACATTTCTAATAACTTTCGGACCTTTTACGGACAGCCAAGCCTTTAATATTACGACCGTATTAGCCGACCGTTCCTTTATATACTTAGTTACACCCAAAAACTATTCCGTAAGTACCCCCGTTATAAACGTTATAGATTATAAGCAGGACCTATTTGCATATATTACTACAGAATGCTATACCCCTAAGGAATTCTACGGTGTTATAATTAACACAGGTACCTCTAAGAAGTCTACTATAGGCTACGGATAATACCTCGCATATAGGACCACCACAAATAATAATACGGACATTGATATTACGCAAACTAGGGCTATAAACGTCTAATTCGGCATCGGCTTAACCGCATTAATTAAATTAGTTAAAGTTAAGACTCTAATTAGCCTAGTTAACTTCCACGTAGTAAAAGTGGATACCCCCTTCCTACTCTGTCTTGCAGATATAGATAGGTTATAGGTATACTACAACAATATTATAGACACCCTAATTGGCCCCGTAACTACTCTAGAAAGTAAGCATATTACCTTACTAATTATATAACAATTCGGACACCCGTTCCTTATATAGGGAGAGACTTTATAGACCTATATTTAGAAATCTTTTAACTACAACCCGTGCTACCTTACCAGTACTAAAATCCACCGCCTATACTACTGTTTTGGCCACCCGTTAGCCGAAAAGCTATATAGAGTCCTTAAACGCTCTAGATATAACAACGTTAATAGAAAGGCAATTAACCACCTAACTAAATACTGCTCCTTTTACCAGAAATACAGACGTTCTCTAGGCCAATTTAAGTTTACCCTTTATAAGGACCTTAACTTTAACCACTTAGTATACGTAGACATTATGTATATTAACGGCAGCCTAATATTACACATAATTAATAAGGCAACCCGCTATTAAGCCGCCCGTTAGTTGCAAAATATATCTATAAAATATACTTGGGACATTTTACGGACCTACTAGATTGACATATACGTTGGACCCCCTAAGTATATTACCCATAACGCCAGTAGGAACTTTATTAGCAAAGAATTCCAACAGTACGCTATGGCCATAGCTATTTTAACAAAAGCCGTTCTAGCTAAGGCGCACTAGTCCGTTAGGCTTATTAAGTAAGCTTACCTAGCTCTATAAAGAGCTTATTAGATTATTACGGACGAGTATAGGGATATCTAAAAGGAACTGGCTTTACAGATAGCCGTAAAAGCCGTTAATAACACCGCTGGCCCTAACAAACTAGTACCTACCCTCTTAGTTTACGGAGCCTACCTAAGGATAAGCAACCTAGGCCCTCCTACCCCATCTATTATGGAACGAGCAGCTGTAATACAGAAGGCGATAGCTAAGATAGTTAAGCTACAGGCCAAATATACTATTAATAACGCCCTATACTACCGCAACGGACCTAATACAACCTTAGTATATAACCTCCCGCTTAACTCTAAAGTCCTTATATAGCGTAAAAGCGGCAGCTAGAATAGACCCTATTATCTACTAGCCGTAGAAAATAAGATATGCTGCGTATAGCTTCCTAGCGGGCTAACTAGCTTTAAAAGCACGTCCGTAAAACCCTACTTTCGGCCCGAAACCACCTATAACGTTAAGCTAGATAAACTAGAAGTAACCGCCAAACTAGACGAACTAGAAGCGACTGCTAAATTAAATAAACTAGAAGTACCCTTACCTACCCTAGAAGTCCCCTAGAAACCCACTAAACCTACTAAACCTACTATAAAGCGTGGTCGAGGACGCCCCTAAAAGCACCCCGTAACTAAGAACCCTATAATAAAGAATTACCTAACCTCCGCAGAAATATCCGCAAGGCAACCTCCGCCTATAGATATATTAGTTCTAGTATAGGAAACCCCATTTACGGACTTATAACGTAAAGAGATTAACGGACTACTTAAAAAGGGTATCTTTGCGGTTATAATAGAGAGAGACGTTCTATAAGGCGTCCGTATATTTAACTTACGCTTTATTAATAAGATTAAGCACCCTAGTACTAATAAAGCCTTTAAGAAATTAAGGCTTATTATATAAGCTTATAACAACTAGGGAAAGGGCTTAGTCCTTACGCAATTACCTATAATTTAATAAGTCAGCTAATGGATTATACTTACACTTACGCCTAGACTATAGTAAACTAAGCCCGTAGCCCTTTACTTACGGGATATCTTATAAGCCTATGTGCAGTTTAATACCTACCTAAGTAAGGATATTTTTATACAGCTACCCCCTAAGCTTAACCTATAACTAAAAATAATCCTATGGGTTATAAAACCTCTTTACGGAGTACCAAAAGCCGGAAACCATTGGTTTAAGATATACCACTAGCACTATATTAGTAAACTTAAAATGGAACAGTTAACCTACAACCCCTACCTCCTATACAGCCTATTAAACGGCCTTAGTATTATTGGACTTTAAATAAATAATACCTTATTTCTAGCAGACTAAACCTTTATAGACGCTAAAGAAACTAAACTATAAAAGGCTAAGTTCTTGGCAAAGCCGTAAGAGTAGTTAACTAAGTAGAATCTAATTGAGTTTAATGGAGGCCTAATTACATAAAAGGGCAACCTAATTAAGCTGACTTAGGAACGCCAAGCTTAAAACCTAAAGCCCGTTATAGTAAAGCCTACGGACCTTACCAGCTCCTATAGAGAGACCTATAAAACCGTAAATATAAAGGACTAATACGTTGTATAGCGTGTAAGAGGCGCCTATATTACTATAGTCTATTAACCTAAATCTACCTATAATTTATCCTTTACGGCCTAGGTAGTAGATCCGCAAGAAGAAAATATTAAGTAGCTTAATAAGCGTATTTAGTAGCAAATTAATAATACAATAAGGGGACTTACTTTTGTACCACTAGACCTAAGTTCCCTTAGCCTACTAGTATTTATGGACGCCTCCTTCGCTAATAATAAAGACCTATTATTATAAATTAGCTTTATAATTGTACTTACGAACCGTAATTAGGACGTAAATATACTATATTAGTCTTTAATTAAGTGCAAACGAGTAACCCGTAGTATACTAGCTTTTAAACTATATATACTAGCTTATAGCTTTAATATAGCAGCCGCAATTAAATCAATAGTCTAGAAGATTCTATAATTAGAGTAGTTACCCCTAGTTTTATACACTAATTTAAAGTCCCTTTACGACTGCCTAGTTAAGCTAGGTATAATATAGGAGAAGAGGCTTATAGTCAACCTAATATGCTTACGTTAAGCCTATAAACGACGCAAGATTATAGAGGTTAAATGGATTAGCGGCGGAAATAACCTAGTAAACGCTATAACTAAGGCAAAGCTATATTAAGCCCTTAAAACCCTAATTAACATAAATAAGCTTAACTTAAAAGTTATAAAATAGGTAGAACGGGACTAACGGAGCACCTATAATATATCTACGGCCCATTAAAAGGCCGTACGGCTTGTTATATAGTCCGTTCTACGGACTATAAGCTATTAAGATAATCGGCATAGGTAGATTACCCCAGATTACCGCAGACTGCCTACATTACGGTATAGGTGAAAAACAGTGGAAAAAGATGCGGTGGAACTTGGTGGACTCATATAACCTACTAAATTCTGCTATATTCTGCCACGGTAGTTAAATTAACTAATTACAATTTTCCATACCAGGCACGGAAAATCGCCATTGGCTCGCCTAGCACTAGCGCCTTGGCGGCCCTTAAGATCTAACCTATAGCTCGTCTACGGCCCGTTAAAAGGCTATACGGTTCATTTTACGGACCGTAAGTAGGACTTACGGCCAGCTTAGGGCACCGTTTAGAAGGCAGCCCAGAAGACACCTTAGGAGGAGTTTCCTATATATTTTCCTTTATATTTTATGGTTTTATTTAAGCAATTACGGAGGCTGTATATAGGTGGTTTTATTTTTCAAGTACCGCTAGTGTATAATTACAGCACCTGTTATACTAACCGCGTACTTACGCGTTCGGTACACCAGGTACGCGTTTACGCGTTTAGTGCACTAACCACTCGCTTACGCGTCTGGTGCACTTATAAAGCACTAACTAATTAGGGGGGAGGTGCATTAGTATATAGACCACGTAGTCTGCTTTATACAATCGACAGTTACCATTATCTAAAAGAGCATACGATACTATACGTATTTCGTGCCCCTAGATCTAACTCACTCGTGCTATTAAATTAGTATAAATAATACCTTATATTTCTAGATGCGGAGCTTAATAAGAATGTAGCTAAAAGTGTTAGACATATCGTGAGGGCGGCTAAGGCGCTAGTGGTAAGTGAGCCAATGGCGATTTTCCATGCCGGGTATAGAAAATCGTAATTGGTTAATAGAGGTCATAGGAGAACACGCGACAAGCCTTACCTCTTACGACGCGTAGATCTTAGGGAATTAATCATCCATCTATCTATAACACCGTATAGTATATATTATTGTAATATATATATTCTACACGTTGTAAAAGTTATACTAATACTAATTAGTAAGCGCGCATAGATTAGGAGATACGCATTTACTTAAAAGACGTTTACGCTCCACCTTATAAAGGCCCTATTTCAGTTAAAGAAAATTAAAGTACTCTAGATTTAGAAGACGTCTAACGCTCCACCTTACCCGGAAATACCTTAAATCTACCCTAGATTTAGAAGACGTCTAACGCTCTACCTTAACCAGAGACAGACCACTGTATTAGTAGTTAACGTAACTATGTTAAGAACGCGACTACCCCAACTACTACTTAAACTGTCCCCCGAACGACCACTTAAACTATCCCCTAAACTATTTTACGCATCTTCCTTATTTCTTTTAAGATGGCTATACCTATAAATTAGAAGGTAGAAATAGAATAATAGAGAAATAGGATTAATATATAAACGGCAACTAGCAAAGACCTTATAAACTTTATATTGTTTAAGTTATGGGAATATAATAAGTATAAACTAATAGATAATAGACTTTAGTCTTCCTTCTAAGACGATTTTAAAACATTTAATATTAATATATTTTTAAAAGTAAATATATAGCACCTTTAAAGCATATATACCTTCCTACGACATAGAGGAGTATACGTACGTATAAAGGAGAAACGCATAATATATACGCAACTCTTGTTTAAATTAACCTAGAAAGAACGTTAATATTCCTAGACTTAAGAGAACTTAGATAAGGTATATAATAAGCTAGATAAAAACGGGTTTTAGTTAAACAAATTAAATAATATACTTAAGCGTGGTCTTAACTATAAAGTATTATAAGACCTAACAGTTCGTATAACCCTACTTTAACTATAACAACCATTAAGTATCTAGACTATAACCCCACTACTATCTAGAGGAACACCAGTAGGACCTTTACCGTATATAACCCTACGACCCTAAACCGCTCCCCTCTTATAGATACTAACTATACCAGAATAGGGCAAAGAGATTTCTAATGTAGTAAAGATATATACAGAGGAACTTAAATATAATGGTATAAATAGCAGCTTTAATTATAAACTTATTATCTTTTATAGCATCTGTAGCCGATCTAATGTCCTATAAGAGGCTTATAATAAAGCTTTACCAATTATATTAACAGGCCTAACCTTAAACTAGTACCTTAATAGCGGACTTAGTAATCTCTTATTTAAAGACGCTTATAGGTACCTTTGTAATTTCTTTAAAGGCCCTAGCTTAGAACGTAAGAACCTTAGTAAATAGAATATAATTTTATTAAGGACGATAATAGACAAGAATACAGATAAATCGACTAGCGATTACCTCTAAATATTAATTAATACACTCTCCTGACTACAGTATAGCCTTACCCTAGAACTATAAATAACACTATTCCTAACTAACAAACTTGTTACGTCTTACTAGGGAATTCATATATACTAATTTGCTATATTAGACCCACTTTAAGAACTAGGCCCCCTTATTAATAAACTATAGTCCTTAATTATAGCTTATAAAAAACAGAACCTAGAGTAAGCTTAAACTTAAGCTTACTATATAGATTGTCGGTACTTTAGAAGGGAGAATAACTATAATTAGTATTAAAACCATAACCAATATTAAAACCAAACTTACGACTAAAACTATAACCGCGACCGCACTCGCCCTTATTTCTCTCTACGTTATAAACTATATTGCTTTATATATAACAAGGAAGGCTGCCGATTATAGAACTATACCTAAGAAGAATAAGAAGAGTCTAAAACTAAGTCCAGAACCGCTAACAGAGACAAGTTTAGTAAATTTAACAACCAATTTAATAAACGACTTAACCAATATATTATAGACTATAAGGATAACAATATTAACTTAGAAGAAGAGCTTAAGGAAGCTTTCTAAGCATTAACTATTAACACAAATTATAAGGCAACCGATAAGAACTCTTAACTAGACATTAACTACTTCTATACCTCTTTCGGCCAAATAGAATAGCATAAAGTAACTTTTATAGCTACTACCCTAGCTAATAAAGCCTTTAGCTATTTAGTTATAACTATAGATAATATAATACCTCTTATAACCGACTAGGACCCCTTTACCTATAATATAATAATATCCACAAAACTTTTACCACACATGCAACCTTACCAAAAGGTAGCGCCACACTTCAAAACTTACGCATACCCATCTTACCACCAAAAACAATCGATTCTCCAACTTTCAAGACCTAATTCCTACTGCCTAGCGAGCTAGAGGTGGATTTATTTGTCGTTTTACCCCCTTTTCCCAACAGAAAATTTTCTCTAAGGGTGGCCCTAGCTTATAAGCGAAGCACGGACAGGAACACCAAAACCACTACCACTACC
>Ga0307515_10022519_pt1 | contig 11098 bp, 6 predicted proteins | sample 17_EM_MG_FD_194513 | JGI IMG/M metagenome (GOLD analysis project Ga0307515, IMG submission 194513) | Populus trichocarpa ectomycorrhiza microbial communities from riparian zone in the Pacific Northwest, United States - 17_EM | ecosystem: Host-associated > Plants > Roots > Unclassified | place... | reverse complement strand
AAACTAGCATAAAAAAACTATTGTCTTTTTACATCTCCAAGCACAATAAAATAATTAATTTAAAAAATGTTTTAAACTTGCATCCAAGGGCTTTTTTGTCTTTTCCACCTGGTCTTTTTGTTATTATTAAGTTGAGTAAGGGAAATTTGGTCTTTTAACAAGCATAAAATATTATTTAAATGAAACCGTTGTTGGTGATGTGATGCAAGTGGTAGCGAGAGGGAGGCGTCCACGACTTTCTAGCGGTGTGTGCAATGCCTCCTGGTGGCCAAAATCTCCCTTCTATCGTGTTGTTGGAATTTTCACAAAATCTTTTTCATGATGAGGTGGTTTGTTGCGGCGGTGGCGGAGCGTTTTGTCACCTACAAGGCTTTTTTTTCTCTCTTTTCTCTCTCCTTCCCTCGAAATTCATGTTAGTCATTTAAAATTTTATAGTTGTCATCTTAATTATTGACGTTTCCACTTTAGCTCTTATTCTTTTGATTTTTAATTTTTAATTTTGGCCCTTTTTAAAAAAAAAATTATTTGTTTTGAATTTTTTCTTTCAATCCCAATTTGTAATATATATTTTTTTTTCAAATTGGTCCTTAATTTTTTTATTTCTAATTTTTTAATTGACCATTTTGTAAAATTCTTATTTATTTTCAATTTCATCCTTCAATCTCAATTTATAATATATTATTTTTTTCTAATTTGGTTCATACTCTTTTGATTTTTTTTGTCTTTTAGTTAAAGTGATTTTTATTTTTAATTTCACTTATCAATCAGAAATTTGTGATTTTTTTCTAATTTATTTTTTATTTCAATTTTGATACCTATTCATTTAATTGCTATTACTAGTTTATTATCCTTTTTGTATAATTGATTTTTTTCCTTTTGATTTTACTCTTCAATATTTAATTGGTTGAGGATTGGGCTTAACAGTTTTTTCATATATAGTGCTTCCAATCTAATGACTCAGGTTATGAGATTGAAGAACTAACGAGGATTGACATCTCTTTTTTCTTTTTTGATATCATTGTTTGACATTGTTTTTTTTAATGGGCTTTGTAGTTTTCTTTGTTTTTTTTTCTATTAAGTTATCACAATCTCATGATATGGGTCGCGAGTTTAGCAGATTAACTCAGGCTGCCTCACCCCTTATTACTCAGGTTGACTCGGGCTAATTGTTTTGTCTTTTTTTATCCAATTTCATCCTTCCATGTTTAATTGGTTGATAATTGAATTACATTATTTTTTCCAAGTTATCTTGATTGTTTTTGTTTTCTAATTTTATCCATTTACTATCGTTATCTATTTTTTTTTTATTATCTAATTAAAATAAAATCAATTTATTTAACCTAGTCGGGTCTATAATCTAGTCATATATTTTTCTTAATTTGTTTTTGACAGTATGTCACTATTTGGCTCGATAAATACAGAAATTTGCGTAGGTTGAGTAAGATAGATATGGTTCCGAAGTTGGCTCGATAATACAGAAAGCTACTAGTATGTTTGAGAAGAAGACCATAAACTCAAAGACTTCTCAGTTTTGAGATTGGTGCGGAAGTTACAGCAAAAATATTTTAGAAAAAGGAAACAAAATTAAAAAAGAATTTATTGAATTATAAAGGAAGAAATTAAATTGGTTTTTATGTGATAATTTAAGAAAACGTTTTCTTTTTTGTATTTTGTTTTCTTCTGATCTCTTTTCTACAATTACGTGTATCATTTTCTGGTAGTTTAACAAATGACTGATCGACATGTGGCAGTCAAACGAATAGAATTAAACAAAAAGGTACAATTTTTTATGAAATCATAAATTAGAAGACAGAATTCATAAACCTTTTTTATATAAAGATAAAAACCATCTGTTTTTTTTTATTATTATTATAAGAAACATTTAAAAATAAATTTATAATTTATATATTAATTAAAATTAAAATATTCATTCAATGATCTTGATAATGAAACTATCTAGTAAACTATAAAAGGATGATAAAAAAAAAAAAATGGCAACCAGCCTTTCTATCATAGTTTTAAAACCCGGTGGGTCGACCCGGGACCTAATGACCTGGGGCTGGAACTGGATCGGGTTGAAAAAAATAGAGGAAGGAAAAACCTAGTGTGACCTGGTTGACCCGGTGACCCGGCAAGATCCGGTCAAAAACTCTATTACAACCCGTTGACTTTTGCGTTTTTTTTATTAAAACGACATCGTTTTGATTAAAAAAATTAATCCAAATAATTTAATAACCCAATTAAAATCTAAAATCTGAATCTTGAACCGGTTGGCCACATGCCGGGTCCGAAAACTATACCCTCTATGATTAGAGGAATATTGAAGAAGAGAAACAACAAAAACACAGCGATGAGTGTTGAAAAGAAAATCCTAACCGTCAAGATTATTTGAATTCCAGAGACCAATTGTCGGTGGAGACCACTAAAGAGGTATCTGCTGAAGTGTCACTGCCAAACTTTCACTGCCCACGTGGCCCGTTACGATACGCCAATTAATTGCCAGCTTGGCTCTCCTCCTTTTTGTACTTTGCTACCGACACTTGTGGCTCCCACTGGCAAGCCATTCATCTAGTTTATAATTATAATAGTAATCTTCTAGATAAAAATCTTAATTAATTTGTAGAATAATTAATAGTTAATAAAGAGTAGGAGAAATGGGCGAATCACCATGCATTAAATAAAAAGAAAAGAACAATGCTGCAAGGAGAAGGGAGAGGGAAACCTGTGAGATTAATTATCGAAGATTACACCCAATATTTAGGTATTGAAACCGTGATAATAATTATGGTTTAAAATATTTTTTATTTAAAAATAAATTAAATAATATTTTTTTTATTTTTAAAAAATATATTTTTGATATCAACATATTAAAATAATTTTAAAAAAATTAAATTTAAATTTTAAAAATATAATTTTAATCGCTTTTCCAAAATAATGTTTGCACGGCGTAACGGCATAATGCCATAATGCCCGTTAAGGTATTTTTCTAAGGGACCTACTTCCAAGAATGTGGGCCCTTATCCCAACCACATGCCAATCTGGCATGTTAGAAAACGCCCAAAAAATAAAATTAAAAATTCCACCACCCACCTCTAAATCCCTACTTAAAATCAAAGCACTTTCTTGTTTCCTTCCCATCCCTCCTCCACAGTCCACTCCTCTCCACCACCACAATGCCACGCCCACTACCTCTCCTCACTCTCGCCATATCTCTAGTCCTCCTTGCCTCCACCACAACTGTAAATGCACACAACATCACACGCATACTAGCCAAACACCCTCAATTCTCCACCTTCAACCACTACCTCACAGTCACCCACCTCGCCGCAGAAATCAATCGCCGCCAGACCATTACTGTCCTCGCTCTCGACAATGCTGCCATGTCATCTTTAATATCCAAGCAGCTCTCTGTTTACACTCTAAGGAATGTTCTCTCTTTACACGTTCTTGTTGATTACTTTGGTACCAGGAAACTCCACCAGATTACTAATGGTACTGAATTGACTGCCACCATGTTCCAAGCCACTGGTTCAGCCCCTGGCGCCTCAGGTTATGTCAATATTACTGATCTTAACGGTGGTAAAGTGGCATTTGGCGCTGAAGATAACGATGGAAAGCTTAATGCTGTTTATGTCAAGTCTCTCGAAGAGATTCCATATAACATATCCATTTTACAAATCAGTCAGGTTTGTGGTACTTACCTATCTAGCTAATATGGAGTATTAAATAAATTTCGAGACGACAATATAATATTAATTTAACTATATATGCACACAACAGCCTCTGAATTCAGCAGAAGCAGAAGCACCGACGGCGGCGCCAACACTGAATGTAACAGCCATTTTGTCGAATCAAGGTTGTAAAGCGTTCTCCGACTTGTTGATAGCTTCTGGGGCACACACCACATTCGAGGAAAACGTTGACGGAGGATTAACTGTATTTTGCCCCACCGACCCCGTTATCAATGGCTTCATGCCCAAGTACAAGAACTTGACAGCTCCTCAAAAAGTGTCGTTACTGTTATATCACGGTATCCCAATTTACCAGTCACTCCAAATGCTAAAAACCAGCAACGGGATTATGAACACGTTGGCCACAAACGGTGCCAACAAGTACGATTTCACAGTCCAAAATGATGGGGAGGTGGTGACGTTGGAGACGAAAGTTACGACCGCGACGATAACGGGGACGGTAAAAGATGAGGAGCCGTTGGTGGTGTATAAGATTAATAAAGTCTTGTTGCCCAGGGAGTTGTTTAAGGCGGCTCCGGAGAAAAAAGCACCGGCGCCTAAGGGGGAGAAGGATGTGGCGGATGGACCTAATGCTGATGCGCCGTCAGATGAATCGGATGATCAAACGGCAGATAATGATAACGGGGTCAATAAAATGGGCGGTGGGAGATTGGCTGTTGTAGCCCCGAGTTTCTTTTTTGGGGTGGTGATGTTTTTTTTATTTGATTAATTTTATTTTTTAGCTTGATTAAGATTGAGATATTGGAGTACAGTGTATGGACAGCAAATGAAGATGGAGCCATCGATACAAATTGATTTGTTGTAGAAAAGAAAGGAAAACGATAATTATGGGACCATCCCATTTTGTTTGGTTTGGTTTCGGGTTTGGGTTGGGATTTACGTTTGGGTTTGCTTTTATTTGCAATTATGATTTTGAATTATTGATGCATATAATATTATTTGGGTGGTACGTAAATAATTTTCATCCTATGGTTAAGAGCTCCTTGATCTTCTTTATTTCCACTTCTATTATTTATTTATCTCTTCCTTCTAATTATGATATCTATTAATTTATTCCTAATTTTTAACTCATTGGTGTATGTTTACTCCTTTGATTCTTCCGAGAGTGAAGTGGCCTCCAGGTTCTTGTAACAAGTATTTGTTGTTATTTTGTAATTTTTTTCTTCAATGTTTCTTATACATAAGAAAATTTATGAAGGATCGTTTTAATAAAATTAATGCTTTTTGAAATGGTTTGAGAATAGAATAAGAAAGTTAGCAAGCGAATGCATGACAACCGGATTTCAATCAATATAGTGAATGACTCAAGCGATCTTGATCAATTATTTTATTTTCTAGTGATCCCATCAATATACAATGCAACCATGAAGAGAATTGATAATGTTATTCAAAGATGTCTTAATTTGATGGGTTGATGTCCTAAGAAATCTAAGAAGTTTAGAAGCAAGGCTTATGTGTTAAATAATCAGTTAATCTCTTGATTCTAGTACCCTATCCATGATAGCTGATAGTTAGTACTTGGTGCCTGGTAGGTCAAAGTGACTAGTACCTGCAAAATACTTCATTTGATAGATTTGAGGACTCTTAAATGCATAAATAAGTATTTTTTTAGAGAGATAAGACAATGATATTTTAGAGAGAGATACTCTGAAAATATATATGCACTACAAAATAAAGATTATGAACTTGAAGTTTGAAGGATTCATGGTGTATTTATAGCTCATGAGTCTTGTCTCTTTATGGAAATGAGGGACTAAAGTCTAATTTTGCACTAATAGTTTTAGTGAGGAAAAATATCTTTGACATATGCATTAATAAGGGATAAATATCTCATACACAAATATTAATGTTGATGGAAATATGGTAAGCCCTTAGATGACTTTTATATACTATCTCATATACAACATTAATGTCGATGTAAATGTGGTAGGCTCTTAGAGTACTTTTATATATCTAAAGGTGTAGAGAGAGAAGGATCTAAAATATTATAGCTTTGCTTGTAGGGGTTGAGCTATTCCCACAAGCTGAACCCATGTCATTAGGCTTTTTTCCAAGGTTGAGCCCATGAGAGTTGGGCTCTTCCATAGGTTGAGCCCATGGGAACTAGGCTCTTCTCTTAAGCCGAGCCCATGGCATTGGGTTCTTCCCCAAGGCTGAATATGTAAGGGTTAGGCTATTCCATTAGGTTGAGTCCATATGTAAACCCTTGTTTTTTTAAAAAAAAAAAATCTTGTGGTACAAATATACATTTTTGGTTGACTACCTTAAGTTGTGAAAGTTTTAGAAATTTACTCATTTAATGTCAATGAATAAAATTTTAATTAAGAAAGCTTGATTAAGTAAAGGGATGAAATTAAAAGAGTGGAAAGTTAATAACACTAATTAAGCTAAAAGAAAAGTGTGGGGTCCTATTTGCAAATAAAAAAATATAGGACCATAGGAGTAAGTAAGGAAAATTTGTAGTTATATTAACCATGGATAGTGTTCTTCAAGAACACTCTAGTGCCGGCCAAAAAAGAAGAAATAGAGGAGAGAAATATTACGAGGAAAACCAAATAAATCCATCCTAAAAACACAAAAGAGAGATAAATTAAGAGCTTGTTTGGCAGTGTGGTTGCGGGTGCTTTTCAAATAACTTTTCGTGTCAAAATGCATGCCAATGATGTTTTTTCATTTTTAAAAAATTATTTTTGACATCAGCATATCAAAACGATCCAAAACGTACAAATCATATTAAATTTTAGCAAAAAAACAAAATCAAATTTTTTGGGAACGCGGGTTGAACCGCGTTCCCAAACGTTCCCTAAGTAATCGAAGTATGTTAGAAAGAGATTTAGACAAGAAAAATTAGTAAATTCAAGGTCTAAACCCTTGAAATTTTAGGTTAAGGGATTATTGGAGGGGAGGAAGAAAAGAGAGGATAAAGGTATTTTTCCAAGCTTTCAACCTTCCTTTTTCTTTGAGTAGAGAGGTAAGAAATTTCTCCAAAATAATTGTTTTAGATAGTTAGTGTGTAGTGTTAAATTGAAAATTTTAGTGTGTAGGGATGTTTGAAAGTGTATACTTAGGTGTTAGATTATATGTCTTGAATGTTGAATTATGTTAATTTATTTCAAAAATTATTAGGTAACAATTCAATTTGAAGGAATTGAAGAAAAAATTATTCTTTCCTTTTAGACAAGGGTTTCAGCCAAATAGGAGGAAAATAGTGTTTGGATTATTTAATGCAATTGTGTTAATTGAATTAATAATGCATGATAAAGTGATTAGATCAATAGATCAATTGAAAGAAAAACAATACCCATGCTTAAGGAATGAGAGATTTCATCTAAGACAAACAAACAAAAATTAATTAGGATGGTTAATTTACCATGGAATGTAGTTATTAACTTGTTAATTTAATTAGTGATGGATGAATAAATGGTTAATTTCAAGGAAGTTAGAAATGGAATATTATTCCTATATTTATACATAATTTTGGTAAACAAAAAAGGAGATTTATAAGTTCTTATCATTGTATTGATAACTTAGTTAAGATGGTGAAATGAAAATATGGATTATGTGTTGATGGAGATTTGAAATTTATATAATGTATATGTTGGCATATGAGAGACTATAAGTACCATATATTAGAAGGGGACAACTAGCAGAGCACAAGTTCCAAGTTGGTGTTAAACACCATAACATTTTTATAAATATTTATTCAAAGTTAAGCATGTTATTGAAATCTCGTTTCATTTAAAATTCATGTTGTCAAATAATATGTCGAGCTAGTTATCCTAATTTAGGGACTAGCGCCCAGTTTGGGAATGTGGAGCTAGTTATCCTGGTATAGGAACTAATGCTTGGTTTGGACAAGTTAAGCTAATTATCCTGGATTATAGACTAGCATTTGGTTTGGGCATGTCGAGCTGGTTATCCCGGTATAGAGACCAGCGCCTGATTTGTGCAAGTGGAACTAGTTATCTCGAATTAGGGTTGGCATCCGATTTGGGCATGTCAAGCTAGATATCCTAGTTTAGTGACTAGCGTTTGAATTGGAAAAATAAGGATAACTAACCTGAATGTAAAGTCTATGCTTAGTTGTGGTCATAGATAAAAGCTCATTTGATAATGAAAAGGTGTTCAAGAGAGGAATACAATTTATTTGTAACCAAGAGATTGAAAGTTTATCAAAGGTTGATTTAATTAAGTTAAATTAAATAATTTTTGCATATTTTATCTTATGTTATATTTTGATTAATTTTATATGAAACAATTTCAGATACCTCACAACAACACATTGATCTATAGTTGTTTTAGGAATTTCACTTTTGTATTAGATTTTAAAATGTAACAAATTGTTAGGTTATTTTGTATGTAAACATGTCCTAAGATGTTATATTTTGGACTTGATTTTAGAATGTTAGAAACTTATCATGAATGATGTAATGTTAATTAGTTTGAAACTTTGATGATTTAAATAATGTCTTGCCATAAACTTGTTTTAAATTTTTAGATAGATTATGCCATGAACTATATATGAATTATATTTAATATTAATAATATCGTTTGAAAATTATTAATAATGAATGTTTTTTACTTGAATCATAAATTAAGGATGCTAAAAAAAATTATTATTGTCGGATGATATTAAGAATGTCGGAGTCCTAGAAGGTGAGACACTATATTGGTAAGCATATTGGATGATGGAAAAGGTTGAAATCTTTATTTTCAAGTTGTGAAAATTTGATTCAGTAGATAACTTAATAATGAAATAATTAAGGGAAACTCTGCCGAAATCTAAAAAACAATTTCTCACACTTTTAACAATAATATAATATTTATATATGGAATATCATGTAATTAAATTAAAGGATGTTACACCATGAGGGGTGGGCTTTCCCCAATGCTAGGCCCAAGCATGTTGCACAAGACTATGGGTTTTTGGGCCTTTAGGGGGTTTTTAGGCCCGTTATATTTGAGTTTATTAGTAGCCCCCAAGTTTTTGTGATATTTTATACGCAACCACTTTGTAAAATATATTGTACGATGAATTTGTTAAATTTTCTTTGTATGAGAAAAGGGGTGGAAACCCCTGGTAATATATTAGAAAGCCCATGTCTAGGGGCATACACTTTGGTTGAAAAAGAATTTCTAATCATGTTAAGAGGAACCTATACTGAGAAAACTTTTCTAATAGATTAAAAAACTCATGAAGGAGGAACCCGTACTTAAAAACAATGATAAGGGGTATAGTGGACAGACTCATATCATACCCCTACTTAGAAAATTTTTTAAATGGTGGAGGGGATGATCTTATGTCTAAGCTCATATTGTGAAAAATTTCTAAGGAGCAGAGGGGATATGCCCATGTCAATGTTTATACTTAGAAAAACTTTTAAGAGGCAAAAGGGAAGAACTCATATCTACGCTTCTATTTAGAAAAATTTCTAAAGAGCGAAGGGGATGGATCCATGTCGATGCCTATACTTAGAAAAAATTATAAGGGGCGATAGGGATAGACCAAAGGAGAGTTGTGAAATCGCACTAAGGAGGTTTCAAATACATCCCTTCTAAAGAAAGTTGTGCTATCACACTAGGGAGCTTCAGATCCATCCTTTCCAAAAAGAGTTGTCATATCTATCTCATCCTTGAATAGTTGTGCAATTGCATTAGAGAGACTGTGACAATCACTTCTAAGGTAAATTGTGCAATTATACTAAGAAGACTATGTCAATACCATCAGTGGAAGGTTATGGTGTCTATCCCATCTTTAGAGAGTTATGTAATTGTACTAGGGTGACTATGTCAATCTTTTCTAAGGTAAATTGTGCAATCACACTAGGGAGACTAAGTTAATACCATTATTGGAAGGTTGTGGTGTATATCTCATCCTTATAGAGTTGTGCAATCGCACTGGGGTAACTAAGTCAATTCCTTCCAAAGTAAATTGTGTAATAGCACTAGGGAGCCCGTGATGATTTCTTCTAAGGTAAAATCTACAATCGTACTAGAAAGACTACGTTAATCTCATCCTTAGAAGGTTGTGGTGTCTATCCCATTCTTAAAGAGTTATGCAGTCGCATTAGTCGCACTAGGGTGACTAAGTCAATCCATTCCAAGGTAAATTGTACAATCATATCAGGGAGACCGTGAGGTTCTTTTTCAAGGTAAATTATGCAATCACACTAGAAATACTAAGTCAATCCCATCATTGTAAGGTTATGGTGTCTATCCAATCCTTAAAGAGTTGTGCAATCACACTAAAAAGACCATGACGATCCCTTCCAAGGTAAATTGTGCAATCACATTAGGAAGACTAACTTAATCTCATCCTTGGAAGGTTATGGTGTCTATCCCATTATTGGAGAGTTATGCAATCTTACTAGGATGACTAAGTTGACCCCTTCTAAGGTAAATTATGCAATCGCACTAGGAAGATCGTGGTTATCCCTTTCAAGATCAATTGTGCAATCACACTAAAGAGACAAAGTCAATCTCATCCTTAGAAGGTTGTGGTGTCTATCTCGTCCTTGGAGAGTTGTACAATCTCACTAGGGTGATCGAGTCAATCATTTTCAAGGTAAATTATGAAATCACACTAGGAAGATCGTGACGATCCTTTCTAAGATAAATTATATAATTGCACTAAGAAGACTAAGTCAATTTCATCCTTGAAAGGTTATGGTGTTATTTTCCAAGTCGATCATTTCCTTAGAGAGTTGATGAGAGGCTCTCAGACATCACCTGAGAAAATAAAAAGTCATTTTGAACAAGTCATTCATATACAAGAAACTAACATTCTTGTTCTCATTAGCTATGATAATTTTTTATTTGATCAGAATGCTAGGCGTAAGGTAGACTCATTCTTTTTTCTTGGATGGTTTTCAAAGATACTTCACATGTTTTACAGTTTGAACCAACATCCCACTTATACTTATTGAGAGCTTTTCAAAATCTCGAGACTCTAACTACATTCATGAAGGTGGCAAATACATATCCTAAATCTACTAGTGTCACTAAGTCCATATGCAAGTAAAAGAAATCATAATTTGACTTAGTGCAATCAAATTACTGCATAACCTTTTTCCTACCTCTTATTGAAGAGTTGTTGAAGCTCTAATGGATCAGATATGCCAATAACTATTATGAGGTCTGTGACACATATTATTCCAGGAGTGTTTTGATTATCTTCATTTGATGGTGATTAAGGATGTCAATAAACCAGTTATAGAAAACAATTAATGGCTTATGAGAAAGGCTTATGTGTTGGATAATTGAATAATCTCTTGATTCTAGCAATCTAATCCATTTTCCCTAGACAAGGTGGCTGGTAGTATGTACTTGGTGTCTGGTAGGCCAAA
>Ga0307515_10022518_pt1 | contig 11098 bp, 5 predicted proteins | sample 17_EM_MG_FD_194513 | JGI IMG/M metagenome (GOLD analysis project Ga0307515, IMG submission 194513) | Populus trichocarpa ectomycorrhiza microbial communities from riparian zone in the Pacific Northwest, United States - 17_EM | ecosystem: Host-associated > Plants > Roots > Unclassified | place... | reverse complement strand
GTCCGGGCCAGCTTACGCGCACCACGACTATTCCCCACGGCCCACTGGACATCCTGCAAGCCCAGGAGCAGGTAAGGCACCGCGGGGGTGACAGGCGTGCACATAGAGGATCGAACCCGGGACGGGGGCGGAACAAGTCACACGATTGACCACAACAGCTAGATATTTTAATTGTAATACATGTGGAACTAGTTACCCGGTAATAGAGCTAGTTTCTGGTAATAAGCAACCGAAACTACTTACTCGATAATGGAACTAGTGTCTGATAATGGGCAAGCGAAACTAGTTACCTGGTAATGGGGATAATGTCCGGTAATATGGTCAATGTCTAATAAAAGGCAAGCAAAACTAGTTACTTTGTAATGGGGCTAGTGCCCAGTAATGGACGATGAAACTAGTTACTCAATAATAGGACTAGTGTCCAATAATGAGTTGGTGACATCAGTTCGTTCGATGACCAGATTATATGACCTAACAAGATGGTTCAATATGATTATAGAATTGCTTGAAAGGATAAATTAAGACTATGAAATATTATTGAAGTTGACTTGTTGTTTTGTATGTTTTATCATGTGGTTTTATTTACACCATGTGTTAAATAAATTCTAGGTACATCGCAACCTCATGCAGAGTAATAGATATTTGGAATTTTTTTTATTTAAGTAATGGAAATGTAATTTTAAATTAAAAATTCTTTTGCAATGTAGTTTTGGTATGTAATTAATGCTCAAATTTAAGATATTTATAATATTGTAGATAAAATATCTTATTAGGCTCTTATAACAAGATGAATTCACTTTAACATATTATAATTCAAAATGCATGTGTTTATTTATGGTGTTTTTTTATGAATTTATGTATTTATCTCATTTGATTATTATTTGTGAAAATTATTTTATAAGATATGAAGTGATTGAAATTGGGATTAGATGTGTTCTAATCCGGTGATATGATGAAATGGTTAAGTATAGAATGATTGGAACCTTTGAAAGAAATGATTGTAAAAATATGTTTTATGTATTATTGATAACTTGATATGTCTATTTTTAGGGGAAATTATGTTGGAATTTTGGTAGATTAAAAAACAATTCGATTGGCTTCTTACTCAAATTGATATGTTAATCACACTAACAATTTAAGTATTAAATAGGGTTGTTACAATTGGTATCAGAGCCCTAACTTGGGTTTAAGATTTATAATGGAAACTGATTTATGTTGAATTGTTTCATGATGGCAAGGTATGAGGACAAATCCATCTCTAATACAGAGAAGGTCTTGGGGTATAGATTCTGAAAAGAGGCAAAAAAAGGATTCTTTAGCGGATACTGCCTCTCATGTGCCACCAACATCTATTTAGTCGAGGCAAATAGAATCATTTAGACTTCGAGATAACTTTATTCACTCATAAAAGAGGAAGAAAAGAGTGCATGCAGATGAAAAGGCCAAATATAATGAGAATCTTGATGGTAAGAAAGGTAATTGATGAATCAATGTGCTAAAAAATTCAATGAAAATCCATAACAATTAGAGAGAAATTTTTCCAGCTTAAAGCTTAAGAAAGCCCATTACACTGAATGAGTACATGTTAAAGGATCTAAGAAGGATGAAAAAACATATATGCTGCTTGTTATCATATTGATGAAGAGAAAACTCTTATTGAATAAGCCATGAAGGAAAGTCATGATGACTCTCCAAACTTACATCATGATGTATACACCACAAAGATATCCTTTAACGATGAAGATTTGTTGTATGAATCAAAACTCCATAATCAATTTTTTTTTTATCAAAGGTTACATCGTGAAAAAGATGGCGAATTGTATTTTGGTAGATGATGGTTCAGCTATTAACATACTACCTCTTAAAACTAAGAAAGAGCTTAGAATTCCTATGGAGAACTCTTCCCAAGTTATATGATGATTCAAGGCTTTAATCAAGGATGGGAAAACATTATGGAGAAGATAAGACTTACAATACACATGGAAGATATGAAGTCCAATCCACTTTTTCACGTCTTAGATGCCAAAACTACTTACAACATGTTACTTGGATGACCATAGATACATGAAAATGGTATCATCTCCTCAACACTCTACCGATTCTTTAAGTATTGTCAAAATGGACAAGTGAGAAAGATATTGGCAAATATTGATCCCTTTACCATGGTTGAAGCCCATTTTGCTAATGCAAAGTTTTGTTTTGAGTTAGCTATAATGAAATAACTATATTCACCTTACCACCAAGAATAGGGAAAAGTTGACATTAAGAGCTCAAAAGGGCATAATTCATTTACAAGTGAAGGAATGACTCGTCCAATAAAGAACAAATAAAAAGAAAAGGTAGTAGAAAACTTTATCAATAATAAGGTATCATGTAAAGCCATGATATTGTGATATATCTTAGTGTTAGCAAAAAAAAAAAAGAGTCAATCTTCTTTCACTATGGATGAAGAGAAGATCACCAAGGGGCTTGAAAACTTGACCTTTCCAACTATTAATTTTATATTGACTAAAGCCTCAAAACCTTTATTGAAAGGGTTTGTTCATCAAGTTGAGTTGATGGTTACGATTCTTAAAGGACTCCCTATTAAGCGAGTGAATAGATTCGATTTTAATGCTTATAAGCTTCTAGTCAGGGTTAGTTATAGTTATGGAGAGATGTCAATAAATTAGCGAAGGATAACGATATAACTCGAGTAAAAGGTAAACAAGTTTCTACAAAGACTATAAAAGCTTGGAGAGAGAATAAAACTTCTGGCAGAACTTCAAGTGCTAGTCTTGGATACGAATCTTCTACACCACTTCATCTTAAGATTAAAAAAAAGGATTTATGACACATAAGTCTGAAAAAAATGAATGACAAATAACAAAGTCAGCATACACCTCTTAGAGCTTTAGTTTAGGATCGTCTTGATATGACTATGACTCGTGCTTCAATCTTTAATAGGATTGGAACCCAAAAGAGTGTAAGGACTCTAAAATAGACATCATTTCTCACAAGACTTGGACCATCCAAGTCAAAATATGATAAGCACGTACATGATCATTAACCAATTTTGGTTGAGGGTTTAAAAGATCTTCATAGCAAAAAAAATTGATGAATAAAGAGACGATACAAATAGGTGGTAAGTGTTGGGGCCATATTGAAAGGGAAAAGACACACGATAGTGATTATAAACCTCTCCGATAAAGAGAAAAAAAAAGGAAATGATGTATCTCACTTCAAATCATATCACTATTTAATAGGATGATAATGATGAGTTTCTCCTTGAAGAAGATGTTGAGAAGGCTCTGCCCACCTTTAAATTAGAAAATAAGTCTATAGTGGATGAACTTAAAGAGGTTAACTTAGGCATCTTTAAAAACCCACATCCGACCTTTATCAATGCAAACTTATCACCCAAAAAAAAAGGTTACATGGAACTTTTAATGAAGTATCGAGATATTTTCTCTTGGTCCTAAGATGAAATATTAGGTTTAAACCTGACAGTTGCAATCCGTCAATTATCAATAATAAATAGGGTCAAACTTGTAAAACAAGCATAACATCGCTTTTATCCTGGACGCATCTCACAAATTGAGGTTCAAGTCAACAAACTTATCCAAGTGGGTTTCATTCGTGAGGTCAAATATCCTACATGGATTTTGAATATCATATCAATGAAAAAAAAAAAAGAATGGCTAAATCCGTGTTTGCGTGGATTTTCAAAACCTTAACATTGTTTATCCCAAAGATGACTTTACACTTCCAACCACTGAGATCATAATGAGCACTACCACATGAGGTTAACCTTCATGAATGGTTCATTTGGCTATAATCAAATTTGGATGGCACCTGTAAATGCAGAGAAGACAAATTTTCGAACTCCAAAAAGAATATATTGTTATAAAATCATGTCTTTTGGCTTGAAAAATACGGGTGCCACTTATTAAAGGGCGATGCAAAATATTTTTTATGACATGTTTCATCAACACGTTGAATGATACATGGATTACCTTATGGTCAAGTCAAAGGAAAAAAATCATTTGCAAGATCTTTGTCTAGTGCTAGAATAAGACAATGACACTGATTCTAACTAAAAATGAACCCACTAAAATGCATGTTTGGTGTATCCTCTAGCAAATTCCTAGGATTCATAGTTCAACATCAAGAAATTGAGAATGATCAATCTAAAATTGAAGCCATTATAAAGATCCTAGAGCCATAAAACATCCACGTGTTGGAAAGTCTCCAAGGAAAGCTGGCTTATATATAGAGATTCATTTCTAACTTAGTTGATCGGTGTAAATCATTCACTCATTTGATGAAGAAGTATATGACATTTTATTATGATGAAGCTTGTAATAATGCTTTCATTAAGATTAAAGAGCACTTGCTTAATCCACATGTCCTCCAAGCACCAGTACTAGGATGCCCATTTTTCCTCTATATTGTAGCTTAAATGCATTCTTTGGGAGTGTTGTTGGCACAATAAAATGATGAAGGTAAGGAGAGTGCTCTCCACTACCTTACTAGAATATTAAATGGGGCCGAACTGAATTATTCTCCAATAAAGAAGACATGTCTAGCATTAATGTTATCGATAAAGAAAAGGCATTACCTCCAAGCATATTGAGCACAAATAATCTCTCGAGTTGTCCCTCTTAAGTACATCATCTCAAGGCTGGTATTGTCAAGAAGATTGGCAAAATGGGAGTTATTGCTTCAAGAATTTGAAATTGTCTACTAGGAGCAAGCATTATCTAATTTTCTCGGGGATCATCCTCTTCTTATGAATGAGAGTTTTCTAAAGACTTGCTTAATAAAGACGTCTTATTTATTGAAATGTCAGAACCTTTGAAAATGTTATTTGATAGTGCAATATGACAAAATGAAGTTGGAGCTAAGATAATCTTCATCACACCTAAAGGAGAGGAGAGGTCTTGTCATTCACCTTCTCACTTACTAAATGTTGCTCCAATAACTTGGCTGAATATCATAAGTATGCACTAAAACTGATGACATCATTTGATCGCGTCACTTTAGAGCATGTACCTTAAAAAAAGAATAAGTAACTCGATGTCTTAGCAAATATGGCTTCAACATTAAAATCAAAGTCCATGTGTCAAAGATAGGTGATTTCATTGATAACTAGTGACGGAGAAGAGAAAGAACAAGTAGGCATAGGTTCTGTTTATGAGATTAAAAAAGAAGACTTGCATCAACCATTTATCAATTATTTATAACATAATAAGCTACTTAAAAACCTACAACATAAGATAGAGGTGAGGCAAAAAGCTTCTCGCTTTATATACTCTTAAGGTACTCTTTATCAATGCTCTTTTGATGGAGTTTTTTTTATGTTGTTTTGAAGAAGAAGAAGAAGAAGCTACAAAAGCTTTAGAATAAAAACACTCAGGAATCCATAGAGCACACCAATCTGATCTTAAACTTCACTTCTAAATCACAAGAATGTTATACTATTGGCCTACTGTGGTGAAAGATTGCGTGGACTACACTAGAAAATGTTAAACTTGTCAATTTCATGCTAATTTGATCCACCAGCTACCTGAGCCTTTACACTCGATAATTTTTTCTTGGTTGTTAAATGCTTTGGGACTTGATATGGTAAGGTCATTATCGAAAAGCTTGGGAAGACATCTTTACATTTTGGTCACCACCAATTACTTCTTTAAGTGGGTTGAAGCTGTAACATTAAAAGAGATTAAGATAGAGACAATTATAAACTTTTTTTGGATAAATATTATCTACTATTATAGGGTACAAAGGTATATCATAACTAATTAGAAAGAATTTCTACAATACAACCATGAACAAGGTGTGTGTATAATTTGGTTTCAAACAAAAAAAAACACTCTTTTATATACAATATTTCATCTAATGGCTTTACAGAAAATTTTAACAAACTCTTATGCACTATTCTCAATACGATGGTGAATTACTCGATTAAGAATTAGTATAATAAAGTTTAAGAAGCAGAATGAGCTTATCTTACTTAAATCTCAGGCACCAACTCAAGCTACTTCATATTTCTTTATATATAATATTGAAGTTGTTCTTCACTGTAAAATCAACTTCCATCTCAAAGATTGTAAATCAAGAATGACTCTCCAATAAAGAAAAAAGATTGGACCACATGTAGCGCGTGTAGTTCATCCGCAAACCAGCTGACTCCACTGAATTGAAACGCACATACTCAACACGCGCCTATTTAACAAACCGGCAAGACAGAAAACACCATAAACATTGAATTGCTCTTTCTTTGTTTGTTTCTTTTTTTCTTTTGACTGGTGGCTTGAGACTTCTTTGTGGCTGCTGGTTGTTGAATTTGGGTTACTGGTGTCGGGTTCCTATGCTGGCCAGGAGAGAAAAACTGGAGCGGTAGTGGCCAGAGGGGCGACGCTGCTGTGGATAGTGGATTGAACCGAGAGGGAGATGGAAATGGGTCTTTACGGTTTGCTGGTGATATGTGGATCTGATGGTTTGGAAGACGAGAGGGTCGGGTTTATTGGTTTTGGTGCTGGGCTATGGTGGGTTGTTGTGGTGGTGTTTATGAAGGAAGGGCTTGGAGATATTGGGTTGTTGACAGTGTCTGAGGGTGAAAGAAAGAATAGGTTCTTTTGAGGGAGAAGGGTCATGACACAAGGATTGGAGAGGGTGCTGGTGGTCTGGGTTTGGTTCGGGGAAGAGGAAGGCACGGTGGGTACTGGGAATCAATGGTGCTGAGAGGCAGTAGCGGGTAAATTCGAGTCATGGTGTTCCTGGTGGAGAGTCTGTGTTGATGAATCAAAGATTGTGTCCCCTCTTATTTTCTTTGTTCTTGTTTGTTTTTTTTTTTACTGTGTTGTGGGTTTTTGAAAGAGAGCAAAGGCTAGGATTGTGGGAATCTGAAAAACCCATTCTCTGGCCAAATTTTGGGGATTTGATACCAAAAACCTGTTTTTTTGCTGAATAATTGATTCTAGACAATCAATTTGGCTAGAATTCTGGGATTGAGGAGCTGTAATTAGAAGGTTGGAATCTTGACTTGAATGCTGAGGATTGCAACTGAAAATCTGAAATTAATTCCTTGATTTGAATGGATTCTGGACTAAATTGAATTAATTTGGACAAAATCAGTGGATTAAATTGGGCTGAATTGAATTAGTTGGAAACATTTGGACTAAATTGATATTTAATTGGACTGAAATGATTGTAAAGTAACAACTAGGATTGAAATGAAGTTATTTAAATAGTTTTAAGTAGTCCTTGTAATATTTCCCTCTTTTCATTGCAGTCCTTTACTTTTGAATTTTTTCACTTTAATTCAATTAGAGCCTTAAATCTTGAACTCCCTCTCAATCTGTGTTCCTTGAAATATTTCCCACTTTTCATTACAGTCCTTGACTTTTGAATTTTTTCAATAATTAGAGCTTTAAATCTTTTAATTCCCTCTCAATCTAATCCCTAAATCAAACCGTTCCAATTTAATTGCATCCCTAATTTGTTAAATTTAGACCTTCAGATTTAATCATTTATTATAAATACACCATTAATTCTTAAAATTGTGCAATTTTAACCCATCTAACTCTCAATTTTGAATCTCTTCTTTAATTAGGCTCTTCATCGATTTCTAACTTAGTTATATGTTTCAATATTATTCTTGAACTTTAAATTTTTTTTATTCTTAGGCAAATTAAATCAAATGAAACCATTTTCTAAATTTCCTTCTTAATTATTGCCCAAAAATTTCCAAACTCAATTTTGTTTACCCCGTGATACTCAATTATCGACCAAATTTCAACACTAGCTATATCTTTTTGTATTTTTGTATTTTTTATAATTTTCAAGAATATTTTTTTGACACAAAAAAATGAAATAAAAAAGTAAATAAAATAAAAAAATTAACTAATATTACTGAAAAGACATATTTTTTTATTTTGTTATATTTTTTAAAATATATATAAAAATAAGAGGTTAAAAATTAGATTACAACAATATAGGTATCTTAGTTAACTTAAAAAATGTGGTCGTGTAAGTTAAAAAAAAAATTACGGTAATGTTTACTTCAAGAAACAAAAAACTAAAATATATGTGTTTACAAATTGAAAACGAAAATTGTTTTATTTAATAACTTATTACAATTATAAACTAAAACAAAATCCATTTTTTATTGTGCCTTCTCTCACACACTACTTAGGATGGTACTATTTAAGAAACACTACTATTTTTTATTTTAATAATCAAATTTTATTTCTTTATTATTTTATCCTTGCAAGTTACATGGTATTGCTTTATTAGTTGGGATTTGTTTCGCTTTATATATTCTCACATATGTGATATGTCTAAGAATATAAGAATATTTTGATGTTAAATTAAAGATTAATATTACAAAATATAATTTTATATTATATTTAAAAACAAGATTGGAAGAACATGAACTAATATTAACAAAAAAAAAGAAAAAAAAAACCATTTTCATTCTCATTGTTCAAAAGGCATAAAAAACTTTTGTTTGGTTCCTAAAATTTTAATTATGCATTATTTAATCCTGTTATTTTAGAATTTTATGTTTCAATTCTAAATTTTATTTTGGATGATTTTATCCCTTAGATGTTGAGAGAAGATAGAGGAAAAAGTCTGGCCAACCATATTCTAGTTATAAAAAAAATTGATTGAAACTCGTGAATTGTTTTTTGAATTCAGTTTATTTTTTTGATTTTAAAGTGATTAGATTGTATTTAGAGTTAAAACAAGTTTATTGCGGTTTCTAAGATGTTCATAAAATATATTTAGATGAAAAAAAATTGAAAAGAAATTTTTAAGGTTTAAAAACTTGAACTTTGATTTTTTTGGTGATTCAAAAAAAAAAAAAAAACCAGTGAAAACAATTCATTTACCTCGGCTGACAATTTGTCGTCTATTGTATTTAAATGATAATACTAATTTAGTTAACGACATGTCATACATCTATTTTTTTTTTTTAAAAAAAAAAAAACAAAACAAAAACAAAAGGCATGAGGTTGGCTTTTTGTTTTTAGACTAGTGCACTACGTTTGACTAGCATTTTTAAAGAGATTCTTTCGCATCAACTTTCATTTTCTACTTTTAATTAATTGTTTTGTTTTAAGAACAAAACTTCTTCAAATAAAATATACAAATTATATATTTACAAAATTATTCGATTATGCCATAACTTTTAAATAATATTATAGCTTATTTTATAAATATTAGCAATTGTTTTGAGAACAATTGTAAATGAATTGAATATGGAGAACTTCTTAAAACAAATTGCTCAGAAATATGAAGTGAGAATAAAATATTTATTTTATTATTTTTATGCCACAACTTTTAAATAAGATTATATATTTTTTAATAAATTTTCAAATTAATCATTCTTTTGGTTTTTTTTCCATAAAGTCTCATAAAAAATGGAGATATGATTTTTTTTCCTATTGAAACTATGATGAATTTTTATTAAAAAAATAACTTTTGATAATAAAAAAACATGTTTTTCTCCAAAAAAAAATACTTAAATAAAAAAGAAAATTGTGACTGAAAATAATCTTTTACTCAAAAATATAAATTATTAGAATATTTAAGAATATTTATCTTAATTATTTTAAAATAAGTTTTAAACATGGCACCGCGACATCACATGAAAAAAAAAACTAGTGATTTATAATTTTCTATTTTTTCAGAAAATTAAAAATATCAAAATATTAGTTTTTCAAATTCTGTAATAAAAAAGAGCCTTGTTCGGTTGACTTAATATTTTATATCATTTAGTTTTATTATTTTTAAGATAAGCTAAATAGGGTCCTTGATTTCTATTTTTGGAAAAATTGTACTCGGTAAATATGTTTTCTTAATTTTTTATGGAAAAATATTTTTAGAATAAAAAAGAAAACTAAAAATGAAAATAAAAAAATATTTCTTTGAAAATAAACTCAACTTGAATGTTCGGGCATCTTAGATTACTCTTCTGCTCAATTTGTTTGCTAAAAAGTAAATTCCTTTTAAAAACTTAATTTTACGGAAAAATGGTTTTTAAGAACATGAATTGCTATACAATATTTGATTGTATTATAAAAAAGAGTTGAAAACTAGAAAACACTGGAAGTGAATCTTAACCTTTATTTTTTCAAAATACAACCAAATACAGCAATATTTGGGAACACGATGCAATTCGCGTTCCATAAAATATCAATTTGTTTTTTTGCTTAAATTTATTTTTTATATATTTTCAGATCGTTTTCATATGCTGATATCAAAAATAAGTTTTTTAAAAAAAATATTATTTTGATACATTTCTAAACGAAAAACACTTTGAAAAGCAATCGCTATCACACTCCCAAACACCCTCGAAAAGGTGTTAAAAAATAAAGTATTTTTTTTTTGTTAACAAATAGAAGAAGAGAATCACATTTTAATATTAGGAAAATATTTGAAATATCTTAAATATATGAAATTTACTACCGATGAATTCAATAAAAACTTTAATAAATCTTTAGGCTTTTTCCTTGCTGATAATGGATTGGGCTTGTATTTTTTGTGAGCGGGATTACTTGCAAAATAAAAACTGTAATGCTCAAATCAGTTTGAGTTTTTAGTTAATTTGTTAAGTAGTTTAGAAAAATAAAGAAGATGAATTGTCTTCTTCTTTTTTTATGCGTCTCAGATTCTCTTGTCTCACTTTGGTCCCTGAGTTTTTATATATATATAAAAAAAACTCGTTGCATAGATTACCTTTACCTTTCCCAAGAATAGAGGCCAGACGTAGAGCGACACAACCATTTATAGCCCTTAATGTGGAAAGAATATTATGAAATAATAATAACAATAATAATAGACGAGTTTTATTGGTTTAGAGAATAGTACTATATTAGCCTTGTAGAGTGTTGGTGTGAAGATAGATAGAATTTATGGGATTGTGCTAAAAGAAAGCAAAAGTGTAAACACTGGGGGAAAAACTTATAATTAATGAGGAAAAAGTCTAACATAACTGAGTAAAGTGAATATTTAACTCATGGGGATGATGATAGATGTAAAACATTAGAATAAAATGTTTATTTTTGAATTTTTTAAAAACAAATTACAAAAAAATAGCAGGAAAAAA
>Ga0307515_10022517_pt1 | contig 11098 bp, 6 predicted proteins | sample 17_EM_MG_FD_194513 | JGI IMG/M metagenome (GOLD analysis project Ga0307515, IMG submission 194513) | Populus trichocarpa ectomycorrhiza microbial communities from riparian zone in the Pacific Northwest, United States - 17_EM | ecosystem: Host-associated > Plants > Roots > Unclassified | place... | reverse complement strand
TAATTTATAGGATATATCAAATGATGTGCTTTTTTTTAGAAAAATCTATATAGTTAAGCGTCGTAAGACATATAATTAATGTATTGTTAAATTTAAAAAAACGATCATATGAACCTTAGAAGCAATGGAGATCAAGGTGTGTTTAATAATTAGATGTTGATCAAGGTGTGTTTAGTAATACGATGCTTGTAGCAGAAGTAGGGTGGCTTGCACTTAGGTGTGTTTAACTTTAAAATATAGGCAAGCATGCAGGTATTATTTTTAATAATACGGTGGTTTTTTTTTTAGAGCATGTTTGATAATGTGGTAGTGATTATTTTTTAAAGTATTTTTTTATTTAAAAATACATTGAAATAATATGTTTTTTATATTTTGAAAATTTATTTTTGATATCAGCATATCAAAACAATCTAAAAAAATATATAATTTTTTAAAAAAATAATATTTTTTCAAAAATATTTTTTGAACACAGAGAAAAGGCTCTTAGTTTTATGAGTTCATTTTAATTTTGTTTTGGGCTTTCAGCCTTTGGTTGGATCCTAGGGTTTGGATGGGCCCTAGTGTTCGGTTGGGCCGAGGGTCCCCTCCTTTCTTTTTTTTGTTTTTTTTATTTTGCTTCCTCTCGTCCTCACTTCAGCTAGGCCCCCTGGTTAGACTGACTTCTTCCTCTTTCTTCCTCCTTGACATAAGGTTGGGCTACGATGTGAGGGAGGTTTGTTTGGGCCACTTATTCTCTTCCTCCTTTTCTTCTCCCTCTCTCCGTCCCTCTCCCGTCGTCTTCACCCCAGTAACTTCGGTTAGGACAATAAGGATTCTGCTGGGCTTGTCGGAGAGTTGCCTGGCCTGCCCTTCTCCTCTCAGCTTCGGTTAGGCCACTTATCGGCCTAATAAATCTTAGCCCATCATAATTTATGGAAACATAATTTATGAAAATAAGTAAAGTTACATGCGACGGTTTTGTTTTGTTTGAAAAGTAAATTTGTCATTTAACCTATTGTGTAATAAAGGGAAATATCATTTTAAACTTTATATATATATATATATATATAACATTTATTTGCTCTAAAAGCACAAACATTTTATCTCCTCCTCCTCCCCGTTGCTTTCCCAGCCTTTCTTAACTTTTATTTCCACTTTAGTCCAAACTAGCTCGCGACTGTCACATATGCGGTGCAAGAGCAACGACAGTAATCTTAGCTCATAATGAACCCATCTAATTACGGTTTAATGCCATCGAAAGAAAATTGTTAAGATGCAAGTTAAAAACTATAAATATTAATTTGGATGTGATTTGTCGGATATAATCCCATCATATTAATACCAAAAAAAAAACTTAAATTTGGAATTGAAATTGCAAAAGATGAAATGTATAAAAGACGCCTAATGCAATCTAAGAAGTAGATGAATTAAAAATAATTTTAAATTGTTTTGATATAAAAAATAATATATATTATTTTAATTTATTTTTAATTATTTTTTAAAAAAAATAACAAGTATTATAATAATAAATAGTATCATTCAGATTTTTTCAGTACATTTAATCCTAGAGGTATAATTTAACTGATTAAATTTTGAGTTTGTTTCTCAGATATCACCAGTTTGAATCCCATAAAATTCAGAGTCGTTATAAATTTACATGATTATTAATTTTAAAATCTATAAAATTAATTAAAATACATACAAACTAACCGAATACCAAGTTAATCTTAAAAAAAAAATCATATTACATAAAATAAGTAAATAATACAAGAGCGAAGAGAGAGAATCCTCTTTTAAACCATATTCCAACTGTCAGCTTCGCTGATATTAGCTTTAAACGGCCGTTTTGCCTTTTTCTTTCTTTAACGGTGCTCTTTCCGTCAAGTTTCACGTAACAAGTGACACATGACATTGCTCACGCCATGACACATACAAACTTCATCATCATACCATTCATACATGTCAGATTTACGCATACATGTGTATGAATGATAAGCGAAGTCTTTTTTTTTTCCTTAGGTCGGGGGTTTCTTGTAGACATGCTCAATTTTCAAAAATTGACCTTAAAAAATCTAAAAAAATCTAGGTGATTAAGTTAATTTGTTAATGATCAGATTAATATCAGTTAATTTTTTTTACTAAATTATTTTATTTTGTTTATTTATAAAAAATTTCCTTTTATTTGAATTAATAAAATTTAATTTAATTAATCAGATGAAAAATTAATAGTGTAAGGTAGTCTTATTTTATAAAGTATTTTTTTAAAAAAAATATACTAATATAATAATTTTTATATTTTTTAAAATTTATTTTTAATATTATCCCTTTAAAATATCTAAAAATATAAACAAATTATTTTTTTTCATTGAAATACCACCGCGTCTCACCGCCTAAGTTCCATATCATCAATATTTTTTTAATTTAATTTAAAACTTAACATGAATGTGTATAGGTTTCCTGAATTGAATCTAGGGGGCTGGGTTTAACATGTATGGCTCTCTATCAAGCCGTCATTTAAGTTAAATTTAGGAATGTCTTCCCAAATTACAATTATACCCCTAATTATTACTATACTATCCTTTCCATTTCTAAGTCAGCATGGCATGGCATTGCCAGCTAACAAAAGTCTTAAGGAAGAAACATCCTTGACAGTTGACCAACCAATCGAAACGACAATTTCAGGCAGTTACTTACACCATAGTTTTAAAACTTGGTCCGACCAGTCAGGTTAACTTGAGATCAGGTTGATTCAGGGCTGGAACCAGACCAGGTTCATGAAAAAACAAGGGAGTTAAAAATTAGGCTGACCCGGTTAAAAACCTGGTTGTAACATGTTGACTATTTATTTTTTTAACCAACACGATGTTGTTTTGATTTATAAAAAAAATTGGAGTTAACCCGGATGATCCGGTGACCCGGTCTAAACCCGTGATCCGAGCCTTGGGCCGGTTCAACCACTGGTTCGGATTTGAAAACACTGCTTAGGACTTGAGAGGCATATTAGAGAACTCACTGTATTATTGTTATGCGCTATGAGTCGGATCAATTTTTTTAATGTAAAAAAATATTTAGGTATTATTAATATTTTTTCTAATAGAAAAAAATAAATTATGTGGGAATTGATCCGATATGACTCAGTCGTCTTGACAAGTCCAAAGATAATCTGAATGACCGGTAAAAACATAATTTAAGTCAAATAAATATTTAAGATATGATTTTTTTAATAAATATTGAGACGAAAGCATAATGGATCAATTCGAGTCAACATGGATTAACTTGTCAATCTGCATACCAAGTCATGAGATCATGATAACCCTATAGAAATCAAATCAAAACAAATTAAGAAACTCAATTTCCAATAAACCTAATATTGAAGGATGAAACTCAAAAAATAATTAAAAAAATAATCTGAGTCAACTCGAGTTAACCTGCCAAACTCGAGCCTCGAGTCATGAAACCAAGATAACTCAATATAAAGCAAATTGAAACAAATTATGAAGCTTAATTCTCAATCAACACAATATTTAAAGATGAAATTGTAAAAAAATCGATAAAAATGATTAAAAAAAATCAATTGAAGTCAATCATGGTTAATCCGTCAAACCTGTGACCCAAGTCGTGAGATAGGGATAACCTCATAAAAAACATACCAAAACAAATCACAAAGTATAATTCTCAATCAACTTAACATTGAAAGATGAAATTGAAAAAAAAAATCAATTAAGGAGTACCAGCTGTAAGTAAGGGCCTCATCCAGAGCCCTATCGAATCAGAATCAGAAAAAAAAGGCATGAGCAGCGGACCGGGTTAGGGGTTATAAGGTGCCCCTTCCGCTATGTTGGAGCTGGGGAAGTTAAAGCAGGACGTCTGGTGTGACGTCGTCCATATGGACGTATTACATATCCTACTCAGAAGACCATGGTAATAGGAGGAAGTTTACCTGGCTTATCCGGCTTGTCAATTATTGGTGTAGTGCTTGAGGGCTGCTATCGTCGTAAAATAAGAACACCTGACTCTGCCCATTCACAAGGACTCGATTCTATGTCCAAACATCGCATGCCAGCGGATGTGGTCACCATCATAGGTACTCAAGATATTGTTTTTGGAGAGGTGGATAGATAGGCTTTCTATGAAAGCTCGATTAGGACCTTCGAGGTCGCCTTTAGAAGCATTCGCCGGTACCCAAAGCTTCACTCCTTCCTTTTGATTATGTCGTAACGCTGACTGAATCCAATCCATAAACCTGGAAATGTTTTTGTCGAACAAGTGGGTGGCTTGGTAAGTTTCAGGATCGCTTGGAACAACTGGCTTCTTCACTCGTTGATTCCCAGATCTAAAATGCAAATCGGCCGACTTCCACGAAGACCTTTTGAATGAGAAAGCAATCAGGAACAAGGTAGTTAGGGACATGCGGACTAACTGCTCTGACATTCCTGTTTTTTGAAATGAATCTACGGACCATCTGTTTCAGAAGGGGCCTCCCTTTCTTCCGGAATGGAAGAAGAGGGAGAATGGAAGGAAAACCCACCAGCACAGATCACAAGTCAAATAGATTTCAGGCTCCTACACCTAGAGATGCTTGTCTTTAAGCATACTCTATTTGGAATGGCACCCGGGGGGTTGCCCGATCTAAATCTCAGCTTCTTCTTTAACAACCGAGTCGATGTCAAATAACCGGCCCGGCCTTCTCTGTGCATTAATGTGCAGGTTGCAGGACTCATTCACTTTCAAAAGCTAGACTAGAAAGGAGATTGGCTTGGTGTTCAGTAAGCCCGGTCCCATTCACTTGCTTATCGTAGAGGCTGTAAGTACACACCTTGGCTTTCATCCTATCAGTTCAGTCGGCCTACTTCAAATAAGCAATCACCCGCCAATAGTTGAGATGTTCAGTTGACTCCCTCCCCTTTTGTGGGGGTCTGAACCCCTACGAGTGAGCAAAAAAGGGAGGAGGAAAGAGGCCCTGGCGAACCGTTCCAAAAAAACTTTATTTTGGGCTTCAAGACCTTTTCTATTCACAAAAAAATCTTGAGTCAATAGAGTTAACTTGTTAAACCCACAATTTGGGTCATAAATCTGGAATAATCTCATAAAAGGTAAATTGAAAAAAATTATAAAATATAATCATCAATAAACCAAATGTCAAAGGTTAAAATTGAAATTGAAAAAAAAACAATGAAAGGGAAAAAATATTATTTTAGTGAATAGTATTATGTGAGGAGGTAAAAATCCCGCATCCTTTAGTTTTTTGTTTATCAATTTAATATTAACGGATAAAATTAGAAAAGAAAAGTTAATTAAGAAAAAAAACTTGAGTCAATTAGTTTAACCCATCAAACTCGCAATCGGTGTCATGATAGTGAGATAACTCAATAAAAAATAAATTTAATATTAAATGATAAAATTAAAAAAAAAACATTGATTGAAAATAAAAATCAAAGAAAAAAACAAACAAAGCGCTATTATGATGAATAGTACTTTGTAAAGAGAGGTACGCTAAAACCCCCTCCTTTTTAAGTTTTTTTTGTTAATGTAAATATTTTTCTACACGGTAAGGAATTATTGATGAGTGATATACTTGCATGGAGCGTATGTAAGCAAAGGTTTATTAAAAAAAAAACTCAAAAAAGGGTGGGGAAATATTGTTCTTCCATGCACTATAAACACACACTTACAGACATTGTGGATTTACTATGCCTATGAGTTTTTTTCTTTTTTATACCCTTTCTTCTTCTTTTTCTTTTTTCTTTTGCACTTTAAGGACCTAATTGAAGGCAAATTTAACTAAAATTGTTAAGGAATGACCAAATTGAAAAATAGAAAACCAAAGTGAAACACACGGTGAAGAAGGGTGGTGTTTTTAAACTTTTTGGTCAAATATTCAACCTAGTCCTTATAATTTTTTAATTATGAAAATTGGATCCCTCAACTTTTTAAAGTTTTTTAAAAAATATATTTTGATCCAAAATTTTATTCTACTTATTTTTTAGTTTCTGGTTTGATAAATGAGAGAGAGTTCTTGAATTGTGACGGTAGAAAGAGAAAATCATCATTTACACCGATTTCAGCCACTAAAGCAATCTATCTTGGTGTTAATATATTCCATTAGGTGAGGGGAGTTTCACTTAGATGCTTTTCACCTTCAAATTGCCTAAAAAACATATATAAGCTTAGGAAGATTTATGATTTCAGGTTTTTGGATAATGTTTTTGGGTTTTTTAAGGTCACGGATAGGTTTATCAAGGTGTATATGATGTTTTCGAGATGTTTTGGGTCAAAAATAAATTAAAATTTTGGTTTTGGATAAAAAAAAAATCACCCTCGATTTTTCAATCACCACTGGCCAAAATAGGAAAAATCAGACGACATTTCATTTGACCTTTTGTTTTCAAAAGCTTTAGGGCGGACAAAATATTTGTGGCAGAAAACATGTTTTCCACCCCATCAACAATTAAAAAAAAAGTAAGATCCCACGCATGTGGACACTTTTCAAAAGGGTCAAGCGCGTTGGCCTAGCAACATCTGGCTTTTTTCTTTGTTTTTTTTTAATTGGTTTTTTTTAATATGTATTTTTTAAAATAATGTCTTAATTTATATTTAAATTATTACCCCTTCTCTCTTATTTTTATTTTGTTTATTTAGCCTTCTTTAAATAGTGATTATTTTTTAGTTATTTTGTATGCATTTAATTTTTGAAGATATTATTCTAATTCATTTATAATTTTTATTATGTTTTATATAAATGAACTTTATTTTTAAAAATAAAAATACTTATTTTTGGATAATATTTCTAATATGTCTAACCTTGCATAATATTTTTCCCTTTTTATTTTATTCAATTAATTTTGTGTGTGTCTATTTCTATTATTATTTGATTAAATAAAAATCTTATTTTAATAAATAAATTCATCAAACACAACAAGGTCAAAGGCCCGTGTTGCGAGGTCAATATCTTGATCTATATTTATCTTTGATTTTTTTTAGTTTCATCTTTATTTATCATTAATGACTTTTTTTTATTTATTAACATATATGGTTCTTAATTTATTTAATTAGATGCATACATAATTTCCTATTCAAATTTTTTTGTTGGAAAAAAAATATCCAACCCGCTTCGCTGGTCAAATAGATAGTTAAACATTAAAAAAAGAAAAACTAAAACATCATACTCATTTTGTATTCATTCTCTATTCACTGATACTCATTTCACTATTTTTTTTCTTCTAAAGTTTTGGTCTTCTCAATCTCATCCTCTTATGTTACATTTTCATTGTTTTTTTCTTTTCAAATATTTCTTCCATTTTGCATTGTCTCATGTGTTCATGATTTTGGACACCATTTTATAATTGATTGGATATCAATTTTGCGACATTGAACTATAATTATTGTTAAAAATAACGATTAAAAGAATGATGACCAACTTTGATATTCAAAAAATGAAGCCTTTAAAAGAATACATGAAGAAATTAGGCATGAAAACTGAGAAGATGAGAGAAAAAAAGAAGATGAAAACAAAGAAAAGAAGAATAGGTTGTTGGAGCCAAACCACTACATCGTCACCACACACCGCTAGAAAAGGAAGCCCCTGCCAAGACATTTTTTACGGCACCAAGTAAGGTTGCATCAGATCTCGGAGAAGGTTGCATACATCTCTTCGATACTTCAACCTTCCTCACATGCTGACGTGTGTATTATATGTGTTAGACACTTTTTTCCCTTTTCATTTAATTTAATCCATGATTCTATACTAATTCTTCAATTCAATCCTGAACTTCATCTCAACCAAGCCTAATGAAGGCTCAGCCAAAGAGAGAAGAAAAGAAGGGAAAAGAGAGACAAAATGGCATAACCAACCCAAAGTGCAGCCCAACCAAACTCAACAAGTGAGAGAAAACATATTGTCACGCAAGAAAAAATAATGCCACACCCATGTTTGCACTACCATAACCATATATTGTTTTACATGATGCCCACATGTTTCTCCATTTTACACTTTGTTGGTATAAGTGATCAATCATCAATGTGGGTGTTTATCCTCCTCACCAATTGCTAGTGCAACGTTTACCCTGCTCAATTTACTATTTATTTGCTGGTTTTTAAAAATATTTGTGTTTGCATATATTTTCTACTTTTACTACGAAGATTAGTCTCTCACTTTATTAATTAATTAGCATTAACATTTCTTTTAGATTTATCATTCCATTTATTTTTTTAAATTGCTTTATTAAGCATAAACAACATTTTTTTCAATTGAAAAATTCATGATACTAAAAAAAGCATCCATAACATATATATATTTTTTATATTAGCCAGATAACCAACCTTTCATAAAAAAATTATATTCTTACTATAATTAAAAAAAATAACGAATAAGGAAAATGAAGCTTTGGCTAAGAAATACATTTTTTTCTTACTTAATTTAAATCATTTGATTTTTTACAGATATTTATTTTAATTGCTATGAGTTTTTATTAAAAAAATAAATTGTTGCTCACAAAAACATTAATAGTGACGAGGTTATAAAAATCACAGGGAATATTTTGGGACTAATTATTCCTAGAAATTCTCATACATCATTTATGGTGAATTCAATGACCTCCACTTCAAGACCACGTAGGCTTCTCATTTGGTAAATCTTTCCCTCAGGGGATATAAAACTCTTCTAGAATAAATACCTCCACAAAGTCCTCTAGAGGTGTTGATAGGGGACCCTCTGAAGATTAAGTCAGTACTAGGAATATTTGTGTAAAGAATGACATTAATGAAGATATTAAAGAGCTTTTATGAAGGTATATAAAAGGTTGGAGAAGAAGATCTAGAGGTGAGGGAAAGAAGTTGGGAGTATGTTTTCTTTATCTTTTATCCTCTCTATCCTCTTTTTGTATCTCCCTATTTTCTTCTATATTACCTAACTTGAACTACCTCATGCAATGTAGGAGGGGTAGATAAGTAATCTTGTATGATTAAAATAATATTATCTTACTGCTCGTACCATCAAATCTAATTAATGTAAGTATGGACTACTTGTTCGTATTTGATGAGATTATGATGGACATCATAATTATTAATCCAGTCTCAGGGTATGGGAAGCTTAGTGTAGAATGACCCTTCAATTACACACCCAATCTGAGGGACGTTGGGCACAATTCACACCCTAAGCCTAAGAGGAATCGGGACTAGCTCTTGACTGTACCCAAGGATGGTTAGGGATGACCGTGCTACTGCCCAACATGGAGCTGGGCGCGAGGCGTCCCTGGCCCAATGGGGGGTTGGGCGCGGACGTGCCCTTGCCCAACATGGAGTTGGGCGCAAGTGCGTCCCTGGCCCAACAAGGGATTGGGCGCGGACATGTTATCGCCTAACGGGGTGTTGGGCACTTACACGCCCAGACCCAACATAGGGTTGGGCGCGGACGTGCCCTCACCTAATGAGGGGTTGGGCACAGTCATGCCCTTTCCCAACTTAGAGTTAGGCGTCGAGAAAGATATAATCTCATCTTGGATTATGACTTTTGTGCGTTGTCTTTTAAATGGGGTTGGTTTTTAAATGGGGTTGATTTGTAGAAACCATGATCCATCAAATAGCATAAAGGAATTTGACAAGAGAAATATTTTTTAAAAAAATTTAGATTATTGAAGTTTTAATGAATATTTATTGTGAACAAAATTAATATTCCACACGATTGTTGACAATTTGTAAAATATAAATTCAAAATCATGACTAATAAAGCTAGTATAGTATATACTAGAAATTATTGTAGAATTTTATACCAAAACTTGACTACTTCAATCTTAGAATGTTTTTCTCGTTTAAAAAAAAAACGATTTAACTACCTCTATTAATCCTCAACCATATAATATTTTGCACAATTAAATTTTCACGTGCCGTATACGCCACTACCATAAGATAAAGAAGCTAGACTCACGATTAATTAAGCATGCTGCCGGCATATTGATATTTTGAGAGAGCCTTCTCGGAGTTCTTTTAATTCAACCTTTATTTATAGCTATCCAAATACTCATACAAAATACTCATACTTCTACTCTTTCTCTCTCCCTCTCTCTTATGGACAACTACACGATATTTCTTCCCTTTAATTTTATCTTCAACACTCAACAACCACCTTTCCTTCTTTCATGTGTTTGAGCATGATCAACTCTTGTGCTTCTATTGACTTTGAAGGTACTAAGGGAAATGGATTGTTGGGATTGATGCAAGCTTCAGCCAGTTTAAATTTTGATAACATCTCTCAAAACAGAGGCTTTGATGGGTCTGAAATTGAGGGGAAATTGGGAAAGAATAAGGGAGAAAAGAAGTTAGAAAACCTGAGTACGCTTTTCAAACAAGGAGCCGAGTTGATATACTAAAGATGGATTATCAATGGAGAAAGTATGGTCGAAAGGCAGTGAAGAACAACAAATTTCCCAGGTAACTATATCTTTTTTATTAACTAATTTACTATACTCTTTAATTTGTTCAATACAACATGTTATAAATTATTTCACTATTATAGAATAACCAAATCCCTTTTATATATATATAGACACACACTAAATAGATGGCACGTGTTACGTATCAGGCCGACTGATGAACCTAAGTTTAACGAGCTTAAAAAACCCTGAGGGTCATCCTCTCTTGGGCTTAACCAAGGGACGAACCCATCCTTTCTTGGGCACATTCAAGGAAATGAGTCTTCTCCTTACTGAATCTGTCATAACCCAATTCTGAGTTATTCCCCAAAAATCAATTTCTTTTTTTAAAAATAAAAATCAAAAAATAAAATAAAGGCTGGCAACGTGAAGAAAGCAGATCGGGAAATCAAGCTGCAATTTTTGAAGGAAATTCAAGGCCTAATTGTACCCCATTGTGCCCAAAAATGGAGAAAAAAATGCAATTTCAAGGTTAAATTAAATGATTATTGGATGAATTTGCATAAAAATTAAGTCCAAGGATATAATTAAATTTTTAATAGGCCAATTTGATTTAATCATGGGTCAAATTGAATTTTAATTATGTTTAAGAATTAATTTGGGTCCAATTGAAGGATTTAATTAAGTGCAAGGACTTAATTATACTTTAAATGGGTTAAATTAATTTTATTTGGGGCTTAATTGGTGAAAAC
>Ga0307515_10022516_pt1 | contig 11098 bp, 14 predicted proteins | sample 17_EM_MG_FD_194513 | JGI IMG/M metagenome (GOLD analysis project Ga0307515, IMG submission 194513) | Populus trichocarpa ectomycorrhiza microbial communities from riparian zone in the Pacific Northwest, United States - 17_EM | ecosystem: Host-associated > Plants > Roots > Unclassified | place... | reverse complement strand
GGACACGCAACTCATTTTTGTACACGTACACTTTGTGGATCCACTAAGCAGCTACCCTCCCTGCCGCAGCCTTGATAGTCCCAGCGAAGAGGGCACCACGCTGGAGGGGGTTGGCGAAATCCTTGCAACGAAGGATTTTGAGACCCCCGTTCTCCTCGACGAAACTGTAGGTGAGGATAGTTTCGTAGTTGATAGTGGGCCCGGAGACGATAGAGAACAAGCTTGTGGCCTGCGTAGTTGTCAGTTTATATAGCCTGGGACAGTGTGGCAGTTCCGTATAGAAGGACGAACGTGGACAACAACTTTCTCCGGTGCATCGATTATTTCGTGAAAGATCATCTAGGGGTTGTGGATATCAGTCGAGCTTAAAGGCAGTTCTCTGCTGTCGGATACGCACATCAAATTTGGTCAACAAGGAAAATATCCCCTCCCACTTCTGGATGTGTTCTTCCTTCCCCTGGTTGGCAACGTTGAGGGACTCGGGGAGCGGCTCATATCGATAATCTTTTGAAAGGAGCGGTTTGAGGTTGTTCAAATCGAGGGAGATGTAGGCGTCGAGCAACTGCTTGACGGCATTCGACTTGGGGGAGCTAGTATCGAATTCGACCATTGTGGATGTGTGAGGTTTTTACTCGTGGAGTGGTGGTGAAGGTGGCCACGAGAGAGAGCGGGGGTTGTAGCTTATATAGCAGCTCGGATTATGCTCACCGAAGTCTGGCCTACTGCTTTTCAGTGTATGTAGAAGTCCCAGAGACTCCGGACAGATTGGAGCTCTTATCAAATCTGGAGCCACTCTACGTAACTCACCTAAGGATGAACCACATGCTACGGTAGCCACATTCAGTCACGTATCTCGTGAGTGACACAACTCTGTGCCAGTCGATGTCGCCAAGGTAATGTTCATCTCGCAGCTGACATCAGACGCTAGCTGACCCACCCACCGATTAGGCTGGAACCTTGACTTTGGGGCAGGTGATCAGGTCGGGACTCCTGCGAGAGTTGCAAACGTGGGAATTCTTCGAAATGGCCAAAGGCGGCCGTGTTGGCAGACTGACCCCATTACGAAACGGATGCCTCCACCCTCCTCACATTCGCTTATTCAGTTGTCAGCTATCCCGTTCGCGTGCTAGCACTGCAGCACCACATGACGATCTGGTGGGTTCAGGTGATTTCATTAGCCTGAGTTAGATTCCAGCTACTCTTCCTTTCCAAAGGGAAAGCATCCGTTCGCTCCCCCTGCCAACAGAGTACATTTTTACTTTGAGTATTAAATGTTCAACGTTCAAACACGAAGTCTGTAGCCTTTTGCGCTGTTCCTTGAAGAATTAAGCTCTAATTTTTTGTCTAGTCTTTGACGGTATTGGGGCCTGGCGTCCGATGCTGGAGCTAGGTCGCCTGGGCAAACATTCTGATGGACCAGCCCCCAGGGGATTCCGAAGAATTCCCACGTTTACAACTCTCGCTAGAGTTCCGACCCGATCACGTATCCCCGTTGGCGACTCCCCAGGATGCTTGCAGACTCAGGGACACGCGGTTGGGACAAGAGAGGGCGGCCTTGCTGACTTGACGCCACGAAACAAGGTCTGGAGTGGCTAAAACCCCCGCTTATTCAGCAAACACGGAAGTTTAAACATTAATCTCGGCGGGGTACGTCAACGTTAAATGATGTGAAGAAGTCTATCTGATTATTTTGCGAGGAGGGCGCGGGAACCGGCGATGCTTGCAGAGATATCTGTTTCATTAACTCGCGCGATGAACTTCAGGCACTGATTTGCTGGGGAGAAGAAGCGGTTAGGTACAGGAACTGCGGTCATCCAGTTCTGAATGTATTACTCACCGATGTACGGAGATTCGGCCCCACACGCCCTGAGCGTGACAGTCAAGCGGTCCGTCCCATCCTTCATCCTCTTCTCCTGCTCGGTGTCCGCCTTAGACTTACTCGCCAACCCGCGGATTCTAATCAACTCATCAATCAGAACTTGACCGATAGCCGCCAACAAAAACCCCAAGATGGGGTTCACGTTTCCAATATACTCGAAACTCGCGCCGTCCACGAGCGCAACAACCGCGAGTGCATTCTCAACACTACTCTCCGTCCACGTCGGAGCCACGTCTAATCGGATGAGTGCGAGCAGGACCATTGCGTGGATGACGATTAAAGGATCCTGAATGTTTGCTCCAACAGCGAGTGGCGCGATTGTATCCTTGAACGCTTGCGTCGCATGGCGCATGGCCACGAGCCTCGTTTTCAGGTTTTCTCTCGTCTCATCGCTGGTAGCTAAGTCGGGTAGAAGAAAAATCCGTGAGTAAAACGCCCGACGCCACTAGTTTGATATGCCAGACCTGTAGCCCAGCTCAGTCCGAGCGAATGAGCACGGTCAAACAAGGTCACCGCTTTGCACGTCATGGATAATTTGGACACATCCTCTTCTGCAAACGAAGAAGCGGGGTTCGCAAGGAACCGGTTTATGGTATCATATCCTAGCACTTCCTGCTCGGGCTTGGTCTGCACATACCGAATCAGCGTCAGCACGGGAAAGTCAAAATATCGAGAAATACACACACATTCTTGAATTGTTGAGGTTCCAATGGCCATGGGGTATCGATTCGGTTCTCCTCAGTAAGCCCGTCGGGAGACGTGGATGACAAGCCCCCAGCAATCGACCAAGCTTTGTCGAAAAAGTACGCCAACCAAAATCCCTTGACCCGTTCCCATTGTTCGATCACTTCGACCTCTTCGAAGCTAGATACCCTGCGGATCTTGTGGGCACGATGGACTGTCGAGATCAACATGGCTGTGTCAATATGAGATTTCCCTTCCGGTATATGCCCACGCAAGAAGAAGTAACTGGCAATAAGAATCTCGGCTTGTAGAGCATGCTTGGCGCCTGACGGGTGCGTGCAAGAAGGAGCCTGGGCAGCATAGTGAAGTGCACGAGAGAGGAATATCGGCTCGTGGGCGGTCAGGGTCGTTTTCCCTGAAAGCGCGACACCAATGAGATAGACGGCCGAAAGGAGCGCTCTCGAGGGTCGCGAATGATGTCCAAAAGGCTCGGGAGCGTAGAAAGATTGCACAAATCGATCCGGATCGAGGAAGAATCCGGCGCGTTCAGCGAAACGTGAGAAGATTTCCATTCTATAAAACAGGCGTGGGGTAGAGTTAGCTCATTCAGAGGGGAACAAGATAAAAAACTCACAGATGAGGTCGCAATATAGTTGGCGGTTCGTCAGCCTCCCACCAGCCTGGAAAAATGTTGCCATGGTCCAGTGGGTTGTGCAGGGTGAGTGACGTCTGTCTCCTGAGTTCGGCCTCTCGAACACGAGACTCGAGAGACGCAACCTCTCGTTGCAGTTCTTGACTGCTCTTCTCCTCGCGATACATGCACAGGCGAACCCTCTCTTTGCAGCGAGAGCACGTAGGCTGTACGCCGTCGCATTTCTACGTCGCGACCGGGTAAGCATCGAAAACACATCGGGATAAATCACAAACCACTCTGCGATCTCTGAGTATATGCGTCAGCGATGAAACGCATCAGACCCCCGGAAGTGCACTTACCTGCATGGCAAGCAAGCTTTTCCTCTGGGAAGCGGCTGAGAATCCATCTATCGGGGTGATTCTGAGGACGAGGGTGAAGAACCCGACGTCTTTATATACCTCCTCGAGTGGGGGTGTGAACAAACTTGAAATACAATAACCCCAGAACCTCTGGCGGTTCGGATGCGTCGTGCCCTTTGGTCGCCCCTGTGGGTTGAGTGGGTTCGTAGATGGGGTCCCTCACTGGAAAAGGTATCTGACAAAGTATGGCCGGGCAACACTGCAATGGACGGCGACACAGCTTGACCAATGATTTGTAAACTCATGGAACCTTTGCAGGTTGCAGACGTGGCAGAAGTGGAAGCGTGGCGGAGGTGGAGTTGACGCGTCCTGCGTCAACGCCAACCCGCCGCCCGGGAAGAGTCAAAGCCCAAAGTAACCGCATCGTCGACAGCCCGATCCGTTACCAATGTCAATGTCATCCTTGGGTCCAATAGGCCGAAGCCGAGTTGAGATGTTGGCCGCAGAATAGATCTTATTCATCAGCCTCCCGGTGTTCGACACTACTGGGGTGATTTGAATATAGTTGCCTCGAAAGACCCATCGGTGGAGACCGAAGTTACCGGACAAGTGTATACGTAGAATGCATAGCCACAGAGCGAAGATCTGACGGAAACGTTCGCATCGGACATCTTGTGGGCGCCGAGGTAGGATGCCGCATCGTACACGAAATCGAGCCGAACAGGAGGTACGCAAGCAAAGTTGTTTTGTCATCCAGCACTCCTACACGCACACGATCAGATAACATCTTCAGATCTGGAACGATCGGATCTCGAGGATATCTCCCGGCGTCGAGCTGCAAGGCGCTTATGTTGTATTGCTGATTTCGCGCGAGAGGGCACATCAGTGGCTATGAGACGGGTGGGTGGGTATGGGGAAACAACTACACACAGATATACGGGCAATCACGTCCGCACTCCTCCATGAGATAGCACAGCCGATCAATCGCCTCTGCAATCTTCCCCTCATTCCCGTCCGACGACAAGTTTGATCCGGAGTCTTCGCCCAACCGGTAACTCTCATCGATTAAAACCTGTCCCGCCCCGCTCCACAGGAACCCGATCACTGGGTTAATCGGCTTCAGTTCCTCAGGGTGGATGTGATCCAGAAGCGAGATGACAGAAAGCGCCGTCTCGATGCTTTTCCTTGTCCAATTTGATGAAGTATCGAGACGCAACACAGCAAGTAGGGTCAAGGTGTGGACCGTCATCAAACGCCGGTTGGCCTTCCCACCGGGGACGATAGGGGGGATTGTCTCGCGGAAATCGTCGATAATGCGACACATTTTCGCGTGCTTTTCTAGAGTTGTGCCGGGATCTGCGGCTATTGATACCCATTAGGTCCATTCTCAACATCTGCGAAGTTGGCACCCACACATTTCCACTGCAAGCTTGTGCGCGTGACTCAGGAGGATCGCGGCTTTACACTCCATTGCAACGAAAGACACCTCTTCATCCCCATAAAACGCGGTAACAGGATTTTCAAACAAGCAGGTGAGCGGTGACTCCCCGGTAACTTGAATATAGGTTGCCTGTTTTGTTATCAAATTCACAACGATAAAAAATGAGTGGTTTTTTTAGATTTGAAACATGGAAACTTCACCTTCTTAAACTGAGTGCCGTCGATCGGCCAGGGGATATTTACTCGATCGCCCCCGAAACGGAGGTCAGGGCAGACAGACGGGAGGCTGGTGGCGATCGCCCAGCAGAGATCCATGTAGTAAGCCATCCAGAATGCGTTGACCCACTCGCGCTGTTCGATAGCATCGAGGCTACGACTTGCCTGCATAACTCCGGCCAGTGTGTGCACGTGGTGAACTAGGGCGATCCCCATAGCGATATTGCAGTGAGCTCTACCTTCGGGAACGAGTCCACGATAAAAGTAATAGTTTCCTAGAAGCAACTCGGCCTGGAGAGCGTGTTTTCCCTGGTTCGGATGGGTAAAGGTCGGGGCCATTGCAGCGTGATGTAACGCACGCGAGAGAAATACTGGCTCGTATGCAGCGAGGTCGGGTGACCCGGAGAGCGTGATACCCCAAACATAAACAACGGATAATAAGGCAGGGGAGGGACGAGAAGAATGGCCAAAGCATTCGCGGGACTCAAAAGACTGCATGAATCCCTCTGGGTCGAGGAAGAAGCCGAGAACCGGTGCGGAGGAGAGGAAGTTTGACACTCTACGGTGGTGCGTAAGCGGACTGAGGTGAGGGTGAGCGGAAAACAAACGCACAGTAAGCGAGCAAAAGAGATAGGGGGTTCGTCTGCCTGCCACCACCGTTGCGGAAGGAGACTTGTGTCGAACCTGGGAGTATTCATTCCTATGCGCCAAAGCTTCCCATTCTCCTGGGTGCGTTCTTCAAGAGCGGCAGCTTCGGGTTCCAGGAACTCTTCTCTGGCAGACTGGTCTCGGTATTCGCACTGTCGCTTCTTATCTAGGCACCTTCCGCAAACGGGCTGAATTCCATCGCATTTCTGCAGTCGACGGTTGAGCAGATGGGTACTAGACTAATCGCAGATGGCGTCACGCTCACCACCCTCCGTTGCCTATTGGACGATGGACGAACAGAATTAACGGTGCCGAAGAGGTGTAAACAGAATGATTGGGGGTAACTTGCCTACACGGAAAACAGGCCTTCCCCCTTGGCAGTGGTGCGACCGGTCGAGCTTTCATGTCTTGAGCGGCGGCGGGAATTTTTCGGAGGGTGGTCTCTTATATGCGGGACCTGTTCATTTCTGGGAGGGGTTCCGTGTGACCAAGAGCCGCGAATATGGAAGTGGTGTGTAAGCTGTTTTGAGATGATGAGTAGGACAGGAATTGGGACCGCATTGTAGACGGTGACCGTGGCAATTGCGATCGGCAGGGGAAACGTAAACCACGATAAAATTCCCGGCGCCAGAGGGACAGTGAGACCAAGCGTCACACGTCAGCACGGAGCGGTGTATCCAGCCCAGGATTGGCCGCTATCGAGGATGTGTTTCTGAATACCCACCGTACGTACTCCGTGCCTAGTGGGGTGACTGCCTGTTGGTACTTAAAGTAATGCCAGGGACGGCCACAACGGGGCAGATTGCACCTCCTCTCGCTTCTGCCGATTCCATGTGGCAAGGGTTTCTCTTAACCGCTGAGCACTGAGTCCTCTCCCCAAATACTCGAAGAACGCCCAATGTCCCAAAAGCGGAATTGGGCACAGCAATGGCGATATCCAAACGGGAGGTCAACTCAGTTACGATATGGGTCCAAGGCCGACGTAGCCGTGAACGTGAGCGAAAGACGGGTCGGCCGTGGTTAACAACCCACAGGAATTGGATCACGTACGCTGCGAGGTCGTGACATTCACAATGAAGCAAAGACCGGCCTGAACGAGTTGGTGCTACTTGGTGAGAGTATTTTCCCTCCTACACCCTCAGGACATCGAAAGTCTCACTCTTTGGAATCAGGTAGGTACAGAAGATCACGAATGCTGGGTCTGGAATCATCAGCTGGCGGGTTCTCGAAGACCGCGAACTCCCGGACGCCAAGTCCATTGGCCAGCCCCTCCTCGACGAGTTGTAGGATTGTTGAAGGATGGAGAAAGATTACAGGCTGGAGCAAGTACAATATCACTTACTGGATGTGTGAGTTTCTATCTGCTTGGTAAGATGACGCTGAAATGGATCATAGCTACAGGGTGTCCCGTCCCACACGAAGCATCCCAGGACGTCTAGGGTCCGCGTATTGATACGTATACCAAGGACTATCCCATGAGACCCAAGTCGGGTGGTGGCCAGGTCATGCGGGGCTGTGTCTATACGAAGAAGAACTCGAATCGAAGACCTCGGGGCCCCGCCCTCGACCTCAAGTTGCACCATGCCACTTAATCCTCACGCCGCGTGTCCTGTGACCCAACGGAATCTGATTTTAACCGGATCCAGTTCTATCTCCTACACGAACAGCAAATAGACTGTATTGGTCACCTGTGTACTATCGGATCTAGCCTTACTACATACAGCGTGAGTAATCACATATATCCTAGGCACGAAAACAATGTCTCAGGGAGGAACACAGAATGGCCTGAGGGTGACGTGGACAGAAGAATTAAAAAGGATCGGTAGAACACGGACACGGGCATCTGATCACTGCAAATCAGGGTCGTCACATGAATGCACAACGCACCCGTCAGTATTCGACGATCCCACTTTTAATCGTCTTTCAACTGTCTCTAATCAATCGCGCAGCACTCCAAAAGGCATTTTCTTTAACCGCTTCGGCAAAGCAAAATAAAACACCCGACTGCGGCGCCCCGCGGAACCAGGCAAAATGGTTTTTGCTGAATGCCAGGCATACAGTATCTCCGTCGGTCCGACACGAACGCCCGAGACCCGGGAGTTTCCCTCAAGATACGGCTGCCCTACGTTATCTCATTAGGAAGGTCTCCCTTTCTCTCACCCACCTTCTATGTCTTCCGCCGAATTGAAGGATATTATCGAGCTCGGCAATGACCTGTGAGCCCCCTTCCTTTTATCCCGTTCATGAGTAGACTTTCCGACCTTTGGACTCCGAAATTCCCAGTACCTCATCGAGGGTGGGCATCGTTTTTCATCGTTTTTTGCACTGATGGACGAGCGATCGCGACCAGTATTATTTAGTTGCGACCACCACCATCCTCTTCTATGACTTCTTTCTGACCCTGGCGGACGAGGTAAGTCATATCATCAGTGTTTCTCCTCGCTAGGTTTATCGTCACCTCCTATGGAAGATCAAATATGCTTGGGAGGGGGAGGGTTCATGGGGTACGTAAGGAGAACCTCTTGTTTTACGGCGTCCGTTGACGATGTGACAGTGTTTACGATTTTCCTTGCGGTGCGTCCACCTCTGCAGCAAAGCTCTTCCTTTCTGAATGGGTAGTATAGAACAGGTACTTGCCGGTGGCATATCAGATCTGGTTGCTGTATAGTGAGTGGGATCGTAATCTATCCCCACCGTGCGTGATCAGGCTTTGCCAACCCTGGCGCAGCGAATTATAGTGGAATATTCTACCAACAGGTAAGCGATGACAATTGAGGAAGTTGGCTTGCCAAGCGTATTACTGAAACGGGCCTCAGTTGTATGGCGTAATTCGGTAACTCCTCAAACCGCCAAGTTTCACACGTGCTATTGTAGATGCGATAAAACCGCATTCATTGAGGTTCTTGCGACCTTGGTGACTACGTTACTCGCCCAAGTGGTTTTAACACTGAGGTCTGTTTCTCTGGCAGGAACGGTTTCATGCTAATCGCGGCTGAATGAAACAGAATCTATGCCGTCACAAACAAGAATCAGATAATCACCCTGTGCTTTTGCATAATAATAGTATCACAGCTTATCATCGGCACATACCTAACCGTTTATGCGGCAGAAAGAGAAGGTGTGTTTGTGACCAAGTGCCATTCATGATTCTTACCGCAATTTTTCAGCGCAACCGATCGCGTCAGTCCCACTTGCGGTTTACATGATCTGCGTTTTCTCGCAAGACGGGTCCGCGGAAATCGGATTTACCATCATAGCTCTTATATACGGTATGAAACCTTATTTTTCCTTTACCCAGGAGACACCCACTCTGATCATCCCGCAGACATTCTAGCCTTCTCAGTCATCGTTTATCTTGTGATACGGTTCAATGTAAACAAGGTCCCGGTTCCCGGCCTGCTCAGGATTATAGCACGAGATGCGACGTACTATTTCCTGGTTGTGTTCACATCACATCTTGTGACCACACTGTTCCTCTTATTCGCAAGCGTAAGGACATCGTAATATTGCTCTATTCCTTCCCTGCAGCTCGCTTAGACCTTTATAGCCTAGATTCGATCTACTCCTTGCCGGGTAAGTGATGTCAGGTCATGTTTCCTTCGTCCGTTCATTGGATTCTTCTCCGTGCAATAGCGGAAACAACGTGTACGTTCGAATGTCCCTTTGCTTCAGAAACAATTTGGTCTAATCCACGTCTTAGGTATCTCCCAGTGATGGTCACGAGGTTACTACTCTCGCTCAAGAAGGCCACCGCTCCGAATGAAAATGCATGGAGCCTCGGGGAGCCGACCGCGCATACCTACGCGGGATATGCTGAACGTCGAGGCGGTCTTGTCATGAGAGATGAGATGCGTCTGGAAACTCTTGCGAGCTCGGATGAAGGGGCCCAAGCTCGGGCGTGACAGTAAAAAGGATGTTAATTGCTGGTGGCTCAACCACACCCCTTCATGGAGTGTTGGAAGACTGGCGACTCGATTCCTGTGTAGCAGAGCGTCCTCTGAACGTCTCGATATGCTTTAGCTTATTTCTCCACTTGTTTTCTATTTTAGCCTTTTGACGCTTGTTGTACTTTTAGCTCAAAAAAAACTGGAGGTGTGTTTCCACCTATCTGCTCGCTCTCCCCGTCTGACACGACAAAATGATAACATAACGATTACCTTTTTGGCCGTGACACCTGAGAATACGAGGGGCACATACGATTCCAACTACTGAGAACTGAATAAGGATCACGGTTGGAGGTACCCGAGCCGTGCGCGTGGGGATCTATAATGAAACAGGATAATGTCGATAGCGAAGTGGATGAAGAGAAAAATGCCCTGTTGGCCAACAAGGAGCTGTCCGACGAGGCTCGCGGGAGAGCCTGCAAACCGATTACGGGGGGAACCAGGGGGACCGACCACTATTTCTTCTTCCTTCCTTTCGGTGGTCTGGTCTTCGGGTATTTCACGAGATATCCGCGTTGTGAACGTGATTCCCTCCCCCTCGGTAGGTTACTCCATAGTGTGTCCAAAGACCCCAGTGTCACTGTCCCGACTCATTGTGGGAAACGGGGAGGACCCTGGATCGACAGTAACGCTCTCCCCTCGTCTTTTCTTGTGTTCCTTCCCAAGTTCCTGTGGAACGCGAAGGATGGCTCCGACTGGAGGGACGAGATTTCTCTGATCTTCGTCACAGTCGGTACCATAGACGGCCTTCTTCCGAGGTGGGACTTGTGATAACTTCGACCACCCGAGAAGAGGGCCAGGTGACCTCCCGGCCCTTCAGCTTTACCGACGATCGTCTCGAGGCCGAAATGGCGGGGATAGAACCTCGTTAAAATTAACATTGGGCAAGGAGCGAGACGTGGGGGTAGAGAGTCCAGTGTCAGTGAGGTTTCCTCGGACGCGAACGTGTTGGGGGCTGGTCAGGTCCGCAGAAGTGGGAAAAGGGACATACCAATGGGCGATATTCTTCCTGGGATTATTGGCAATGTCGGGTGCCATCAAGACGATGTGATCCAGATGCTCCTTCCAAACGTTCTGCCAGCCGTTGACGATCCTTCCATAATGTTTCAGCACCCTCTTCCTTCTCAAGCGGTACCACGATCGACGCACAGGCGTTATACCTGTGGGTCAATTTCCGACACTCCTCCGACTGCAAACGGTTGCCCGATTTGCACATTCGTGAGATGAAATAGCCGTAACGTACGCAGTACGTGACACCCCCAATGGTAAACGAAGCTCGTGGAACGGAAGAAGA
>Ga0307515_10022515_pt1 | contig 11099 bp, 10 predicted proteins | sample 17_EM_MG_FD_194513 | JGI IMG/M metagenome (GOLD analysis project Ga0307515, IMG submission 194513) | Populus trichocarpa ectomycorrhiza microbial communities from riparian zone in the Pacific Northwest, United States - 17_EM | ecosystem: Host-associated > Plants > Roots > Unclassified | place... | reverse complement strand
CGGTCCCCCAAAGCATTGAACACAACGATGGTTGAAGGTAGCTGACGGAGCTGAGGATACATGGAAGGGATGCAGGGACACGACGGTTGGAGTAGCAAGGAATCTTAAAATACCACAGGGATGTTGGAATGTCATCTACAAACTCATTGCTTTCTTAACTAGAGGCCAATGCTCAAAACTAGACATATGAGGAAAACAATAGTCCGTGACATAGCGGCGTACAGACCAATACTCGATCAGATGAACAGAACACGGAAGTTGCGCCACGTCGTCTCCAACAATAGGTCATGAGCAAGCGAACGTACCGATCAAGACGAACGAAGCTTTCATCGAAGTCCCAATCTCTAACAGGCATTGATGCTAGGAAATATTCTCGATGTTTCGAGAAGGGTACACAATGCTTACGTTAATAATTCGCGGGTATAGCCTGTTACGTTTCGTAGTTCACTTGTAATGAAAGTAACATTTAATGACTCGGTTTAAACTTGGGACTCTTCTTTCAGTCCCACGTATATACGATATCTAGTGCTAGCTAGTTACTTATACACGTGCTTGATAGTATAGAGTAAGAATCTGACACTGACCGGCAGTGTCGGAAGAGCTATATAGGCGACGGGATGTAAAACTGTACAACTACACAAGGTGTTATTTAGGTTTCTAGACCTCAGATATAAATCGGAGCGCAGTATACTAGATTTAAAAGTGTGGAGTGTGGAAGTCGAGCAGCGCGCGAGTGACAGTGATGTCTTTAGTACTGGTTATTTATGCACTCCATATCTCTTTTTAGATAGGCTTGCTAATGGGCCTTTATGGCGCTATAGATAAATGGTTTATGATAGTAAGGATGATATTCCAAAAGTCCGCTCAGGAGGCCCCTTATATAGAACCGCACTCCGCAGCGAAATATGTGAATACATAGCTACAGCCACTTAGGCCATCCCAGATGACACATTTATCCATGCTTCCGCAGTCACAGACCTTCGGGTATCACATCGGTTTCTCGCGTCTCCCGATTACTTTGTGGTACACAAAGCAAGCTGGTCCCAGACGCGATATGATAGTCAAGAACAAATAATAACCAATTATCCTATCCAATGATAATATTTAAGAAATATCTACGACACGTATTCGTTCCTCCACTGACGTGTGGGTGCGTCAAGCCATAATTTTCTGATGTTTCCGTTCCATAACATCGGCACCCGCGACCTCTGGAAGATTAGCTGTATGCCACATCAAGTTACCTCCAGACACTATCACACTCGTTGAGCTGTGCATGGGCTCCTTGAGTCTGGGTGGTCATTTTGCTGCGCCTGTTGGAATTCTCAATACACCAGACGTGAAGAGTCTATGGACAACCTCTTTTACTGTTGGTGATCGAAAGTAGCAGTGCGACACTCTGTTAAGGAATGGCGGTCTATTGTATCTGCGCCGGCAGTTTCTCTCCGCGCACTGTCGGAATTCGTCGCCTTCTGTGCCTGGTTGGTATACCCATAAAACTGGAGGGCGAGTGGTGCGACCTTCCGCGGTATCCAAATGACCACCTCCTGCTGTATTGAATTGACCACCTGTATCCGAGTGACCACCTCCTGTAATACCCATTGGTAACAATATTTAATGATGGTTGCTATTGCTATCTTCTGTGTATATAACCGTGTCAGAGAAGAAATAGCAGTTCGATTCCTGCAGAAATCCCTCTTTCCCATCATTTTTGTTACTACCCATTTCGTTTCAATCCCCTATGATGATTGGCCCCCTTTTGTCCATTGGGACTATCGTTCAAATCATCCAGGACATGCAAACGGCTGAATATGTTGTGATATCTGCAGCGAGTATATTTATATGGGATCACGGTGGGCCCAACTATATTTTCTATCGAATGGCTCGCTCATTGTTTGGCTCAACATCGGCCCAGTAACCATGCTTGACAAAGAAGTGAGTCCCATTCCATTGTGCTGTATCAACGATCCTTGATATATATAACCTTATATATTAGATAGATTATATTTGGGCAAGTATCTTGCTGCCGCTCCCTTCAGTGACCCCTTATCCTGCCAGACAGAATGGAAGAAAAACTTTTGGAAATGTGAGCGTTCTCAAATTTTCTGGGAAAAATGGCTATCTCAGTTGCTGTGCAGATAATGTATTTGATTGTGCGTTACAATGTCCCGTGAGGGCGAGGGATTAAATCTTTCCCCAAGCTACGGTACATGACCCTAGTCATGTTTACGATCTTCTACTCCAGTGAGTATATGGACATGATAGGCATCCATTGTACTGATTGTCGCACAGTAAACCCCCAAAATGACAAAATGTCTGCCGAGCATTCATGTAACTCTGAAGTAATACTGATACCCCTTTCAGGTGTATGGAACGTCGCATATTCCTATAAGAGACAAGTGCTGACCTAGCTCGCTGAACAAGGCATTATTCAAACGCATACCCGTGTATGGCTTCGTGAGTTGTACATTGACAGGAGCATAAATTTGTGCTCACTGATAACAGAGCTGGCCGTCAACGCCCTTGCCGAATGTACGTACCAGAAACCACCTTCATGTTTTGTATCGGGCTTGTGCAGTCGAACATATTGTTATCATCCACCAATCCTGCGCTATGCTGGGCTCAGCTGTATTCCTCGCTCATCGCTGACCTCTTTCAGATATCCTGGCCATTCGCGTGCTTGTGTTTTGGGAGAGGTCGGTCACCTCGTTACCTCGATCAGGTTTCCACCTGATACACTCCCTATATATCAGTTCTAGACGGGCATTCTGGGTGGTTACCATAGCGTGGGTGTGTGCTACTGGGGGCACCATCGCTTCATTCGCCGTGGCTGCACCAGCATATTCCCAAGGTATGCCCTTCCGATTTACCACCCTCATTACTCTCTAACATCTAAGCCAGCAAAGATTATATCGCTTGCTCATGGTTTCATTGTTTGTTCTGTGGATGTACCAGGTGGCATGGACAGTCTGTCCTTGAGGTGAGCCTGCCTGCTTACCTTCATGAGATCTGTCCTGATAGTAATCATAACAGAATGTGGTGAGTTTGTACCTCCTATATTCCGTGCTTTGCTGACGAGAGTAGGCTACTCTTCTTAGGTCTATTCCTTGTTTCGTGAGCCTAACCCAAGCGTTAATTACCCAGCCAGGTTACAATATAATTCTTGGACTACTGGTCATTATAAAGGGAGTAACCACATATCGACGAGAAATAATTTGGGGAAGTCGTTCGCGACTGCAGGAAATCGTAGTGCGGTAAGCTACTGGTGACAGCACTATCACTACGCAAATAAAAGAGACCAATGCATCGTTTTAGCGGATCTCTCCAGTATTATTTAGTAATCATCGCGCTTCAGATTGGAATAGTTTGCAAACTGCAATATGGTGCTGCAAGCGTAAGTCCAAACCATGCCTATATCTCCCACGATCTCACCTCATTTGAATTAGTCCGTCATGTTTACATGTGTAAGCTTAGCACTCGTTCTCTGCAGCTGCCCTCATCCTCTCATAGGTTTCCTTCACCGTCCATATTATAACTGTGATCATCGCCTGTCGTCTCATTCTCGACCTGAATTATGCTTGGTGGAGAATCAAGAATGGGAACTCGAATGTTCTCGACGGGGCCGTGGCATTCCAGTCCTCCCGAACAAGTCGATCTGCGTCCTCTTAATTAGATGATCCTGTTGCGTAACCACACAATACGAGTGGCTTAACCTACCTTCTAGCTGAGTGGAGGTCGCCTTTGCCAGCGAGAACGTGATGCTAAGGCTTCGCCACCTCGGGCAGCCACTTTTCTATTGATACCTACAAGGGGTATGAGTTTTATTGGGGTATAATACCCTCCGAAAGCCTACTGCCCGCGCCCCCACAATTGACACCGGCTCGCGCAGCTACACCTGCTTTTGCGTTGTATAGATATCGCGCAACGCCCTCGGCTCGTTTGGTCATCCAGTAAACTGCTGAAAATTACATGAGCCTCAGTGTTGGCTGCAGGAACCTACTCAAGTCGCTCTCTAGTCCTGCATTGTGAAATACAACAACCGATCGCGCGCGCGCAATACAACGTGGGAACCAGGGCGGGTGAGATGTGCAAGGTGTACGCGGTTCGGGTGAAGATAGTCGCTGGTCGAGTGATATACATCACCGCCACATAGCTGCGTCGCCATAGTGAGAGTCGAGTAAGCCCCAGGGGTGGCGACTCAGCAGAATGCAATTGTCAAGAGCCGCCGACTTCTAATGCCAAGTACCACGCGGGCGAGCCCGACGTAGATGCCCGAAATTGCGGTACAACGTTGTCAGTAACATTCTCAGCCCGCGTGCATTGGCGACTTAGTGTGCAGTTCCCACCAGGAAATGTCCTCCGCGACGGTGGAACAGTCCCCCAAAACATTCAACGCAACGATGGTAGAAGGTAGCTGACGGAGGATACAATGAAGGGATGCAGGGACACGACGGTTGGAGTACCAAGGAATGTTAAAATAATACAGGGATGTTGGAATGTCGTCTATAAATTCATTGCGTTCCTAACTAGAGGCCAATGCTTAAAACTAGACTTATGAGGAAAACAATAGCCCGTGACGTACGACATAGCGGCGCACAGACCAATACTCGATCAGATGGACAGAACACGGAGGTTGTGTCACGTCGTCTCCAACAATAGGTCATAAGTCAGCGAACATACCGAACAAGACGAACGAAGTCTTCATCGAAAGTCAAATCTCTAACAGGTATTGATGCTAGGAAATATTCTCGATGCTTCGAGAAGGACACACAATGCCTACATTAATATTTCGCGGGTATCGCCCGTTACGTTTCGTAGTTCGCTTGTAATGAAAGTAACATTCAATCAACTCGGTTTAAACTTGGGACACTTCTTTCAGTCCCACGTATATACAATATCTAGTGCTAGCAAGTTACTTATACACGTGTTTGATAGCATAGAGCAAGAATTTGACACTGGCCAGTGGTGTCAGAAGAGCGGAGCGAATATAGCAATGGGATGTAAAACTGTACAACTGCACAATGTATTCTTTGGGTTCCTGGACTTCATATATAAATCGGAACACAGTATATGAGATGTGAAAAGAGTGTATAGCGTGGAAGTGGAGTGGCGCGCGAGTGACAGTGATGTCTTCAGTACTGGTTATTCATCCCGGGCCTGTTGTCCCTTGCACTCCATATCTCTATTTAGATAGGCTTACTCATGGGCTTTTATGGCGCTATAGATGAATAGTTTATGATAGTAAAGATGATATTCCAAAAGTCTGCTCTGGAGGCCCCTTATCTAGATGCGCACTCCACAGTGAGATACATGTATACATGGCTACAGCCACGCAAGTCATCCCAGATGACACGTTTAGCCGTGCTTCCGCGGTCACAGACCTTGGGGTATCACATAGGTTTCCGATTACTTTGTGCACCACCGCGAGACACAAAGCAAGTCGGTCCCAGTCGCGATATGATAATCGAGAACAAACGATAACCAACTATCCTATCCAAGGGTAATATTTAAGAGATATCTACGACAAGTATTCGTTCCTCCGCTGATGCGCCGGTGTGTCAAGTCATAACTTTCGGCTGTTTCCGTTCCATAACATCGGCACCCGCAACCTCTGTAAGATTAGCTGTATGCCACAGTAAGTTACCTCCAGACATTATCACGCTCTTTGAGCTGTGCATGTGCTCCTTGAGTCTTGGTTGTTATTTTTGCTGCGCCTGTTAGAATTCTCAATACACCAGACGTGAAGAGTATATGAACAACCTCTTTTATTGTTGGTGATCGAAAGTAGCAGTGCGACACTCGGTTAAGGAATGACGGTCTATTGTATCTGCGCCGGCTGTTTCTCTCCGCGCACTGTCAGGATTCGTCGCCTTCTGTGCATGGGTGGTACACCCATGAACTGGTAGGCTCGTGGTGCGACCTTCTGCGGTATCCAAATGACCACCTCTAGCGGTATTGAAGTGACCACCTGTATCCGAGCGACCACCTCCTGTGGTATCCATTGGTAACAACATTTAATGATGGTTGCTATTGCTATCTTCCGTGTATATAACCTTGTCAGTTAGCCAGAAGAAATAGCAGTTCGATTCCTGCAGAAATCCCTCTTCCCCATAATTTTCGTTTACTACCATATTTCGTTTCGATCCCCCATGACGACTGGCCCCCTTTCCTCCACCGAGGCCGTCGTTCGATTGATTCAGAACACTAACACGGCTGACTATATTGGGCTGTCTGCAGCAATTATGTTTCTCTGGGATTACGGTGGGCTCACAAACCGTATCTTCCATTGAATGACTCGCTTATTGTTTGGCTCTCTATCGGCCCAGTGACCATGCTTGACAAAGAAGTGAGTCTCATTCCATTGTGCCGTATCAGCGACGCTTGATTTATAACCTCATATATTAGGTAGACTATATCTGGGCAAGTATCCTGCTGCCACTCCTTTTGGTGACCCCTTATCCTGTCAGACAGAACGGAAGAAAAACTTTTGGAAATGTGAGTGTTCCCATTTTCGGAGAAAGCTGGCTATCTTACTTTCTGTGCAGATAATATATCTGATTGTGCGCTATAATGCCCCGTGAGAGCAACGGATTAAATCTTTCCCAAGCTACGGTACACGGGTCTAGTCTTCTTTTTCTACTCCAGTGGGTATATGGACAAGATGGGCACCCATTGTACTGATTGTCGCACAGTATACCTCAGAAATGACAAAATGTCAGCCGAACATTCACGTAACTCTGAAGTAATACTGATACCCCCTTCAGGTGTATGCAACGTTGCATATTCCTATAAGTGGGAAGTCCTGACCTCGCTGAACAAGGTATCACTCGAGAGACACAAGCCAATGCTAGAGTTAGAACCCCCAACTACCTCGCCCGGACCCGGCCTCACGTTCACCCCGTCGTTCTGCAACCATTGACATTCCACCTACCTTATACCATCCTGACCTTACTCTCGATAACGGTACCAGTAGCAGCACCACAGGTTCATCGGAGACACCTTCACCACCACGTTCAGCCTTCCCACCTCCAACCCCCAACAGATCCACCCCCGTGCGCGCGATTGGACACCTTCAAAGGTCCCACAAACGAATGGCTCAGGCTCGCTAACTCCAGCTGAAGACCACACCACCAGTGCGGTCCACGACCCTGCCTGCACCTACCTCCCATCGTTGGCAAGGGCCACAAGCTAAAGCTGCACCTGGATACTCCCGTACTATACCCCAACCCTTTTGCGGCTTCAGTGACGATCGCCAATGTCCCCTCGAGCCCCGATGAGGGCAACACTATGTCGCCCCTACTGTCATCGCCCCGTTCGTTCCTGACCGCCCCCCGGCCCCGCAGGCCCGGCACTCCTCTGCCGCTGTCGCCGATGACCGCACGGCCTATGGACGAAGGCAACTCGCCCGCGCAAGAGTTTGTCATCTTCACCATCCTGCCAGGCTTCCTGTTCCTCGGCCCCGAGATTGCCACCCGCGACCTCTGGAAGATTAGGTGTATGCCACATCAAGTTACCTCCAGACACTATCACACTCGTTGAGCTGTACATGTGCTCCTTGAGTCTGGGTGGTCATTTTGCTGGGACTTTTGGAATTCTCAATACACCAGACGTGAGGAGTCTATGGACAACCTCTTTTACTGTTGGTGATCGAAAGTAGCAGTGCGACACTCTGTCCAGGAATAGCGTCTATTGTACCTACGCCGGCAGCTTCTCTCCGCGCACTGTCGGAATTCGTCGCGTTCTGTGCCTGGTTGGTATACCCATAAAATTGGAGGGCGAGTGGTGCGTCCTTCCGCGGTATCCAAATGACCACCTCCTGCCGTATTGAATTGACCAGTGACCACCTCCTGTGGTATCCATTGGTAACAATATTTGATGATGGCCGGTTGCTATTGCTATCTTCGGTGCATATAACCTTGTCAGTTAGCCAGAAGAAATAACAGTTCGATTCCTGGAGAATTCCCTTTTCCCCATAATTCCTGTTCCTACCCCATTTCGCTTCGATCCGCCCCTATGACGATTGGCCCCCTTTTTTCCACTGAAACTGTCGTTCAAATCATCCAGGTCATACAAACAGCTGACTATGTTGTGATGTCTGCAGCGATTATGTTTATATGGGATTACGGTGGGCCCACAGACCATATTTTCAATCGAGTGGCTCGCTTATTGTTTGGCTCTCCATCGGCCCAGTAACCATGCTTGACAAAGAAGTGAGTCCCATTCCATTGTGCCGTATCAACGATCCTTGATTTATAACCTTATATATTAGATAAATTATATTTGGGCAAGTAACTTGCTGCCGCTCCCTTCAGTGACCCCTTATCCTGCCAGACAGAATGGAAGAAAAACTTTTGGAAATGTGAGTATTCCCATTTTTTCTGTGAAAGATGGCTATCTTAGTTGCTGTGCAGATAATGTATCTGATTGTGCGTTACAATGTCCCGTGAGGGCGAGGGATTAAACCTTCCCCAAGCTACGATACATGACCCTAGTCATGTTTATGATCTCATACTCCAGTGAGTATATGGACATGATAGGCATCCATTGTACTGATTGTCGCATAGTAAACCCCAAAAATGACAAAATGTCAGTCGAACATTCACATAACTCTGAAGTAATACTGATACCCCTTTCAGGTGTATGCAACGTCACATATTCCTATAAGAGACAAGTGCTGACTTAGCTCGCTGAACAAGGCATCATTCAAACGCATACCCGTGTATGGCTACGTGAGTTAGTTGTGCATTGACAGGAGCATAAAATTGTGCTCACTGATAACAGAGCTGGCCATCAACGCCCTTGCCGAATGTACGTACCAGGAACCACCTTCTGGTTTTGTACTGCGCCTGTGCAGTTGAACATATTGTTATCATCCACCAATCCTGCGCTATGCTGGGCTCAGCTGTATTCCTCGCTCATCACTGACCTCTTTCAGATATCCTGGCCTTTCGCGTGGTTGTGTTTTGGGAGAAGTGGGTCACCTCATTACCTCGATCGGTTTCCACCTGATACACTCCCTATATATCAGTTCTAGACGGGCATTCTGGGTTGTTACCATAGCGTGGGTGGGTGCTACTGGGGGCTCCATCGCTTCATTCGCCGTGGCTGCACCAGCATTTTCCCAAGGTATGCCCTTCCGATTTACCACCCTCATTACTCTCTAACATCCAAGTCAGCAAAGATTATATCGCTTGCTCATGGTTTCATTGTTTGTTTTGTGGATGTACCAGGTGGCATGAACAGTGTATCCTTGAGGTGAGCCTGCCTGCATACCTTCATGAGATCTGACCTGATAGTAATCATAACAGAATGTGGTAAGTTTGTACCTCCAATATTCCGTGCTTTGCTGACGAGAGCAGGCTGCTCTTCTCAGGTCTATTCCTTGTTTCGTGAGCCTAACCCCAGCGTTAATTACCCAACCAGGTTACAATATAATTCTTGCAATACTGGTAATTATAAAAGGAGTAACCACATATCGACGAGAAATAATTTGGGGAAGTTGTTCGCGACTGCAGGAAATCGTAGTGCGGTAAGCTACTTGTGACGGCACTTCACTACGCAAATGAAAGAGACTAACGCATCGTTTTAGCGGATCTCTCCAGTATTATTTAGTAATCATCGCGCTTCAGATTGGAATAGCTTGCAAAAGGCAATATGGTGCTGCAAGCGTAAGTCCAAACCATGCCTATTTTGCCCACGATCTCACCTCATTTGAATTAGCCCGTCATAGTTCCATATGTAAGCTTAGCACGCGTTCTCTGCAGCTGCCCTCATACTCTGATAGGTTTCCTTCACCATCCAAATTATGACTGTGATTATCGCCTGTCGTCTCATTCTCGACCTGAATCATGCTTGGTGGAGATCGAGAGTCAATAATGTGAACTCGAGTGTTCTCGGCGGGGCCGTGGCATTCAAGTCCTCCCGAACAAATAGCTCTGCGTCCTCTTACCTAGATGATCCTGTTGCGTAACCACACAATAAGAGTGGCTTAACCTACCTTCCAGCTGAGTGGAGGCTGACTTTGCCAGCGAAAACGTGATGCCAAGGCCTCGCCACCTCGGGCAGCCACTTTGATACCTACAAGGGATATGAATTTTATTGGTGGATATGAGCAGCTGCCCTTATCCTCTCATAGGCTTCCACCACGGTCAATTTTATAACTGCGATCATCGCCTGTCGTCTCATCCTCGACCTCAATCATGCTTGGTGGAGAGTCAAGAATGGGAACTCGAATGTTCTCGATGGGGCCGTGGCGAACAAATAGATCTGCGTCCTCTTACTTAGATGATCCTGTTGCGTAACCACACAATAAGAGTGACTTAACTCACTTCCTAGCTGAGGGGAGTCCGCCTTTGCCAGCGACAACGTGATGCCAAGGCTTCGCCACCTCGGGCAGCCACTTTTGATACCTACAAGGGGTATGAATTACCTCCGACCATCAAAGGAAGCACAAAGAAACGACCACAAAGAAACACAAAGAAACGACTCTTCCCCGGAACCACCAACTCCGCTGTCTCCAGTACCAGCAACAATCACCCATTCTATACCCCAATAGACAACAACGGCTTCGCTTCCACTCTCGCTCCGATTCCCGGGATTCACGCAGGCTTTCTGCCTCGTCCTTTTCCTCCCACTGATTTTATCATGACTCAGACGACGAGGATGATCTAGAAGAAGACGACCCAGTGAAACCTGGTCTGAGCGCGCACTATGATCCACCCAAGCCCTGTCCCTTCGAGCTCAACACACTCCCTCGAGCCCTCCTCAGACCCTCCAGCAACCCGTCCCCCTTCTCATCAGCACGCGCCCTGCTGGCTCCTACCTCGCAAGCAGGTTACCTTTCTCCCTCAACATTATCATCCCTTCACTCATCCTAAAGCGGTGCCCAAAGCCCGGTGGTGGCTTTCCTGCCCTTTCCTCCGTCCGTCCCTTGATATCAACCGAACGAGGCAAGGCTACCTGGGACAGCCTCCTCAACGCACCTGGGGCATAGGATGGCACCGCGATCATCTATGACGAAGACACGGACGAGAACGATCTACTTCGCCCTGTACCTCCGCCCTCCGCTTCCGGCTCTTCGTCCATGGCGTGGAACCTCTTGT
>Ga0307515_10022514_pt1 | contig 11100 bp, 15 predicted proteins | sample 17_EM_MG_FD_194513 | JGI IMG/M metagenome (GOLD analysis project Ga0307515, IMG submission 194513) | Populus trichocarpa ectomycorrhiza microbial communities from riparian zone in the Pacific Northwest, United States - 17_EM | ecosystem: Host-associated > Plants > Roots > Unclassified | place... | reverse complement strand
TATATTCGCAGGCTACAGACGCGATGCAGTTGATCGCGCTCGTGAATGAGACCTGCATGCACTGCGGGCCAGCCCCGAAGTCAAACGTATTGGACCCCACCTCTGTCACGGTGGTGGCAAACGCAGCTGTGGTCTCGGGGACCACCAACACGAGCGCCGGACTGGTATTGAGGGTGACCGAGAATTCTTCCCCTCCGCCAAGGTCACCGCTGAGGCTGACGGACAGACGTGTAATCGTGCACGGGCCCGGAACAATCAGCGGACGGGTCAGTGTCGGCGCATCGATGGTGAAGATGCCGCCGATTGGCGAGGTTCCGCCAGGCTCCCCAGGCTCGCCCTGTTCACCTTGTGGGCCTGCGGGCCCTGCGGGGCCCGGAATTCCGCCGATAGGATTGAAGCTCATGGGTTCACGTCCATCATTGCGATGTTGAGCTTCGTCGCGGCACCGACATTGTCGATGCCTTCGAAGCGCAGAACGACCTTCGCCCCAGGCGCAACGTCGAGCTCGAGCACGACGTCCAAGCTCCCGGGGTTATCTTCGGTGCCGTAGGTGGCGAGGACGAACGCGGCATCGGGCCGGCTCTTGCTGAGCCCAAGCTTCGCGGGCGGAACGAAGACGTAGGCCGTGATCGTCGTTGCGGTTCCACCAAAGACCCGGCGCTCGTCGGCGTCGACCAGGGCGAGGAAGACCAGGACCTTGAGGGTGGTCAGCCCGCGGCCGGGGTCGTACCGGGGAACCCAGGCCGTCGCCGGGGGCGCGCTGCCGGTCGGGTCGGCCTCATCCGCGAACGGCGACGCGATGACCCGGACCGGCTGGATGTCACCCGCCCACGGGGCGGAGCTGCTGGCAAGCGCCATGGTCAGGCGCTCCGGCGGATGAGCAGCGTGATCGTGCAACTGACGGCGGCGTCGTTGGTGCCGCTGCGCACGAAGTTGATCTTGGATGTGCCAGCCACGACGGTGTTCGCCGCGGTGGGCGTGGCCGTGAAGATGTCGCCGGCGGCGCTTGCCGCCTGCACCAGCGTGATCACGCCGTTCGTGATGGCCGCGCCCGCGATGTTGCCGGTGAGGACCGCGTTGCCCGTCGTCAGCGCGCCGTTGAGGATCGCGTGCGCCTTGACGATCGTGCCCGACCACGGCGAGACGATGTAGTAGGTGCCCGCCGCCGCGAGGTCGGCGATCGTGAAGGTGAGTGACTCCTCGAGGCCCACCACCGTCGCGCCTGTGACGGTGAGCGAGGTGGACGCGGTGAGGGCCGTCGCGCTCGCTGCCGCCATGGTCGTCGCGCCGGTGACGGCGAGGGTGCTGCCCAGCGCAACCGCGCCTGCGGTCACCGTCAGGCCGGCAGGAAGGACCACGAGGCCGGTCCCGTTGTTGTAGGAGATCGAGTCCTGGACGACCCCCGACCCGTTGAGCCGGGAGATCAGGAGGTTCTCGCTGGCGTCGAGGCGGATGCGGGTCCGGTTGACGGAGGCGGCCTGCAGGAACAGGTCGGCGTCCCCGCCCGCGCTCTTGTTGAGCGTCAGGGAGGGGGAGCCCGCACCGGCGCCGATGACCTGGTCCTCGGTCTCGCCCCCGAAGTTCGTTCCCCTGAGGTCGATGACGGTCCGCCCCCCGATGACGCTCGTTCGTCCGGCTGGGGGGTAGACGAGGTCGGGCTCGATGGGCTGCGTCATGGAGGCGCGCCTACCCAGCGGCTTCGCCTCTCGCAACGGTCATCGGCTATCAATCTGGCTTGACAGTCGCCGCAGCGGTTGACCCTCGTGCGCGTGGTCGGTAGGCGCCGCGGCATGAAGTGGCGCGACATGGCCGAGGTCTCCCGCGAGCAGCACCCCAACTCGCAGCCGCAGGAGGGCTGCTGTTACGTCAACGACAGAGGCGACATGACGGTCGCGCTCGTCGATACCCGCGACCCAGCGCTCGGCTGGGCGGTCTGGTACGTCGGCGGGCCGACGATGCGGCTCTGCTCGAGCATTCCGCTGCAGCGGGCGTTGTCCGCTATGGCGCTCGCGGAGCTGCTCGGCGTGGGGATCCGCGGCGTGGCGCTCTTCATGCGCGCACGCAAGGTGGTTGCGGCGGTACTGCGCAACGAGCAGGCGATCGCAGCGAAGGAGCGCGCGCGCCGGCGCCGGCCTGGTATCGTGGTGCCGTTCGAGGACATTCAGGCAGCTGCGGCAGCGAAGCGGGAGGCGGAGTAGCCCATGGCCACCAAGCCCCCCGACAACCTCCCGGAGTGGGCCGACGGGTCCAACGGCGGCGCTTACACCGGCGGCCCGTTCGCTGGTCAGCCGCGCAAGGTTAGCATCCCGAACGGCATCGCTGCAGAGGGCTACCGGCCTGGCAAGAACGACCCGAGCACCTCCGAGCACCTGAACGACTATCAGAACAAGATGTCGTTGTTCCATCGGTGGGTGTACGCCGGTAGCGCGCTGCCCCTCGCCGAGCGCTCGATCGTCGAGCGCGCGACCGACGGCAAGATCGCTGGGCAGTGGGCCGAGTTCCGCGCTGATGAATCCGTGGTGCCCTACTCACTCGGGGCCCAGGCGCCAACCGACTCGGGGAACGCCGCGAGCTTCTACAGCGAGGGCCCGAACACCGACACGTGCGTGGTCATCTACCACGACTCAGGGATCGGCCTGTCGATCACCTCGGACAGCCCGACGGATGCGGCGCTCGTCGCCGGCGTCACCGAGCTGACCGGAGATTCGGTCCGGCCCGCGCTCACCTGCAACAGCTCCGCCGACCTGTCAGCCTGCATCATCGGCAACCACACGACCGGCGACGGCGACGGTGTCCTCGGGGTCGGGTCCGGCACCGGCGTCGGCATCAACGGGTTTGCCGGCGGCAGCGGGGCCGGCGTGAAGGGCAACAGCACCACCGGCGTCGGCGTGCTCGGCTCGTCGTCGACCGCGGCCGAGGCGGTCAGCGGAGCGAACTCCAGCACCGGCTCCGGCGTCAAGGGCACGAGCACCGGCGGCTCCGGCGTGCGCGGTGAGGGCCCTATCGGCATGCACGCCAAGGGGACCAGCACCACCGGCGACGGCCTGTATGCGGAGACGGCCATCGCCGCGACCAACGTAGCTGCTGCCATTCGAGCTCGCCCTACCGCCGACGCGACGGGCGTCGACAGCATGAGCGTTACCGGGCCTGCTGGCGTCTTCAACGGCCTCGGTAGCGGCGCCGACGGCATCCAGTGCATCTCTGGCTCTGCGCGTGCAGCGTACTTCGACGGTAACAACACGAAGTGCACCACCGTCCACAAGCCGGCGACCGGGGACCCGAGCTCCCCCGAGGATGGGGGCATGTGGTACCGCGACAACGTCGGCATGAAGGTCCGGCGCGAGGGCGTCACGCGCACGCTCTGCGATTCGCCTGGCGGCTCTGCTTTTTGCTCGGCTGGTCCGCCTTCCACCGGAACCGTCACCGACGCCGGTTCAAACATCCGCACCGCTACCTTCGCTGGCGCTGATATTCCGGCGGTCGCAGGCAAGGTGATCATTCGGTTCACCGCTGAGATCGGTCGCGACGCTGGCACACCGAATGCCCAGATCCAGCTCACCCACCAAGGTGTGGTGTCGCCCGTCGATGAGATTATCCAGCTGTTCCAGGCTGCTGGCACCTACGAGCGGCACATCGCTTATGAGGTCGAGTACACCCTGCCGGGCGCAGGTGCTGCCACCTTCCTCGCCAACCTCAAATCCACTGACGCTGGCGATGACATCAACTATCGCAACTGCTGCCTCACCGTAACCGGCGTGTACTGATTACCGCTCGATGCAGAGCAGCGGGGCAGCTTTGCTGCACTCGGCCCCATACCAAGACACCCAGAAACTCCCGCCGTACGGTATGTCTTTGTTAGGGTCGAGCAGCATAGCCGATGCGGTTGCATTGACATCAATCCAACCGTTGCAGTGAGCGTACTCCGGACCGGCCCCACCGGGCCCATCGCTTCGTGACGCCCACGCCAGCAGATGCGTCGTCGCGGGCTGCATCCATGGCCACGTCAGCTCAGAGTCGGACGCGGGGCTGCCTTTTTCCGTTAGTAGAGGCGCGCGCGTGTTCTGGCTGTAAAGGGTCTCCCAGCTGTCTGCAATGTGCTCACCAGCAACATCAACATACAGACGGAGAGGCTGAGGGTTGAGGCGTACGCTCGGGGCATCTTCTTCGCTCGTCGCCAGCCAGCTGAGAAAAGTACCCAGCAGGCCAGCCTTGTCGGCCAGGGCCTGACACTTCGCGTCGCCGCCGGCGACTCCTCCGATCTCGCCGCCTTTGTACATCTCTGAGGTGACGAACACGATCTTGCGGGCGTCGGTGCAGATTGTTGAGCACTCGACGTCGTCCTCGCTGGCGGGCTCGCACTCCTCGCCGGGGTCCAGCTTCCCGTTCCCGCAGCTGCTCAGGACGCAGGTCGCGGTGCAGCCGTCGCCGCCGTCGCAGGTCTCGCCGGGCCCGACCAGGCCGTCGCCGCAGGTCGCCGTCTTGCAGCTCGAGGTGCACGCGCCCGCGTCGCTGTTGTCGTCGCCGCCGTCGCACTCCTCGAACTCGTCGACCTGGCCATCACCGCAGGTCTCGCTCACGCCCTCCTCGCAGGTGCCCGCCATGCAGACCCACGGCGTAAAGCACCCGCCGCCCTCGCTGCAGGTGCAGCCCTTGTCGCCGGGCGTGCAGCCCGGCGCGCACGCCCCCGCCTCGCAGGCGAGCCCGTCATCGCATGACCCGCCGCTGGTGCAGGGGCAGCTCTCGGCGCCGACGGGGCACAGCGTCCCGGTCGACTCGCCGCCGGTCGTGGGTTCGCCCGTCGAGCTGGAACTGCCGCTGCTCGAGTCCTCCGCGTCGGACCCCGTGGTGCAGGCGGTGGCGAGAATGAGAGTGCTGAGGATGAAGCGGTGCATGACGTCCTCCGATTTTCAACCCGCGTGCGGCCACAGGCAGAGCGCGCCCTTCTCGTACACGGCGCACGTCATTCCCTCGTATGGGCAATCGTCCGCGTTCAGGCACGGCGCGAAACACAGCGTTGCGTAACACGTCCCGCCAGTGCACCCGACAGGCGCGCAGTCGTGGCCCCCGCAGGCGTCATGTGGTGGGCAGATCTCACCGTCGATATAATCTTCGCAGCTCGAACCGTTCGTGCACACTCCGTCCAGGCATGGCCCCCAGGTTTCCCCTGGCCGGGGCGCCGGCTCGGTGCACGTCACCTGCTGGCCGTCCTCTGGCCACTTGACGCACGTGTCTTGCAGACAGAGCTCCTCGGCGCCGCATAAATCGCAGGGGTCGGGCTCGCCTGTCGACGAGGTCGCATCCGACGAGGTCGCGCCCGTCGTGGTCACGAACGCATCCGTGGTCGACGATGTACTGCCGCCGCTTGAGCCCGTTGAGCTGCTCGAGCTCGTCTCGTCGCCCGTGCTCGTCGGCCCCTCGTCCCCGCTGGAGCTGCTGCCGCTGACCTCGGTGTCGCCCGCGCCTCCGCTGTTGCAGGCGAGGAGAGCGAAGCTGAGGGAGAGGACGGCAAGCAAGGGCGCGCGGCTGGAGAACATGGAGCCGACGCTCGCGCGCGCCCTCGCGCCCGTCAAGCCGGCCATCCGTGCAGCGCGAGTGCGTGCCCGCACGTGTTGTCCTCTTGCTCGCACATGCGTGCATCACGTAGGCCAAGCTGGTGTCGACCCCGATCTCCCCGGCCAGGCAGCGGATCCGGCAGAACCTCGGCCGGAGCCTCCGGGCGGCCCGAGCGTTCGCCGGCGCCACCCAGGCCGGATCCGCAGCGGCCCTCGAGGTCACCCGGAACACCCTGGGGCTGTGGGAGCGCGGCGACCGGGAGCCGGGAGCCGTTGACCTCCTCGCCCTGGCGACGCTCTACGGGGTCAGCCTGGACGCCCTGTGCGGGCGGGCGCCGCTGTCGCCGATCGGGAACACCTGAGCAGGGTGGGCCGATCTCCCTGAGCCGCCGAGAACTTGGCGCCATGCGCGATCGCGTCGCCCGCTTCCGAAAACGCCCGTGATCGTTGTGGAATGACGATGATCGACCTGCGCCTTTGGGCATGTCCCTCAGGCCAGGCCCAACCGGTAGTAGGCGGACCAGCGGCCGACCACAACTCCTCCTATCCAGCCGCGCAGGCGCCCGTAACGCTCGTTCTGCGCCACAGCTGATCGGCGCGGTAAGAGCCGACACTACTCTCGCAATCGGGTGCTACCGTTCTGTTATACGAGGCAGGTAACGCATGTTGCATCTACGCATCCTTGTCCTTCAGGACGGCCCGTGGTGGGTGGCGCAGTGCCTTGAGTACGATCTCGGGGCCGAGGCAAAGAGTCTCGATGACGCCCTCTACGAGATGGAGAAGACCATCGTCGGCCAGATCTTCTTCGACATCAAGCACGACCGCGTGCCGTTCTCGACGCTGCCGCCGGCGCCGGCGCGCTACGTCGAGTTGTTCCACATGCCGCAGGGCGCGCCTTCGTACGAGTCGGATGTCCGGGTCGCCTGCGCGTGAGCCGAGAGCCTGAGCGCGTCTGGGAGCCTCTGTTGACGCTCGCCGAGTTCAAGCGGCGGGCGTCACTCAAATTCAACATCTCGCTGCTCGATGACATCGAAGCTCACGGGCCGCGCGGCGAGGTGGTGATCTGGCACTTCGTCCGCACGATGCCGGACGGTCGCCTGCTCTCGGCACGGGTTCCCACGGATGTTGATGACGACGAGCCGCTCTCGGCGCACACGCTCGATCGTCTCTGTCGCCAGCTCCAGGTGCCGCGCTTCTGCTTCGGCCTCTTCCCGTGATTCAGAGCTGAATCGCGTGCGCCATACCGGCGGCGCCCTCGACATCCCCGTAGGTCGACGAGAACCACCCGCCCTCCTCGACGGCGCCGTAGGTCGAGCTTGGCGCCCAGACTAGCTCGGGGTCGACCTGCAGCATGATGCCGTTCTCGCCGGCGGTGGCGAGGCCGACGAGCAGCGGGGCGATGAGGGCGAACTTCTCCGGGTCCCCGCCGAGGACCTTGATCACCCAGGCCTTGGGGTAGAAGGGCTCGAAGGTGATCGTGGGCCCCGGGCCGAGGATGTACCGGGCGATCTTCAACAGCTGGTTCTGCGCGCCCGCGGTGCGGATCGCCAGCATCCGGATGAGGATCGCCAGGCGGTACTGGTCGTCGAGCATCGCCTCCCGGCGGACGTCGACGAGCGGGCCGAAGTGGTCGTCGAGGTAGTAGCCGGGGCAGGTCAGGATGTCGCGCTTCGTCGAGACCTCCTCGAGCATCCCGTCGACCAGCTGCAGCCCCTCGTAGGCGGTCTCGTGGATGATGTAGACGCCGTTGCCGACGGTGCGGAACACGGCCCGGACGGTAGAGAGCAGGGAGCGGAAGTTGAAGAGCATCAGGCCCCTTCGTCGGCGAGCAGCCGCGCGCGGTGAATGAGCGTCACGAGGGAGTCGTGGATGCCCACGGCGGTCAGGTGGCGCTGCAGCGCGGGCGTGCCGTCGCCGGACTCGGTAGCTGGCCGAACGGCCAGGTTGCACTGCCGCTCGAGCAGCACTGAGGAGGTCAGCGCTTCCTGCAGCGCGGCGACCAGGGCCTGGGCTTCGGGGCTGGTCACGGAGCCGCCTTGCCTGGGGCTGCAGGAGCTGCCGCGGGCGCGGCGGATGTCGGCGCTGGCTCTGCAACTGCGAGGCGCTGCTGCAGCTCCGCTATCTCAGCGCAGGCGGTGGTGCCGAGGTTCTGCAGTCGGATGCGCAGCTCGTCGACCAGCTTCACCGGCCAGTTGACGACGACCCCGCGCTGCTCCTCGCTGAGGCTCGCCCACAGCGGCCCCATCACCTGTGCGGCCAGTTCGGGCCCGGCGCCCGCGATGACCAGCACCTCGTCGATGCGGCCCGGGAGGCGGAGAGCGATCGGCATCTTCTCCGCGTTGTTGCAGGTCGTGATGATGAGCTTGGTCGTTGCGCGCACGGCCTCGAACATGTCGAGCAATTGGTCGACACCGGCGAACCGGTCAATGTCGTCGAGGACCAAGGCGTCGGGGTGGAGCAGGTCGACGGCCGATTCGACGACGCTGGGCGACAGGTAGACGAAGTCGCTGACGGCGATCCGCAGGACACGGAGCGGGCGCCCGAGCTCGGCCTCGGCGAGCGTGAGGAGCTGCCGGGCGATGGTCGACTTGCCGGTGCGGGGCTTCCCGTCGAGCAGGATGCTGCGGGGCTCGCCGGCGGCGACCATGGGGCGGATGCGCTGCCAGGCGTCGCGGGCCCGCGAGCTGTCGAGCACCGGTGCCGGCGCGGTCGGGCGGACCGCGACCGACTCGCCCCACCGGCCGACCGGGACGAGGCTGATGCGGGCGCCGTGCTGCTCCCACACACGGCCACGGATCCACGCGAGCGCGGCTGCGGTGTCGCGCTCGACGTAGAAGGCCCCGCTGGCCCACTCGGCCGACATGTGGACCAGGACGCCCTGGCCCTCGACCTTGCAGTGCAGCCAGTCGTCGACCCGCCGGCGGACCGCTGGGAGCAGCGCCTCGCGCATGACCTGGTGGAGCTCGCAGGCTTGGGTAAGCCGGGGCCACTTCGCCACCACCTCGGCGAGGTCGCGGCTGGCGAGGCCGACGAAGAATGCGGCGAGATGAGCGGTGATGCCAAGGGCGGACAGCGGCGTGAGCCGGCCGCCGGCGAACGACAGCGCTGTCGCCACGTCGCGCACGCGGCCGAGGACGTTGCTGGCGCGCTGCAGGTAGAACGACGAGCGGAGGTTCACGGCGTCTCCTCGGGTGGCGGTCCAACGAGCAGGCCAGCACTGTCGCACCGGCGCTGCGCCGCCCGCAGATCGCCCAAAATCTCGGCGACCATTTCAGGCATCGAGTCCGCGGCGATGAGGCTGAGGTCGTGCTCCGTCAGCCCCTTCGCCAGAGTGCGGACCGCGACCCTTTCCTCGTCCACGCCGGCGCACCAGCATCGGCGGGACTTCGACCACCACCGGTGCGAGCCGTCCTGTCGCACGATGACGACGTCGTTGATGCTGAGCAGCGCGCCCGCAGGTGCTTCGTGGCACACGCCAGCCGACATGGGCGGGAGCGCAGCGGCTGGTCTGTAGTCGGCCTCGGTCACGGCGCAGGCTCCACGGTGATGCGGCTGGTGTCGAAGATGGCGCGCTGGTCGAAGTCGACCTCGACTGACTCGCCGGCGGCCCCGTAGTCGCCGGGGAAGGTGGGCGCAGGCAGCTCGGTCGCGGTGGCGGCGAGGTAGACCTCAGCCGACTTCACGCCGCGGTCGGACCCGTCGAGGTAGTAGGCGATCGGCAGGGCGATGGTGTCGACGTCGAAGCCGACGCCCAGCACGTCGCCGAACGCGACGATGTCCTCGGCGATCGCGTCGTACGGCTCGCCGATCACTGGGAACTTCTCGCCCGGCGTCACGACGGCGTAGACCCACAGGTACACGGGCTCGACGACGTCGTGCTTCATCTCCTCGATCTCGCCCTCCTCGTTGAGGGGGAAGGTGGAGATCGAGCCGTTGACGTTGTCGCCGGCGCTCTTGGCGTCGAGGATGGCCTGGCCGACAGTGAGCGCGGTGGCGCCGGGGCCGTACTCGACGATCACCCGGATGCTGTGGGGCAGCAGCCCGTCGACGACGAAGTCGGTCTTGTTGGGGATGACCCGGGCGTAGGAGGCGAGGCCGAATTTCTTCACCCGGTCCCGGACCGCCCGCGTGGAGCTGCCGCCCACCGCCTGGATGCTGTCCCGGTGGCGGGCCTTGTAGGGGGCGTCGAGCTCCTGGTCGGCGCCGAGGTCCGCGTCGAGCTCGTTGAAGACCCCCGACCACCCGCCGACGGGCGTCAGGATCTGCCGGAGCGTCCGGGCCTGCGCGACGACCGGGCCCGTCACGGCAGCCTGCGCGGCCGCGTGGACGGCGGTGAACTTGTAGGAGACGACCGGGCCGGTGTTGACGAAGGTCAGCGCGAAGGGGCCAAGGCCGTCGTCCTCGAGGACCGCCGCCGCCCGGCCGCCCGAGCTGCCGCCGGCGCGCGAGGAAACGTCCGAGATCGCATCCGCCTGGGCGACCAGGTACATGATGATCGTCGCGGCGGTGTCGAGGCCGCCGGCGACCTTCACGATCGGCGGCTTGGCGGCGATCGTGAGGGTGAAGGTCGTCCCGACCGCGAACCCGTCGGCAATCTCGATGACCCACAGCGACGACGGCGCGGCGGGGATGACCACCGCCTCGGTCGTGGCGAACGGCGTGGTGATTTGCGTGGAGCGGACCTGTCGGCCCACCAGCAGGTTCGTGCCGGCGGTGCCGTAGAGCGTCAGCGTCGTTGTGCTGTAGGTCGCGGGGAGGCGCTTCGTCCCCAGCGGCTCGATCACCAGGTCGACGTTGACGCCCCTCGAGTACTTGAAGGTGTTCTGGTCGTGCGCGGCGCCGGCGATCTGGAAGCACAGGTGCAGCGCGTCGGCGAGGAAGTCCTTGATACCGCCCCAGAACGACTTCGGGGTCAGGACGATGTTGTCGCCCCGCTTCTTCCGCAGGCGGCGACCAACCCACGCATTCGTGTCCTCGTAGGCGGGGACGATGAAGCCGTTGTCGGTGTCGCCGTAGATGAGCCCGTCGTCCTCAGCCATGTCAGCTCTGCTCCTCGCTCGTCAGGTCGGCGGTGCCGGTCACGGCCTCGCCAACTCGGGTATCCGCGGCGTAGGCGATGTAGACCGCGCGGGTGATGGGGTCCTCGGCGAGCACCTCGACGGAGACGACGCTGGTCACGCCCGGGGTATCGGCGATCTCTGCTCGCACCGCGCCGAGCCCGACGGCGAGCGGCAGCTCCGGGTTGAAGAGCTCCATCCCGCGGTCGATGCCGGCGCCGCCGTCCCGGGGGCAGTCGCCGCGCTGGGTCATTACCCGGAGCCAGGCGGCGTTGGCGATCGCGGCGCCGTCGTCCTCCGGGAAGACGACCTCGCCGTCGACCTCATAGAAGTCGCGGGTGGTGGGATCGAAGAGCGGCTCTCCCGGATTCCAGATGACGTCGGTCATTTGCTGTACACCACCGCATCAGGCCGGTCGTCGATCGTGCCCATGGCGAGGGCGAAGTTCGCCAGCTGCGCGGGCGTCACGGTCCCAGGGGCGATGCCATTTA
>Ga0307515_10022513_pt1 | contig 11100 bp, 10 predicted proteins | sample 17_EM_MG_FD_194513 | JGI IMG/M metagenome (GOLD analysis project Ga0307515, IMG submission 194513) | Populus trichocarpa ectomycorrhiza microbial communities from riparian zone in the Pacific Northwest, United States - 17_EM | ecosystem: Host-associated > Plants > Roots > Unclassified | place... | reverse complement strand
ATCGCCGTGGCCGAGGAACTGCACTTCGGCCGCGCCGCCCAGCGGCTGCAGATGGCCCAGCCGCCGCTCAGCCAGCAGATCCGCCGACTGGAGAAGGAACTGGGCGTCCAGCTCTTCGAACGCAATACCCGATCGGTGCGTCTCACCAGCGCGGGACGCTCCTTCCTCGAACCGGCACGGACCGTGCTGCAAGACCTGGACCAGGCCCGCCGGGCGGCCAAAGCGGCCGGCCGGGGTGAGTACGGCCGGGTCACCGTCGGGTTCGCTGGGGCCTCCAGTCATGAGATCCTCCCCGGGCTGACGAGAGCCCTGCGCGCTGCACACCCGGGTATCGAGCTGGTCCTGGAGGGGCAGACCTATGCCAATGTCGCCCTGGCCCGCGTCGCCGACGGCTCGCTCGACCTCGGTTTCGTACGCCTGCCCGTCGCGCACCCTGGCGTGGCGACACGGGTCGTCGGCGAGGAGGAACTCGTGTGCGCTCTACCCCTCGATCATCCGCTGGCGGATCGCGACACGATCCGGATCGAGGCACTGAAGGAGGAACCCTTCGTAAGCTTCCCCGCCAACGCCGGGTCCTCGCTGCGCGACGCCACCTTTCGCACCTGCGAGGACGCGGGTTTCACCCCGCGGGTCGTCCAGGAAGCGCCGGACTCCTACACGATCCTGGCCCTGGTGGCTGCCGGTGTCGGCGTGACCCTGACCCTCACGTCCTGCCAGCACGTTCAGCAGACGGGGTTGGTGTACCGCCCACTGACGGGCAGTCCTGTGCGGCTGCAGGCGGCCCTGGCGTGGCGCAAGGACAATCCTTCGGCCACATTGCAGACGGTCCTGGCGGTGGCTGACCGCGTCCTGCCCACTCCCGCACACCGCTGAGACGCATTGCGTATCAGTCTCCCATCGATTAGGTATTGGACGTTCTCAGTCCCGTGATGCGAAGGTCGAGGCATCCACCTCGCCACCCCTCCGGGAAGGCCTTCGACATGCCCGCACTGCCCGACGTCGTCATCACCGAACCGCTGCGCACTCCCATCGGCAGGTTCGGCGGCGCCCTCGCCGGTCAGCGGCCGGCCGGGCTCGCCGCCACGGTCATCTCCGAGATCGTGCGCCGCACCGGCATCGATCCGGGCGTGGTGGACGAAGTGATCCTCGGTCACGCCTACCCCACGTCCGACGCCCCGGCGATCGGGCGGGTCGCCGCACTCGACGCGGGGCTGCCCGACTCCGTAACCGGGACCCAGGTCGACCGGCGCTGCGGTTCCGGACTGCAGGCCGTTCTGGACGCGGCCATGCAGATCAGCACCGGGTTCAGTGACGTGGTGATCGCCGGTGGCGTGGACGTCATGAGCTCCGCGCCCTTCTACACCCACGAGGGCCGCTGGGGCATCAAGTCACCCGCGCTCCAGCTGCACGACTCACTGGCGCGCGGACGGGCCACCGCGGGAGGCTCGAACCACCCCATCTCCGGGGGCATGATCGAGACAGCCGAAAACCTGCGTCGCCGCTACGGCATCAGCCGCGAGGACCAGGACGCGCTCGCCCTGCGCTCCCAACAACGCACCGCCGAGGCGATGGAGACCGGACGGTTCGACGCGGAGATCGTCCCTGTCGAGGTGCCCGGCCGGAAGGGCACGGTCACGGTCGCGACCGACGAGCATCCGCGCCCGGGGACCACCGCCGCGCAGCTGGCGGCCCTGCGACCCATCATGCTCGGCTCCGATCCCGCGGCCACGGTGACCGCCGGAAACGCCAGCGGCCAGAACGACGCCGCCGCGGCATGTCTGGTCACCAGCTCATCCACGGCGGCGACACTGGGACTCACCCCTCTGGTCCGTCTCGTCTCCTGCGCGCGAGCCGGCGTGGCACCGGAGCTCATGGGACTCGGACCGGTGGACGCCACCCGGTCCGCGCTGACCAGGGCCGGCCTCGGTCTGTCCGACATGGACCTCATCGAGATCAACGAGGCCTTCGCCGCCCAGGTGCTGGCCTGCACCCAGGAGCTCGGCCTCGAAGGTGCCGACCATGACCACATCAACGTCAACGGCTCCGGCATCTCGCTGGGGCACCCGGTAGGAGCGACGGGGGCAAGGATCGTCTCCACGCTGGCCCGGGAGATGTCCCGCAGGCAGGCGCGCTACGGACTCGCGACGATGTGCATCGGCGGCGGTCAGGGACTCGCGGCCGTCTTCGAACGCGTAACCCCCTGACACCCGCCCGACAAAGGCGTCCGACGTCTCACCGACCCATGTCAGCCATCGCAGAAGAGAGCCGTGACCATGGCCCTGCTCGTCAACGGAATACCCGAGATCTCAGCACTCTCCGGCCGTGACCTCGGCCGCTCGGAATGGAGAGAGGTCACTCAACCACTCATCGACGCCTTCGCCGACGTGTCCGGTGACCACCAGTGGATCCACACGGACGTCGACCGCGCCGCGAAGGGGGCGTTCGGCGGGACCATCGCCCACGGGTACATGATCCTCAGTTGGGGAATCCCCATGTTCGCCGAGCTGCTGCGGGTCACCGGAGTGGGGATGGCGCTCAACTACGGAGTCAACAAGGTCCGCTTCCCCAGCCCCGTACCCGTGGGCAGCAGGGTGCGTCTGCACGCCGTCGTCTCGGAAGTGCGCGAGGTCGGCCGTGGCGGCGTACAGATGCACCGCCGGTTCACCTTCGAACTGGAGGCCTCGGAGAAGCCGGCATGCGTCGCGGAGTCACTGACGCACTTCTATCCGTAGGAAACGCGCCGCTCGCCGCACCGCTTGGACAGCAGCACCGAATTCACGCTCAGGACGGAAGGCACGCACCACATCCGGAGGTTGACGATTATCGAATTGCTTGCTTCCAGGTTACCTATGGGGGACGGAGTGCGGGCTTCACCAGACTGAGCTGTCCCGACTTTCGTAGAGTCCGAGGCCTGCCCCGAGTTGGGTGGAGCCGAGGCGTCCACCACTCCATGCGTCCCCAAATCCGGTGCGTAAGCGCGGTCACGGCTGCGATTACCGCAACCCAGTGCCTGCCCCTCCGGCCTGTGGTCGGCGCCCAGGCCAGGAGCGGAACCACGGTGCCGCCGAGCATGCAGAACTCCTGTGGCAGCGTGCGGTACGACCATTTCCCTCTCCCGGGTGACGGCCGACGGGAGTTCGGGCGGGTTGCGGCCAAACACGGCTAGCAATGGATCATGTTCTCGAAGATTGCGGCCGCTGCTGCCGCTCTGCTGGCCCTCCCGCTCACCGCTGCACCCGCCTCCGCCCACGAGGTGCGGGCAGAGCCCCTACGGCTGGCCGCGGCCGTCGAGCTGCTGCCGTCCGGAGCCGAGTCTCGTGACGGCTACCAGCGCACTAGCTTCAAGCACTGGACGGACGCCGACAAGGACTCCTGCACCACCCGTGCCGAGGTGCTGATCGCCGAGTCACGCATCGAGCCCACCGTCGAGACGGGCTGCAAGGTGACGGCGGGCGAGTGGTACTCGTACTACGACGGCGTCACCCTCACCACGCCGGGCGGCCTGGACATCGACCACATGGTGCCGCTTGCTGAAGCCTGGGACTCCGGTGCCTCCACCTGGACACCGGAGCGCCGAGAGGCGTACGCCAACGGCCTCGGCGCCGACCGCAGTCTGGTCGCCGTCACCGCCCGCAGTAGTCCAAGGCAGACCAGGACCCGTCCGACTGGCTGCCCCCACTGTTGGACGCCCGCTGCACGTATACCGCGGAATGGGTGACGACGAAGCTGCGCTGGCAGCTGGCCGTCGATGACCGCGAACGGGCTGCCCTTTCAGAGATCGCTGCAGGCTGCGGGCAAGAGACGGTGGACTATGAGCCGGCGCAATAACAGAATCATCGGCTGGCTTGTGCTCGCCTTGGCAGGGGCGGGCACAAGCGGACTGCGAGCCTCTTGCGCGACTGGTGACAGTCGCGAACACGGACCCATGCACTGACCACCAGATGCGGGGACGCGCTCTGGCTGCCCGTTGCTGGTCAGTGAGGGCTGTTTGTCGAAGAGCTGTCATGGCTGCCGTTGGGCTTGGGAGGTATGGGTAGCGGCCGAGTTTCCGGCCGCCTCGCGGGCGGCGGCCGACCAACAGGACGGTGATGATGATCAAGAGGAGCAATGCGCGCCACTGCCGACGAGTATCAGCGCCACCGGATTAGCAGAGGCAACCGGAGATTGAGGGATCCAACCGAGGGTGCTGGTCAACGCACTCGGTCGGGTGAATCCCACGGGGGAGCGGCGGACAAGGCCTGAGGTCCACGGTGCCACACACCCGCCGTCGCCGAGGTGCGCGGTGCGGGTGAAGTCAGCGCAGGAGCCTGTGGCATCGTTCTCGCGCAGCGTGCTACGCGCTGGCCGCAGCAGGGGACGAACGAAGGCCGCGTGGGCGCGGGACCGGTCCCAGGCCGCGAAGTAGTCGCACTGCAGCTGGCCGGACAGGGAGGCGACCACCGAAGCCGGGACCGACCTCCTTGATGGTGCGCACTGGCCTGCTATGACGCGGTCATGCACGCACGCAACGCGGACATCAAGTCGTCGGGGTTGACCGGCTTGGTCAAATAGTTGGAAAAGCCCAACGCGATGGCCTTCTCCCCGTCGCCCGGCATTGCCTGCGCGGTGAGCGCGATGATCGGCAGTCCGGCGCACTGGGGCATCTTGCGGATCGCCGTCGTGGTCGCGTACCTGTCCATCTCGGGCATCATGATGTCGAGCAGGACAGCCATCGTGCTGTCGTGGCCCTCCAGCACTTCGATGCCCTCGCGTCCGTTCTCCGCGTATAGCACCGACAGGCCGGCCCTTTCCAGGACACACGTGAGGGCGAAAACGTTGCGGATGTCGTCATCGACGATCAGCACCGTGTTGCCGTCGAACCGACCAGGGGGCAGGCGCAGCACAGCCTCTTCGTCTGCGCTCCGCCTTGTGTCCGAGAGGGCTGTCGCCGAAGCCGAGGAGGCGCGGGCATTTGAGGGCGGATCCGCGGCCGCGGCCTCGGACGCAGTAGGGCGTGCAGCCTCTGTACGGCTCAGCGCCTCGGTGCCCTTGAGCGAGCGGCTCGAGTCACGAGGCAAGTACAGCGTGAACGTGGAGCCTCGCCCCAACTCACTCTGAACGTGGATCTCCCCGCCGAGGACATGCGTAACCTCGCGAGCAATGGACAGCCCGAGCCCCGTGCCGCCGTACCTCCGAACGGTCGTGATGTCCCCCTGTGTGAACGCCTCGAAGATCATCTCTAGTTTGTCGGGCGATGCCGATGCCGGTGTCGTGAACGCAGAACGCGATCAGGTCGCCATCAGCGTCGTGTGTTGGGTCCGACTCCTGAAGATGGTCCCGGATTGAGGTTGGCACGTCAGTACCCGCGGGCCGGATGACCAGCTCGACCGCTCCGGTTTTGGTGAACTTCACAGCGTTTGAGAGCAGGTTGCGCAGCACTTGGAGGACTCGATGATGGTCCGTGTGCAGTGTGGCCGGCAGTTCCGGCGACACCCGTACGGAGAAGTCGAGGCGCTTCTCCGCCGTCAGCGGACGGAAGGTGGCTTCTATACGTAGTCGACGAGTTGGACCAGTGCGATGCGCGTCGGCGAGACGCTCATCTTGCCTGCCTCGATCCTGGAGAGGTCGAGGATGTCGTTGATCAACTGGAGGAGGTCGGAGCCGGCGCCGTGGATCGTCTCGGCGAACTCGACCTGCTTGGGGGTGAGGTTGGAGTCCGCGTTGTCGGCGAGCAGCTTGGCCAGGATCAGCAGCGAGTTGAGCGGCGTACGCAGTTCGTGTGAAACGTTGGCCAGGAACTTGACCTTGTAGCGCATGGAGACGGCGAGCTGTTCGGCGCGCTCCTCCAGGACCTGCCGTGCCTCCTCGATCTCGGTGTTCTTGACCTCGATGTCGCGGTTCTGCTGGGCCAGCAGTTCGGCCTTCTCCTCCAGCTCGGCGTTGGAGTCCTGCAGAGTCTTCTGGCGGCTCTCCAACTCCGCTGATCGCCGGCGTAGTTCGTCAGTGAGTTCCTGCGACTGGCTGAGCATTTCCTGAGTCTGCTGCTGCTCCAGGATGACGGCGCTGCTGTGCTCAATGAAGTCCGCAACGTCCTGGGGGATGTCGTTTCTGCGCTCGCCCAGCCACCGTTGCGCCTCCGCCACCCGAGTGGCGGACAGCAGGTCTTTGTCGCGGGCGCGTTCTTCCATCACTGCCAGCCATTGCTGAAAGACGGCGTCTTCCTCGACCCAGGCTGCCAGTCGGCCCCACTCCCTGATGAGGGCTACGTGAGCGATTTCTGCTGTCTCGGGCCCTCCGCTGCCCAGGACGACGAGACGGCGGTCGGGGTCGGCCAGGAGCTGGGTGATGTACCAGTCGTTGCCAAGGTGCGACCGCTGGGCAGTGACACGTACGGCGCTGGCGGCCCCGCCACGGGCGCGCACCATGGAGAGCAGAACGCGACGGATGCGGTGTTCCTGCAGTCCTAGTTGTTCGCGTAGTTCCTGGTAGACCTTTTCGGCGTGCTGGTTGAGTGCTCCGGACACGCCACCGAGGCCGTAGTAGCTGTCAAAACTGATCTGCCGTTCGTGCTGCAACGGCCACAGTTGTGTGAGGGCGAACTCCAGCAGCGGAAGGCTTCCCGGCGACCTGCTGGCTTCGCCAGCAATCTTCTCTGCCAGCCCCGGGGTAAAGGTGACGCCTGTGAGGTGCGCTGGTTCCACGATCACCCGGGTCAGCGCTGATTCATTCAGCGGAGAGACGTTCAGCTGCCGGTCCTGCAGACGGGCACCGATGTCCGGCAGCTCCAGCAGGTCGGGAAGGAAGTCCGCACGGAGCGTGCACACCAGACGAACGCGTGGATCCTGCACCGCATCCGGGGGCGGGAGCAGATGCTGCAAAAAGTGCAGAGGTTCGGTGCTGCCCGTGCCGCTGAGTACTTCCTCGAACTGATCTCCCACCAGGGCCAGAGGCTTGCCTGCCAGGACGGCAGTCTTCGACGCCACGGGCCAGAAGCCCTCTTCCCGCAGAGCGCATACCCGACGTTCGAGCTGCTCCAGGGAGTGGCTGGCGCCCGGATGTTCCAGGTCGAGCAGAGCGCGGGCCAGCGACTCATAGGGGGCAGCTCCGGGACGGAAGGTGCTCACCCTCCACCCGTCGCTCTCCAGCACCGGATGCAGGCCGGCCGCGACCAATGACGACTTGCCCACGCCCGAGGGTCCCGTGACCATGACCAAGGGCTGCGCCTTCACCATGTCCTGAAGGCGTTTGACCTCCCGTTCCCGCCCCACGAATACCCCTGCTCTGGCATCCTGGGGGGTGAAGGTCTGCAGTCCCCGGTAGGGGCATGGGGGTAGCACGGCACGGCCCAGTACGTCCCCCCAGGCAGCTGCCACCTCCGGCAGAGGAACGGCGTAGGCATCCTGTGTTTCGTCGGTCCTGCCGGCGATGGCCAGCAGGCCGACCACCACATCACCCCAGCGATCTGTTGCTATGACCGGGGCGCCGCTGTAGCCGGGCTGGGCCCGCAGAGCTGCCTCAGAGCGCGTATCGAGCTGGATCAGCCCGCCTCCGACTGACCCCCGCAAAACACACGTACTCCACGCACCATTGGTCCGGCGCTCGGGGACACGCGCGAACCCGAAGACAGAGACCGGCGCATCAGCAGCCACGCCGACCCGCGCATCCACCAGCCGGGCCGGACCCGCCCCGCGGGGAAGAGCATCCCCGCCCACGATCACGAGTCCTGCGACATCTCTCCCGGCGCCGGCGGAACCGGGAGGTGCGTCCCAGGCGGCCACCCGGCACACCCGTAGCGGTGCACCCTCGCCGTCGCCCAGCAGTACGAACTCCACCTGAATTCGCGCACGTTCGGACGGGGGCTCACGATGGAACTTGTCACGGCCGAGCGCGGCGTTGACCACGTGAGCACAGGTAACGATGTGCCGGTCGCCCACGACCACCCCGACACCGACGGGAGCGTCCGATGTCTGTGCGCGGATCTTGACGATGAACCCCTCGCGCTGAGCATGCATGAGCTCAGGCGCGCTTCCACAGCACACGAACAGCGAAGTTCACTTCGGCAGTCCCCTTCGCGATGATCACGCCGCTCTCGCCACCGACCTTGAGGCCGAACTCGATCTCCATTTCATCCGGCTGGAGTTCCTTCACAGCGTCGGATACCTGTGCCAGGGCCGGCTGCACCCGTCGTAGTGCCTCGTGCACGACGTCTGTGCACGGGCCACAGTCCCATCATCTGCCGCCAGTTCGAGGCCTGAGCCTGCCAGTCAGCTGTCCACTTCGAAGACGGCCGTTTCCTCACAGCCATCCACGACCATCGCGATGAGCTCCGCCACAGTCCCCCCATTTGCTTCCAGGACGAGGAACCCATGGTGGGGCATCGAGCGCTGAACCCGCAGTGAAAGCTGCAGTCCGGCTCCCACCAGATCCCGCTGTGAACGCCCGATGACCGTTCGGCGGAGATATCGGTACGCTGCTGGATCACCAGCTCGCTCCCTGAGCGACGCGATCCTGGGGTCGGACTGTGGAGTCGGTGATAAGGCCCGGTCGAAGACGAAGCGGAGGGCTGCCGTAGCACTTGGTTGGGCGGGAGCCGCCCCCGCGGCGGACCGAGATTGTCACCGCCCCCGTATACGGTGTGGCCGTCCGCATCATTCGAAATCTTGTTCAAGGGAGAGGCGAAGCCGTGGAACCCTGGTTCAAGGGCATCGGCCCCGTCTCGTTGTTCATCGAAGATCTGGTGGAGACGAAGAAGTTCTACGAGGACATCTTCGGCCCGACGGCGGTCTTCGAGGACGCCGACTCTGGGCGCTCCTGCGGTCCGACAACCGAGTGGCCGGTGGCCCGGGTTCGCCGGTGAGGGCAGCCGACCGGATGACGGAGGAAGGAGGCGGCGTCGGATGGGCGGAGACGCTCTGCGCTGGAGCCAGTACCGCAGCATGCCGTGGAAGAACGGCGGCGGTGTGACCCGAGAGGTCGCGTCGGGCGCCGTGCAGGCGCCCCTGGCCTCGGTGGAGATCACGGACGGCTTCGACTGGCGGGTGAGTGTCGCGGACGTGGACGCGGGAGGCTCCTTCTCCACCTTTCCCGGGATCGACCGCGTGATCACCCCCGTCGAGGGCGAGGGCATGGTGCTGGCGGTGGACGGGACAGCGCATCCGGTCGGGCCGCTGAGTCCCTTCGCCTTCTCCGGCGACGCGGCGACGGACTGTTGGCTGGAGGCGGGCGCGGTCCGCAACATGAATGTGATGACCCGCAGGAGCCGGGCAACGGCACAGGTGCAGATCATCACTGTCGCCGCAGCACGGGAGGCCGATCTGGCCTGCGCCGCGGGCGAGACCCTGCTCGTCATGGCCGTCACCGAAGGGATCGCCGTCGGCGGACCGGACGGACGAGAGACCACGCTCGGCCGTCTCGACTGCGTGCGTCACGAAGGCCCGGCGGCGCTGACGCTACGGGGCGACGGCACGGTGGCCGGGATCACGATCACTGCGGTGCGCTGACAGCGGGAACCAGCGCCCACCCTGCCGTCTCGCGCTCCGTGTCGGCGATGTGAGGTGCGACCACACACCCTCGACCGGGTTGAACTCGGGAGCGTAGGGCGGCAGTTGGTAGACGGGTAGCCACAATCGGGCGCCGATCAGCTCGTGCATGGTGCGGCTGACGTGCGTGTTCAAGATGCCCCTATGTTGCGTCAAGCGGCAGCAGACGAGGCGTTGAGGGCTGGCGTCCGCTGGATCTGACTGTAGATCTCGCGAGCGACATAGCGTTTGAGGCAACGGATGATCTCGCGTTTCGACATGCCCTGCTTGGTGCGTCGTTCGAGGTAGAGACGTGTGCGCGGGTCACGGCGAAGGCGAGTAGCGACGATGCGATAGAGGGCGGCGTTGGCCTGCCGGTTGCCTCCGCGGTTCAGCCTCCGTCGCTGCGTCTTTCCGGAGGACTTCTCGACCGGGCTGACGCCGCATAGAGCGGCGAACGATGCTTCGCTGGCCAGCGTCCAGCACTGGTCACTCCAGCCACACGCAGGCGGACCGGTCTCCAACACCGCCTTCAAGGCCCGTAGTTGACCGGCATCCAGCTTGCAGCGGGCACCACCGGGACCCTTGGAGACCAGGGCCTGCCGACCGCCCGAGGCCAACGCCCGACGCCAGCGGTTCGCCGACATCCGCGTCACCCTGAACCGCCGGGCCACCTCCCCGTCACCGGCCCCCGCCTCGATCAAGTCGGCTGCTGCAAGCCGGACCTGCTCGCGTCGAGCCCGCTCCTCGGCTGTCAGCCCACCGCCATCGGGACACAGCAACTGGCTCCCGGCGCGGGCCTCGTGGACCCGTACGATCTAGAGATCGACCACAGCTGAATTACGGCACACCTCTTCTGCAACGAGATCCAGCGCCTGTTCATCGCGCTCGTCGTCCGGCTCGTCCACGGCGCGGCCCGCCGGCTCGACCGGTCCCACTGGCGACACCGCCACCAGGCTAGATCCCTGGCTGGCCACTACCAGCGACAAGCCACCCAGACATGAAGATCGCGACCAAACCACCAAAGAAGCCGCAGGTCGGCTGTCTGACTGCGGTTTCGCTCGGAGGTGCCTTCGGGATTGCTCGGTATCGGTACCTCGTGCTGCGCCGTCCAAAGGCGTCCGGTCCGGCCCGTTGTGGCGGCAGTGCGGCTCTACCTGGGGCCCGCATCCTGCGCTTCGCCGTACCGACCGGCTGAACTGCACGGACGCAACTCAGCGCGTTCGCTGTTGCGGACGCCTCTGGAGGCTTGCCCGCGAGCCTCCAGAGGCGCGGAATGCTCTGTCCGGCCCGGGGACGGTTCGGCAGCCTTCGAGTAGTTTGCCAGGGCATGGCTGAGGAGAATTCCCGTACGCCGCGCGAGGAGACGACGCTGGAGCGGGCCGATCGTAACTTCGGCGAGCTGCTCCAGGAGTTGAGGATCATCCAGACCGGGGTCCAGATCCTGTTCGCGTTCCTGCTGACGCTGGCTTTCACCGCCCGCTTCTCCACGCTCGACACGGCGCAGCGCACCATGTACATCACGACGCTGCTGCTCGCGGTGCTCGCCGCGGCCCTGTTCACCACTCCGGCCGCGCTGCACCGCACGCTGTTCCAGCGCGGA